>Ga0256845_1000340_pt1 | contig 44716 bp, 42 predicted proteins | sample RiftiametaG_FD_189101 | JGI IMG/M metagenome (GOLD analysis project Ga0256845, IMG submission 189101) | Tube worm associated microbial communities from hydrothermal vent at the East Pacific Rise, Pacific Ocean - Riftia | ecosystem: Host-associated > Annelida > Integument > Unclassified ...
TATTTTTCAGAAGTAAAAGGTTTAAACTGTCTATGGTGTCTATTACTACATAGACACCACTGAAATGACTATGTGTAGGGTAGTAAAGACATTTTTATCAAAGGGGGTGTCTATTGAGGCATAGACAGCTAAACCCCTTGATATACCCTTGTTTGAGGCACTTTATTTCTAAGTGTCTTTCTTTCTTTTATGATAAAGGGAAGGATGTATAATTATGGGTTATTTTTATTGAATTTTATATAATTAGAATATGGGAAAAATGGTAAGACGGATGGACGCTAGGGTTGAATGCACTGATACGTGGGGGTTGTAGGTGTCTATTGAAAATGGGCTGGTGATGGACGGTTGGGTGGGTGAGTGAACGGTTGGGTGAATTTATACTTTTTTAGAATTAGCGATATAATTTTAACTAAAATATAATCCATGAGTAATATATACCTTTATAGGGGTAGAAATAGGGTATAAATAGAAATAATTTATTTTCTTAAAGTTCTTGAAAGGCTTGTTTTAGGGGTTTAAAGGGGGTATTTGATTAAATGGTGTCAAGAGAGGGACTCGAACCCTCGACCTCCGGCTTATGAGACCAGCGCTCTAACCAGCTGAGCTACCTTGACACATTTATTAAGGTCGAAATTATACCTCTTGTAAACTTAGAAGTTGTTTAACCAAAGAGTTTTAGTAACTCTTTGGCCGTGTCTTGCCACTCTTTAGGGACATTTTTTTCTATGGCTTTGTCTAGTTTTTGTTTTATGTATTCTGAACCACTTAATTCAACTGTTGGGTTATCTAGGCTTCCATTGATTGTCCCTTTAAAATCTTTGTTTTGTATTTTTATGTCAAAGTCACCATTTATCTCGTTAGTTTCTAAGTTTAAGTAGCCATCTGGGATTTTAAGGTAGCTTTCTAGGCCGTTCATTAGTAGTGAAAAGTCTATGTTATTTTGGTCTATTACTCCACGAAATAGACTATCTTTATAAACTTCGCTTGTTAAATCAAATTTACTTGCAAGGTAGATTATATTTGTTAGTTCACTTTTTATAAGCTTTCCGTTTAGAGCATTTAAGCTTATTACTCCTATTTTATTTGTTATATTATAGTCAGCTTCAAGAGTAGCAAATGAATCAAAGATCTTAGGGTAGTAGAGCATATCAGTTACTTTTATGATTGCAAGATCATCACTCTTTACATTTAGAAGATCATCTTGAAGAGTAAAAGTAGTTTGAGCGTCTAAAAAGTCACTCTTTCCATATATGTATAATTGCTTGTTAAAATTAAAATTTCCATCTACTAATAGCTCTCCTTTTAGAGGTCTATTGCTTAGGAAGTACAAATCATTCAAATCAGGTACATTGAGAGAGTACAAGCCTTTTAGAGTATTTTCTTTTATGTTATAGTCACTTTTCATTATGTTTAGTTTTAGTACATCTGATATAAGTTTAGTGTTTATTGAAGCGTTATCTTGTTTTATATCGCTTATTAGTGAGAATTTGTAGTTTACTTTGTCTGATTTTTCATTTTTCATAAACTCCTTTACATGTAGCGTTCCTTTTTCTACATGTAAGACTAATTTGCCATCTCTAGTGGCTGCTTTTGTATCTGACATATCTAGTGTGAATTCTAGTTTACCATCTGAGTATTTTGGTTGCTTTAGCATATTACTTAGAGCCACTAATTCTAGGTTTTTTGCATCTATTTTTAGAGTGTCATTAAAAACAACAGCTCTTAGAGTGCCACCTAAAGTGTTGGTATTTAAATCAAAACTAAAGTCATCCTTTGTTTGTTGCATGTTTCCAACAAGTTTTATAACCCCTTGTAGGTTTTTGTTAAATGCCCCAAGCTCAGGAATATGCACAATATAGTCGCTATAAAAAACTTTTTTGTTTATATCATATTGGCTGTTTCTAGTTTCTATTTTTGCTACATTGGAGAAAATATCAGTTTTTGTAGTTATTGTTTGGCCATATACTGTTGATTTGATGCTACCTCTATAGGTTACTGCACGTTCAAGTTTGAGTCCAAAATCTTTTTCTAAAAGTGAGCTGTTTAGAGTTCCATAGTGTATGATGATATTGCTTTTACCAAAGTAATTGTGATCTTCTTTTGGTTTTATGTCCATATTTATGTCTATCATACCTCGTGAGTAGATTGGTTTTTTCAAAAATGCTAAGATATTTTCAATTTTTATATTTTTTGCATCTAATTTTATTGCTTTTAGTTTCTGTTTTTCTATGTTAGTTATAAAGTTTATTTTTGAGTTAAATGCAACGCCAGTTCCTGTTAGTTCTAGGTTGTCTAGTTCACCTTTTACTTTGCCCTCTATATGAAGAAGACCATCAATGTTCACATAAGGAGTTTGAAGATTTTTTGCATCAACCGTATACTCAACATCTAAGGTTTTGTCAAATATATTAAAATTTCCATTTAGTATGAGTTTTGAATTTTTGTCTACTCTAATTTCCAAGTCAATAAAGTCAGTTTTAAGAGTGAATGTTTCTAATATGATGTCTTTTTGTAACTTTTTTTGCATACTCTCTTGGACATATGGTTTGATCATATTGTTGCCTGATTGAGTAAAGAGTAAAAACAGTGTAAGCAGGACAATAGTAGCTAAAAACGAGAGAAAAATAAGAAAATACTTCATATGCTATCCTAAATAAACTTTAGTGTAAATGACTAAAGTTTTTAAATTTTATTGACTTTTTCTTATATTTCTAGTATTATTTTGGCACTCAAACAAATAGAGTGCTAAATAAAAATAAGGAAATATAATATGGCTTTTCAACCACTAGGAAAAAGAGTTCTAATTGAACGTGTAGAAGAGGCGACAACGACTGCTTCAGGAATTATTATACCTGATAATGCAAAAGAGAAACCTTTAAACGGCAAAGTTATTGCTGTAAGTAAGGAAGTAGAAGAGATTTCTGTCGGTGATACGGTAGTTTTTGGTAAATATGCTGGTAGTGAATTAAGCTTAGATGGCAAAGAGTACTTAGTAATGGAAGATAAAGATATATTAGGAGTATTAAGATAATGGCAAAAGAGATTCAATTTTCAGACAGTGCTAGAAATGCATTATACGAAGGTGTAAGAAAACTAAATGACGCGGTAAAAGTAACTATGGGACCAAGAGGACGTAATGTTCTTATCCAGAAGAGTTTTGGGGCTCCTAGTATCACTAAAGATGGTGTTTCTGTTGCAAAAGAGGTAGAACTAACAGATACTTTAGAAAACATGGGTGCTCAACTTGTTAAAGAAGTTGCTTCAAAGACTGCTGATGAAGCAGGAGATGGAACAACAACGGCAACTGTTCTTGCTCACGCAATTTTTAAAGAGGGATTAAGAAACATCACTGCTGGTGCAAACCCTATTGAAGTAAAAAGAGGCATGGATAAAGCTGCTGAAGCGATTACTTTGGAGCTTAAAAAGATAGCAAAAGAAGTAAAAAATAAAAAAGAAATCGCTCAAGTAGCAACTATTTCTGCTAACTCTGATGCTAACATAGGAAATATCATAGCAGAAGCTATGGAAAAAGTTGGAAAAGATGGCGTTATAACTGTTGAAGAAGCAAAAGGTATTCAAGATGAGCTTGACGTAGTTGAGGGAATGCAATTTGATAGAGGTTACTTAAGCCCATATTTTGTTACAAATGCAGAGAAGATGGAAGCAGTTTTAGAAAACCCTTATATATTACTATATGACAAGAAAATTTCAAACTTAAAAGACCTTCTTCCTGTTTTAGAGCAAGTTCAAAAAAGTAGTAGACCACTTTTAATTATCGCTGAAGACATCGATGGAGAAGCACTTTCAACGTTAGTTGTAAACAAATTAAGAGGCGTTTTAAACATCTCTGCTGTTAAAGCTCCAGGATTTGGTGATAGAAGAAAAGCTATGCTTGAAGATATCGCTGTTCTTACTGGTGGTGAAGTGATTTCTGAAGAGTTAGGACGTACGCTTGATAGTGCTAAAATTGAAGACTTAGGACAAGCAAGCTCTATAGTTATAGACAAGGACAATACAGTTGTAGTAAATGGTGTTGGATCTAAAGAAAATATCAATGCAAGAGTAGGACAGATAAAAGCTCAGATAGCTGAGACTAGTAGCGATTATGATAAAGAGAAACTTCAAGAGCGTTTAGCGAAACTAAGCGGTGGAGTTGCTGTTATTAAGGTTGGAGCTGCTACTGAAACTGAGATGAAAGAGAAGAAAGATAGAGTTGATGATGCACTTAGTGCAACAAAAGCTGCCGTAGAAGAGGGTATTGTTATTGGTGGTGGAGCTGCTCTTCAGTTAGCTAACTCTAAAATCAATTTAGAGCTTTGTGGTGATGAAGCTATAGGAGCAGAGATTGTAACTAGAGCTCTTCAAGCACCTATGAAGCAGATAGCTATAAATGCTGGATTTGATGCAGGTGTAGTTGTAAACAATGTACAAAATAATACTAATGATAACTATGGTTTTAACGCATCAAATGGTGAGTACGTAGATATGTTTGAAGCTGGTATTATTGACCCAGTTAAAGTATCTCGCATTGCTCTTCAAAATGCAGTATCTGTTTCAAGCCTACTTTTAACAACTGAAGCAACAATTAGTGATGTGAAAGAGGACAAAGCACCAGCTATGCCAGACATGAGTGGCATGGGTGGTATGGGTGGTATGCCAGGAATGATGTAGCATATTGTTATATCTTTTACGAACCCTATAATTTAGGGTTCGTAAATCTTCAAAATTGTTGTATAATTCTACATATTAATAAAGTGTGGCACTTCATATGATTCAAAGCGAAATTTTTTATCTTTTTTCTATCATTTCAGTAGGGTATATTCTTGGCAATATTAAAATACGTGGGTTCTCTTTAGACATTACTGCTATGCTCATAGTAGCACTTATTGCTGGGCATTATGGTATGGTTATTTCTGATGAATTTAAGTTTTTTGGATTGGCTATTTTTATCTATGCTGTTGGACTTCAGTCTGGTCCTGGTTTTTTTGAAACTATCAAAAAAGATGGGGTTCGTTTAAATCTACTAGCCGTTTTACTTGTTACTTCTATATTTGTCACTATTTATGGTATTGGTATTTATATGGATATGCCCAAAGGCACTATAGAGGGGATTTTTACTGGATCATTAACTAGTGTTCCTGCTTTGGCTTCTGCTTTAGAAGTTAGTAATGACTCATCTATCTCGGTTATTTTTGGTTTAGTTTATCCATTTTGTATTGTAATTACAGTTTTGTTTGTCCGACTTTTACCTGTTATTTTCAGAGTAGATTTAAACAAAGAAATAGAACTATACGAAAAAGAACAACGTCAAAAGTATCCAGATGTTTTTACAAATAACTATAAAGTAACCAATATAAACTTTAAAAATAGCTGTATAGATAAGCAACAGATAGAAGATATGACAGGTGCCATTATAGAGCGTATAGAGTATACAAATGAAGAAGAAGACAATCGTCTACATGTAAACAATATAGTAAGAGCTTCCGGCACTTCAAAAGAGTTGAAAAAGTTAGAGATTATTTTAGGTGAAGAGATTCATGATGCAATAGAGTTTCATGATGATATGAAAGTTTTTAGACTACTTGTTGCTTGTGAAGATATAGTGGGCAAAAAAATAGGTCAACTTACCCAACTAAAGACACTTCGCACAGTTATCACTAAAGTAAGGCGTTCTGGTATAGATATAACTCCTGATCCTAGTTTGACTCTTAGACTTGGTGATAAGCTTTATGTTGTAGCACCAAAAGAGTATGGGGAAAGAATCACAAAAATCATAGGAGATGATTTGCTAAAATATCCTGCAGCTGATTTTTTACCTATTTCTTTAGGTATAGTTTTTGGTATCTTGGTTGGTAGTATTCCTTTTGTAATTCCTGGACTTGGCAGTATAAAGCTTAGTTTTGTTGGCGGCATATTATTAACGGCGATTTTATTAGGCAGAAAAGGAAGAATAGGTCCTATAGTGTGGCAACTTTCTCCTCACTCTACGAGCATGATGAAGACTTTGGGGCAGCTTATTTTCATGGCTACGATTGGAACAAATGCAGGTAAATACTTAGTCGAAGCAGTTTCTCAAAATGGTTTTATCCCAATATATATAGCTCTGTTTGGACTGATTTTTTCGATAACTATGATGACGATTTTATGTCGTGTTTTTTTGAAGATGAATTTTATAAATATATTAGGTTTTCTCTCAGGAGCAATGGTATCAACTCCTACTTTAACAATGATAAATAATACAACCAAATCAGAATACTCCTCTATCTCTTACGCAGCAGTCTACCCTATGTCGTTAGTTCTTATGATAATTTTAGCACAATTAGGGATGAAAATTTTCTGATTTTAGGCTAAAAAAACATAGATAAATTAAAGAAAAGTGTGATACAATTAATATACATTAAGAAATAGAATAATAAAGATAAGGAGTTGGAGATGAAAATATCTACAAGAATTATAGTATCGTTAGTTGTATCGCTATCTATAGTAGGTGCAGCTTTGATTGGTTTGGCGTATAATAATATGAAGAAAGAGTCAGAGGTTTTTTTAGAAAAATTTAAAGAGTCAACGTATGCTGCTAGAAAACAAGAACTTCAAAATGAGATGGAAATCGTTATGGGGGGAATAATGGCTGTTTATAGTAGACTAAAAAAACAGGATGTTTCCGATAATGATATTAAACAAGAAATAAAAAATAGACTTAGAAAAATACGTTTTTTCCCTGATAAAAGTGGATATATATTTGTTTATCAAGATGATGGAATAAATGTACTTTTTCCTATAAAACCACAGCTTGAAGGTAAAGACTTAAGTGGACTAAAAGACAAAAATGGTGTTTATGTTATAAAAGATTTAATTAAAATGGGTAAAGCAAATGGCGGTATAGTTGAGTACCTTTGGCCAAAAACAAAAGGCGGAGAGCCTCAGAAGAAGTTTAGTTATGCAATGGAGTTTAAGCCTTACGCATGGATGGTGGGAACTGGTGTTTATGTTGATAATATTGAAAAAGATGTTGCTTTATTGAGAGACGCAACAGATAAAGAGATAACCAAACAAATTATGTACTTTGTTCTTGTTGCATTTGGTTTGGTTATATTAAATATATTTGTTAATATTTTACTTGTAAGAAAGAACATCACAACACCACTAAATGGTTTAATAAAAAGAGCTAGAAATCTCTCAAGCGGAGATGGGGATTTAACAAGAAAATTAGAAGTAGTTGGGAAAGACGAAATTGCACAAGCAAGCGAAGCAATCAATGACTTTATAGAGAAAGTAAGAATACTCATAGAAGATGCAAAAAATCTTTCAAATGAGAACTCATCGATAGCACATGAACTCTCAACAACTTCCCTAAATGTAGGAAAACTACTAGAAGAGTCAACAGATGTTGTAAACAGAACAACTGAGCAAGCAAGCATAATTAAAAGTGAGATGGGAAGTAGTATTGATGAAGCTAAAGTATCTAAAGATGATTTAGAAGAAGCAAATGGTTTCCTAAAAGAGGCAAACCAAGCAATCTTAGAGTTAACAGAAGAGATTAAAATAAGTGCAGCTACAGAGATAGAACTAGCTCATAAAATACAACAACTTAGTAGTGATACTGAACAAGTAAAAGATGTTCTATTAGTCATCGGTGATATTGCAGACCAAACTAACCTCCTAGCACTAAATGCAGCAATCGAAGCAGCACGAGCAGGAGAACATGGACGTGGATTTGCAGTTGTTGCAGATGAAGTTAGAAAACTAGCAGAACGTACTCAAAAATCACTAGTAGAGATAAACTCTACTATTAGTGTTATAGTTCAATCAATCATGGACTCAAGTGAGCAAATGACAAGTAATAGTAAAAAAGTAGAAGAGTTAAGTCATACAGCAGTAAGTGTAGAAAGTAAGATAAATGAACTCTCTGATGTCATGGGTAACGCCACACAAATGGCAGACAGAACAGTAACTAGCTACATAGAAACTGGTGATAGTATAACAGGTATCATTGATGGTGTAGGAGAGATAAACGGACTCTCCACTCAAAATGCTAGAAGTGTTGAAGAGATAGCAGCAGCAGCTGAGCATATGAATAAGATGACTGAGACACTTAAAAATAAACTAGATGAGTTTAGAACATAAATGCTAATGCAAGAGAAAATCATATTGATTGGGGCCTCAACGGGAGGTCCTGGTCATCTAAAAAAGATTCTCTCTAGTCTTGATTCATCTTTTAGTACTCCAATTATTATTGCACAGCATATGAATCCTGTATTTATAAAAAGTTTTGTAAAACAGTTTGATGATGAGTTGCCATTTAAGTTTTATCTAGCTGATAATAGACATGATATTGACCCTTTCACCATGCATATATGTGCTACTCATTGTGAGCTAAACAAACGTGAACATTATTTGAAATTAGAGAATGCTAGTGGTGTTATATCTCATTATAATCCTAGTGTAGATCATCTTTTTAATTCAGCAGTTAAGTTGTGTAAAGAGTATGATGTTTTAGCTATACTTTTAACTGGCATTGGACATGATGGTGCACAAGGATTAAGTGATTTGAAAGATGCTGGTGCTACTTGTTTGGCTGAAAGTAAAGAGAGTGCGATAGTCTATGGTATGCCTAAAAAAGCAGCGGAATTAAACAGTAGTATTAAAGTGATGAATTTGAATCAAATAATAGTATATATAAAACGATTTGGAGATTAAGGATGATTAATGTTTTTTCGAAAAAAAAATGTTTATATAGAAGAGATAGAAGAACAACCTATAAAAGAAGATTTTAGCACTTTTGGTTTTAATGATATACTTTATTACATAAAAAGAGAGATTGGTGTAGACCTATTTGTAAAAAGGAGTATCATTGAGACTAGAATGAAGCTTTTTTGTGAAGAGAGAGATATTAGTAGCTTTAAAAAACTTCATGATGCAGTAAAGTATAAAAATGATCTAAGGCAAGAGCTCATAAATCTATTGACGGTAAATGAAACATATTTTTATCGGGAAGAGAGACAACTAAAAGAGGCTATAGATTTTACACAAAGTCGAAGTGGTAGGGTTAATATTATCTGTGCTCCTTGTGCTTCGGGAGAAGAAGTTTATACGCTTGGTATGATGATTAATGAACAGTTTGGTTCACTAGAAAAGTTTACTATTACAGGCATAGATATAAACTCCGAAGCTATTAAAAAAGCAAATCAAGGTGTTTACTCACAACGATCACTACATAAACTGTCTCAAACACTAAAAGATAAATATTTTATTCAAAATGGAGATACGTATAGTGTAAAAAAACATCTTTTTTCTTCACTAAGGTTTTCAAAAGTAAATATTTTTGAAAACTCATTTGTAAATATGGGAAACTTTGATATAGTTTTTTCAAGAAATATGCTCATATATTTCGACGATGATTTTAGAGTTGCTGCTATGAAAAGATTTGCTCAACTTTTAAAAGGTGACGGAAGACTGTTTTTAGGTCATGCTGACATAGTTCCTAAAAATGAATGGTTTGTAAAGAATGGTTTTGGAAGTAGTTGTTATTACTCTAAATCTTAGATATATTCTTTAACTTTACATACATCATTGCTGTCATTATAGCATCATTGATGGCGTCATGTTTACCAAAGATAGGAAGTCCTAAGTCTTGCATGATAACATCAAATCTCAAATCTATATGTCCATCAGGTATAAACTTTATCTTTTTATCATGATAAACTCCAGAAACTTCTATCTGCTTATTTGGAAGTTTAATTCCAATATATGGTTTTAGGTATTTATTTATCATATTTACGTCAAATTCAAGGTAGTATCCAACAAGAGGACGTGAGCCTATAAAATGTAAAAACTTTTCTAGTGCTTCATTTGGTTCACTGCCATTTTCTAAGTCAATATTTCTTATTTGATGTATCTTTATACTCTCTTCACTTATTTCACGAGTAGGTTTAACAAAAATCTCAAATTTTTCTGATGTAATTATCTTATTGTCTTTGATTCTCAAAGCACCTATAGATAAAATTTCATCTATTTTTGGATTTAAACCAGTTGTTTCAGTGTCATAAACAATATATTCATTAACTGGAGGTTCATCAAATAAAAAAGAGTAATTTTCATCTTTGAGATTTTTTCTATTAAAGTGTTTAAAAATACTATTTAACATTATTGTACCATACTTAATTTGAAGTGATGAGTTAAAAAATCTTTGAATTTATTGACTATTTTAAAGCTATCTTTTAAAAGTTCTAGTTCTAATTGATTTAGATTTTTTATATCAATTCTATTATCTGGGTCATTTTCATGTTCAAAGTAGCGTAGTCTCTCTTGAAGACGTAAGTTTAGAAGGGTATCAAATGCTTCTTCTATTGCGTCACAAAAGCTATCGTCAACAATCTTTAGTTTTTTAAGTTCTCTAATTCTACTGTTTGTATTGGTTACATGTATACCATTTTCAAGTGACATACTTCTTATTCCTTGTACTATTGGAAAAATTCCACCTTTTTTTACATCAATATGGTTGTCTTTAGAGATAAGATTAGTAAACATACCAATTGGTGTTTCAAATAGAAGTGAAGCTTTTGCAAAGTTTGCCATAAAAACACTTCTATCTTTTACTCCATCAAAAACTCTATTTTTGAGTTCAATGAGAAGTTCATGGTTACCTGCAACGCTAATAGCATCAAAAAAGATCGCAAGGTGCATATAATCATCTCCACTAGGGGCTTCTAGCCATCTATCTATCTCACTTTTATATGCGTTTAAATCTTTTCTCCAGTACTCATTTGAGACCATTATATTGCCTTCACATCTTGGAAAACCAAAATCTATGAGTATTCTTGTAAACTCTGTCATGTAACTTTTATACTCTTCCACATCGGCACCATTTTCTATGATGAGTGCATTGTCCTGATCTGTTTTGAGCATCTGTTCTTTTCTACCTTCACTTCCCATAACAACAAGGCAAGCTTTTTTTCCTAAGTTTTCAGGAACTATCATCTCATAAAGTTTCTCATAAATCTTTTCATTAAGCTCGGAAATAAGTTTAGATATGTACTCTACTTTAGTCCCTTTAGCATGTAGCTTTTTGATAATATTTATGAAATCTTGACTAGCTAGTTTTAACTCTTCAATTGAGTTTGCTTTTTTAATTTGAACTGCAACCAAGTAAGTATGGTTTGCAAAATAGCTAAGCAGGTCAAGTTGCTCTAATATACCTATAACTTTATCACCTTTTGTTACAACTATTCTTTTTATAGAGTTCTTAGTAAATGAAAGTAGTGCATTAAATAAAAAATCATTGTGCTCTATGGTAATGATAGGACTTAGGGCTATTGGACCTATTGGACCAAATTTATCATAGTTGTTGTAGAGTATATGACGTCTTAATATGCTGTCAGTCACAATACCAAGTTTTCCATCATTTTCCACCAAAATACAGTTTGTTTTTAGCTCTTCCATCTCTTTAAGAGCATCCATGATAGGTTTGTTTGCATCTACAATACAAGGATCATGAAGATAAGAGTCACTCACACGTGCAATCATAAAGCCTGACATTTGTGTTGAGTACTCTTTTTGTTTTGCTGATTGAATACGATTTGCCAAATCTTTTATGTAGTAATCTTTAAAGTTTCTATTTGAATCAAGTAGTGATTTAAAATCATCTTTTTTCATTTCAAAACAGATAAGCTCTTCTAAAACTACAAATGTGTCTTCTGTTTTGTTGTAAATCAAAGAGTCGGCATCAAATGTGTTTGAGTTTGTATATACTTTTACAAGTTCGTTATTATGGTATTCACCAACTTCCCCTTTAATAATAAGATATAAAAAATTTGAAAGATTATTAGGATCTATAAGAGTGGTATCTTTTTTGTAGTATGCTATGTCCATAGAACTTACAGCTTTTGTTAGTTCTCTTGGGGTTAAAAGTTCAAAAGGGTGGATTGATTTTAAAAATGCTTCTTGATCATGTAGACTCATCTTATGTTACCTTTACATGTAGTATTTTATTAAGTTATCACAAATAAGTTAAGAAAAGGCTAAATTGGAGGAAGCACACGGCATAAAACCGTGTGCTTGTGTAGATTAGTGAGTTGCCGCACCAGCTCCTCTAGGGATTCTGATGTTTTCAACAAGATCTTGAATATGCTGTGGTGGTGGTGGAGTAATTTTACTCACAATGATTGCCACAATAAAGTGAAGAATCATACCAATGGTACCAATACCAGTTGGAGCGATGCCCCATAAGTAATCAGCTTTATCTCCGCCCATAAATACAAAGTAGATTATGTATCCAAAAGTAAAGACAAGACCACTTAGCATACCTGCAATTGCACCCTCTTTATTCATTCTTTTATAGAAAATTCCAAGAATGATTACAGGGAAGAAAGAAGCAGCTGCAAGACCAAATGCAAATGCAACAACTTGTGCAACAAATCCTGGAGGGTGGATACCTAAGTAACCAGCAACAAGAATTGCAACTACTGCTGCTAAACGAGCACTCATAAGCTCAGCTTTTTCACTTAGTGTTGATTTTCCAGTTTTTGGATCTTTCATCAATACATTTCCTAAAAGGTCATGTGAGATTGATGTAGATATAACAAGTAGTAGACCAGCTGCTGTTGAAAGTGCTGCTGCCAAACCACCGGCTGCGATAATCGCGATAACCCAGTTAGGAAGACCAGCAATTTCTGGATTCGCAAGAACGATAATATCACGGTCTATATAAAGTTCGTTGATAATCTTACCATTTGTTCTCATATCTTCTGCTGATGCAGTATGAGAAGGCATAGAGTTAGAAGTTAGACGCTCTCCACTATTTCCTTTTCCTTCAGCAAATTTAGGTTTACCTTTTCCGCCTTCAAAAGCTTTTCCTGAAGCAAATTGAATTTTACCATCGCCATTTCTATCAGTCCAACCAATAAGTCCTGAAGCTTCCCAGTTTTTAAACCAAGAACCATCATTTCCTTTGATTTGTCCATCAACAAACTTAGCGTAATCTACATTTTGTAGGTTTTTGATAAGGTTAACACGCGCAAATGAAGCAACTGCTGGAATTTGTGTATAAAGAATAGCAATAAATACTAAAGCCCAACCAGCTGAAATTCTAGCACCCTTAACTGTAGGTGTTGTAAAAAATCTAACGATAACGTGTGGAAGTCCAGCAGTACCAAGCATAAGAGCTGTAGTAAGCATAAACACATTCCAAGTACCAGCATGACTAGCTGTATACATTCCAAAACCAAGATCAGTCATAGACTGGTCTAGTGCATGAAGTAGATACGTTCCGGATTCTATCATTTTTATACCATCATCAAATTGGAATGGAATAGTTCCACCAAAACCAATTTGTGGTAAAAATGTTTCTGTAACTTGTAGTGAAAGGAAGATTGCAGGAACAGTAAAAGCAAAAATCATAACACAATATTGAGCAACCTGAGTATATGTAACACCTTTCATACCACCAAGAACAGCGTATATGAAAACGATACCCATACCAATATAGATACCCATGTTAACGTCAACTTGTAGGAATCTTGAAAATACGATACCAACACCTCTCATTTGTCCAGCAACATATGTAAACGAAATAAAGATTACACATACAACCGCAACAGTACGAGCGAAGTCAGAGTAGTATCTGTCACCAACAAAATCAGGAACAGTAAACTTACCAAACTTTCTCAAGTATGGTGCTAAAAGCATTGCAAGTAGTACATAACCACCTGTCCAACCCATTAAGTATGCACCACCATCACTACCTTTTAGTGATACGATACCTGCAAGTGAGATAAAAGAAGCAGCACTCATCCAGTCTGCACCAGTTGCCATTCCATTTAGTACAGGGTGAACTCCACCACCTGCAACATAAAATTCTTTAGTAGATCCAGCTCTTGCCCATATAGCTATACCGATATAAAGAGCAAACGATAGACCAACAAATAGATAAATTAAACTTTGTAATTCCATTTTATTTCCCTTTATTCGTGAATATCATATTTTTCTTCAATTGCTTCCATTTTTTTTGCATAAACAAAAATAAGAACCAAGAAAACATATATAGCACCTTGCTGTGCAAACCAAAATCCTAGTTTGAATCCTCCAAATGTAATTGCGTTTAACTCATCAATAAAGATGATTCCACAACCATAGGATACGACAAACCAAACAACCAATAGTTTAAGAATAAGTGATATATTCTCTTTCCAATAAGCTTCTGCAGCTTCCTTGTTCATAGGGTCTCCTTAAGTAGATTTTAAATGTCAATGTAATTCAACATTTTTTCAAGCTCAATCATAGAGCTTCAAAATAGCATTAGCATAGCAAAATAGATTTTTTTTTAAAAAGTTATTAAAAAGTAGCTATTTGTGTAGATTTGAAACATATTGCTATTTTCTCAGTGTTTCATATTTACACAAAAAATATTTATGTTAAAATAGAGAAAAAATTAGGAAAATAGATGCACGCAACAATAGAAACTTTTTTAGCAAATGTAAATTCACTACACCAACTTAAAGCAGAAAATTTACCAAATGATGTTTTAGAAGAGATGATAAAAATGGAAGCAAATGAGTTGTACAAATTATGTACCCAATTGATAGTTTTACAATACAATGTACCAACTGAAGATAAGATGATAACTATGAGTGAAGATGAGATACTCACTCTTGTAGATGAATATGCAAAAGCCCTACTAGAACGATTCGGAAGGTAAATATGTAGTTGTTATAAGATTTGCAAGTGAGTTTGCAAGTATTTTATACCCTTCTGCATTTGGGTGTACTTGGTCTATTTTTAGATAGTTGTCGCCCAATATATTTTCAAGAGAAGTATCATCTATTGGGACGTTAAGTTCAGTTGATATCTCTGTATAAATTTGGGCTGTAGAGAGTGATAAAACCTCTATCATAGGAATTCCTACCAAAACTACATGTATATTTTTTTTTCGTGCTAGTTCTATCATTTTTTTAATATTGTTTTTTGCTTTTATGAGACTTTTACGTCTTATAATATCATTGCCACCATGGCAGATAATAAGGATTTGAGGTTTGTACTTTTCAAGAAGGTCAGGAAGTCGTCTAAGTCCTGCACTAGTCATTTCTCCATTGATACCTGCATTGATAACATCTGTTTGAAGTAACATGGCAAGTTGAGAAGGATAACTCTTATCTTTATCTACATTGTAACCATAAGTGATACTATCACCAAAGGCAAGTACTTTTGTATCCATTGGTAACATAATTGCTCCATCAAACTCTTCACTAGAGTTGTCAAAAAAATTTAGAACGACAATAGTGATGATTGCTAGAAATACTAATTTTATTAAATCCATGGGATATTATATCAGATTATGGTAACATTCAAACAAAAAGAGCAAATTTTGGAAAAAAAAGATATTGATTTTATTGCAGTTGGGGCACTTTGTATGGCTATGCTTGTTTGGGCAAGCTCCTTTATAGCTATGAAGTCTGCGATTGGTCCAATTGGCCCCATGAGTGTTATGTTTGGGCGTATGTTTATTGCTAGTTTGTGTTTTTTATATTTTATAAAAGGCTTTTTTAAGTTAGATTTTACAAAAGAGGACATAAAATATATAGGCTTAATGGTTCTGTTTGAGCCGTGTTTGTACTTTATGTTTGAGGCAAAAGCTTTAGAGTATACAAGTGCGGGTCAAGCAGGTATGATAACCTCTATGATGCCTCTTATAACTGCTATTGGTGCTGGAATTGTACTCAATGAAGTGATAACAAAAAAGATTATTATAGGTTCACTTCTTGCAGTTAGTGGTGCAATATGGCTTAGTCTTAGTGCAAGTGGAAGCGAACATGCTAGTAACCCACTCTTAGGTAATACCTTAGAATTTTGTGCGATGGTTGTTGCCTCTGGGTATGCTATATCTATACGGCATCTTAGTTCAAAATTTTCAGCTATTTTTCTTACTGCTATTCAGGCTTTTGCAGGAATGATTTTCTTTTTACCCTTTGCTCTATGGGAATACAATACAACGACTATGAATATGACCTCAGATGCTCTTTTATGGACTCTGTATCTTGGTGTTATTGTGACTATTGGAGGATATGGACTTTTTAACTTTGCTCTTGGACGCATGGAGGCTAGTAAAGCTTCTATCTATATTAACTTGATTCCTGTTTTTGCTGTAATTCTTGCTTATTTTATTTTAGGTGAAGAGCTTACGTATTCTGGTATGGTTGCGAGTTGTATTATACTTAGTGGAGTGATAATCTCTCAGCTACCAACACAAAAGTTAAAGAAAGCTCATCTTAAACGAAAAGCACGCAAGCGTCGGTTAGTTCGTGAATTAAATCATCAGGAGTTTTGCAAGAAGTCTATAGTATAATTTTTGCATGAAAACATATACAGAGATAGATTTAATTATAAAGCCAGAGTTTGTACAAAAGTATAGGGATGGGTATCCGTTAATTTCAAAAGATTCCATTTCTGATTTGAATCGCATAAAAGAGGAAGGGGTTATTTTAAACTTTCTTGATACCAAGGGTAGGTTTGTTGCTAAAGGTTACCATGGTATCCAAAACAAAGGTTTTGGTTGGATACTCTCTTCAGATAAAAATGAACAAATAGATAAAAATTACTTTGCTAAAAAGATAAAAATAGCCCTTACATGTAGAGATGATTTTTTTAGCTCCAAGCATACAACTGCCTTTAGAGTTTTTAATGGAGAAGGTGATGGAGTAGGTGGGATAAGCATAGATTATTTTGATGGTTATTATATGCTGACTTGGTATAGCAAAGGTATATATGAGTTTAAAGATGATATTTTAGAAGCTCTGAAACAACAAGTAAAGTACAAAGGTATCTATGAAAAAAAGCGTTTTGACACTAAGGGAATGTATCTTGACAATGAAAATGATTTTGTGTGTGGGGAAAGAGCAGATGCCCCAATAGTTGTAAAAGAAAACAGTGTAAACTTTGCAATATACTTAGATGATGGTGCTATGGTTGGTGTGTTTTTAGACCAAAGAGATGTGCGAAAAGCTATTAGAGATAAATATTCTAAAGACAAAACTATGCTAAATACTTTTTCATATACAGGTGCATTTTCAGTATTTGCAAGTTTAGGAGGGGCAACAAAAACAACTAGTGTTGATTTGGCAAAAAGAAGTCGCCCTAAAACAAATGAACAATTTAGCATAAACAAAATAGATCCAAAAACTCAAGATATCATAGTTGAAGATGTTTTTAATTACTTTAAATACGCAGTACGAAAAAAGTTAAAGTTTGAGTTAGTTGTACTAGATCCACCAAGCTTTGCAAGAAGTAAAAAGCATACATTTTCAGCTTCAAAAGATTATGTAAAACTACTAAAAGAGGCAATAGAGATAACGAGTAAATATGGAGTTATTGTAGCTTCAACAAACTCTGCAAATTTCTCTATGAAAACCTTTAGAGCTTATATAGAAAAAGCTTTTAAAGAGTTAAATGGAAAGTTTGAAGTAAAAGAGAGTCATACGCTCCCAAAAGATTTTAGAATAAATCCTAAGTTTAAAGAGGGAAATTATCTTAAAGTTGTTTTTATAAAAAAACTTTAAGATAACCCATCAATAAAAACTATATAAACAGTACACAAGCATCTGTTGGACCATGTGCTCCTATGACCAAAGATTGTTCGATGTCAGCAGTTTTTGATGGACCACTTATGAAAACTCCATAACCACTCTTATTAAACTCTATACGCTCATATGCTTCGTGCATGGTGTCTACTATGTTTTCTTTAGGAACTACAATCAAAAGTTGAGTTGCCAAAAAGTACAAGGCTCGGTGGCGGTTGTCAGGGTTTTTAACCCAAACTGAACCATTTTCAGCTACTGCAAACTCTGCTGTGATGACTGCTAAATCTACATTTTCAAGTGGGTGAGGAGTGTTTGGTTTGTTTGCGTTTTTTGTACTACATGTAAACTCTTTACATGCAGATACAATTACATTCAAATCTTTATAGTTATTTGCCACAAATTCATTTACGCTTTCATCTTTTAACCAGACTGCGTTTCCTCCAACACTTTTAAGTGAAGTAGTAAACTTTTTATCTATGTTTTCATACTTTACATGTAGAATGTTCGTTTCTGGTAAATCTATAGTAGAAGAGGGTATATTTTTTTTGATATTATTTAAAATTGCTTCGCGTGATGTCATTACTTTTTCTCCTCTCTTTGTTTATATAACTCTTTAAAACTGTTTTTTGGGAATTTTGGCAGTTCTCTTTTTTTACCCCAAACATTTGCTTTAGAGTAGAGTATGCTTCTTGGAAGTTTTGGTACAATTTTTCTTGCCATTAATCCACCAAAATCTAAAAGAGCAGGGTGTTTCATAACCCAAGTTGCTATTTTTAATGCAGTATATTTTTTTGCCCCTAAAAGTCCAGCAGATACAACACTTTGTCTATGTTTATAGAGTTGATTGTGTAGGTCTATTTTTGATGGACATACATTTGTGCAAGAAGCACAGAGTGTACATGCAAAAGGTAGTGTTTTATTTGTACGTAAATCTTTACTAGCCCCAAGAGTTGAACCGATAGGCCCTGGGATAGTATAGCCATAACTATGTCCACCACTACGTCTATAAACGGGACAAGTATTTATGCAGGCTCCACATCTGATACAGTGAAGTGACTGCTTAAAATCATCATTTACTATGATATCTGAACGACCGTTATCAACTATAACGATGTGTAGTTCTCCGCCTTCAACAGGAGCATGAAAGTGAGAAGTGTATGAAGTTATTGGCTGACCAGTTGCACTTCTAGCTAGTAACCTTGTAAATATACTTAGGTCTTTAAGGCGTGGTATGATTTTTTCAATTCCCATACTTGCAATGTGAAGTTTGGGAAGACTAGCACCCAAATCTGCATTACCTTCATTTGTACAAACTACAACTCCACCAGTCTCAGCGATTCCGAAGTTTACTCCAGTCAAAGAAGCATCTGCATTTAAAAACTTTTCTCTCAAGTGTTTTCTTGCAGCACGGGTAAGGTAGGTTGGGTCACAGTTGTCTTTTTCTGTTTTTAAAAACTTTTCAAAAGTTTTTCCAACGTCTTCTTTTTTTAGATGAATTGCAGGTAAAACTATGTGAGAAGGTGCTTCTTCTCGAAGTTGGACTATACGTTCTCCAAGGTCAGTATCAACAACCTCTATACCATTTTCTTCTAAAAATGGGTTAAGATGACACTCTTCTGTAAGCATAGATTTACTTTTTACAAGTTTTTTAGCACCACGAGCTAGTAGAAGTTTTAGAACTATTTCATTGTGTTCTTTGGCATTTTTTGCCCAGTGTACATGTAAACCTTTTTCTTTGGCATTTTTTTCAAACTCTTCAAGATAGTGGTCAAGTTTATCTATAGTGTGAGTTTTTATCTCACTTGCTACTCTTCGCAACTCTTCCCACTCGTTTAGTCCATGAGCTGCAATATCTCTTTTTTCTCTTACAAACCATAGGGCTTTATCATGCCAATGCATTCTCTCGTCATTGGCTATAAATTCCGCCGCTTTCTCAGGGTGTCCCATTACGATTCTCCTGCAAGTATTTGTGCAATGTGCATAGTTTTTATAGGAAGTTTTTCTCTATCGATGATGCCTTGCATGTGCATAAGACACGACATATCAATGCCCGTCATAACCTCTGCTCCTGCACTTAAATGGTCATTTACTCCGTCAATTCCCATCGCAACACTCATAGCATCTTCACTAACACAAAAAGTACCACCAAAACCACAACACTCATCGTTGCGTTTAAGAGTTACAAACTCTATATCGTTTACGAGCCCAAGTATCTTTTCAATTTTTGAAAAAGATGGCAAATTTCTTTCACTCATACTTGCCATGCCGAGTTCACGATGACCATGACAAGAGTTGTGTATACCAACTTTATAAGGAAAACTTGCATTCATATTGGTTGGTTTTATTACATCATGTAAAAACTCAACTAACTCGTAAGTATGTGTTTTGAGGTGTTCAAATCCATCTTCACCTTCCAAAAATTGAGCATAATTCTCTCTCACAAAAGCAACACAGCTTCCACTTGGCGCTACAATATAATCATAGTCTTTGAAAATTTTGAGAAATCTTTTTGCTAACTCTCCAGCTTCATGAGCACAACCAGTGTTTGCCATTGGTTGACCACAACAGGTCTGATTTGTTGGGTACTCTACATCTAAACCTAAGTTTTCTAAGACTTTCAAAGTAGCCATTGAGGCTTCAGGGTAGAGTTCATTCATAAAACATGGTATAAAAAGTCCAATACGCATTAATTCTCCTTTAGATGTAATAAGTTTATCTTTTATAGATAACAATTATATGACTAACTCTGTATATTATATATACTTTTTGCACTGTTTACAAATATGTTTTGTTGTTCTTTTTTTTCTAAATTACTAAGGAGATCTCTGCTTAGGTCTACCCACTCTTCGTAAGTACATTTTAGTTTAACTACAGGCCAATCACTTCCCCAAATAACTCTTGTTGATGTAAAATATTTTATTATAGTTTGTAAATAGGGTATTATCTCTTTTTTTGAGTGCTTATTGATACACTCAGTTACTAAACCAGAGAGTTTACATGTAACGTTTTTATATGATGAAATTTCTTTAATAAGTGTTTGCCACTCTATGAATTTTTTATCTTTTAAATCTCCATCAATAATTGGTTTTGCTCCATGATTTATGATAATTTTTAAATCCGGATATTTTTTTGCAATATCTATTATATTTTTTAGATGGTTTTGTTTAATTAGTGCTTCAAAAATAAGATTATTTTTTTCTAGCTCTTTGAATATTTTTTCAAATTGAGGGTTATTTATCCAGTTTACATCTTCAATATCTTGAAGCATAGGTCTAACACCTTTGAATTGTTTGTGTTTAACTAGTGCTCTTAAATTTTCTATTACTGTATCAGATTCAAAGTCTATCCAACCAATAACACCTTTAATAATTTTATTGTTTTGAGCAACTTTTAAAAGGTGAAGAGTTTCGTTTGTATCATCTGCTGCTTGAATGACAATTGCTGATTTTATACCAAAAGGTTTAGTAGTATTTTTGTAATCTTCTATTGAAAATGTGTGGTATAGTTTCGTTAAATCAGGCGTTAACCATCTGTAATAACTTTTTTTTATATCCCAAATATGGAAGTGACAATCAATCATGTTTTATTTCCACTAAACCAAAAGTTTTGAAATCTTTTTTGCTGCAAGTTGTAACACCTTTAGTGACTCTATTTTATCTGAGGTATTGTCTGGACTGTTAACATATGGTATTACAATGCTAAAGACACCAATATGACTCATTTTTGCAATGACCGGAACGGCTATATCTTGAATGCCCTCTACAAAGGCAGAAGGAGCAATGATATATTTTTGAGTTTTTATTTCTTGTAATTGAGTTAAAATCTCTTCGTAGCTTATTTGATCGTAATTGTGTCTAATTTTTTTCAAGAATTTTGTTTGTTCTGTTTTAGACATATGGGCTAAAATAACTCTACCTGATGTTGCTTTTTCTAAATCTTTTGAGTGACCCACTCGAATTGAGAATACAAAACTATTTGGACTATCTGCTTTAGCAATTACTATCATTTTGTCATCAAGTTTGATTGAGCAGTGGCATGACTGGTTTGTTTTAATTGATATATCTTTTAAAATAGGCATTATAATGTCCAAAAAAGAGTAGTTTGTTATAAACTGCATACCTAGTGAAAAAAGTTTAGAACTAATTGTGAATGTATCAGAATCTTTTTTATCTATATAATCACTCTCAACTAGCACGTATATTAGCCTGAAAATTTGGCTAGTACTTACATCTAGTTTAGCGGCAATTTGGCTTAAAGTTAGAGGTTTTTGATGTAAAGATAAAATCTCTAAAATCTCTAAACCTCTTGATAGTGCGGGTGCCTGATACTTCAATTTAAGTCCTTTTTTAAAAAATTATAGCTTAATATCACAATTGGTATTGTAGTCAAAATATTTATAACCCAACACAAACTCTCTATGTCCCATCTCTTCAGATCTGCTAGGAGTTCCATTTGCAACTTCTATCACTTTGTTATATATCTCATTTCCAACTTTTTCAATTGTAGATTGATTGGTAATTATAGTTCCTGCATTTATGTCCATGTCGTCTTTTAAATTCTCATAAGTTATAGGATTTGCACAAATTTTGATTACTGGAGAGATAGCTGAGCCAACAACTGAACCTCTTCCTGTTACAAACAAAATTACATGCGCACCACAAGCTATAAGTTCAATAATCTCTGCACTATCATTTATATTTGGAAAACCCCATAGCTCTGGACCGTCTGGAACTACATCTAAAAGAAATAGACCTTTAGATTTAGGAGCTTCACCCGGTTTAATTATACCACATATTTTTGAAGAGCCACTTTTTGCATAAGCACCCATGGATTTTTCTTCTTGAGTACTTAGCCCACCATCTGCATTTCCAGCTGCAAAACTACCGTATCCCATAACTTTATAATATTTAGCAGCTTTCTGAACTGATTTGATTAGTTCTTCAGCAATTTTATCATTAATTGCTCTACTAGACATGATGTATTCGCATCCAATAAGTTCGCCAGTCTCTTCAAAAATACATGTTGCATTTTCTTCTAAAAATGAATCAAATGCTTTGCCAACAGCAGGGTTTCCACTCATTCCACTAGTGCCATCTGAACCACCACAAATTGTACCAATTACTAGTTCACTTATGTCCATATCTGCTCTTGGAGTTGACTGGAGTGTATTTTGCATATCTTTTACTTGTGATATGCCTTTTTTAATAGTATTAATTGAGCCATTGTTTTCTTGAACTGTTAAAAGTCCAACTTCTCTTTGTGACTTTTTAATGTGCTCAAATAGATTGTTTCTATCCATTGATTCACACCCCAAAGAGACCAAAAGAACACCACCTACATTTGTGTGTGTAGTTATTGCTTTTAAAATATTGTCTGCATACTCATTTGGATAACAGCCTGGAAATCCAATAAGTTGAACATCATCATCAAACTTATCTGCAATTTTTTGAGCTACAAACTTTGAACACTCAACTAAATAACAGACTAAAATAGCATTTCTAATACCTTTTTTTCCATCTGCTCTTAAATAACCTTTAATTTTATTCAAAATAAACCCTTGTTTTCTTATATAGCTATATAGTTACTTTTCATATTGTGTATATGAACTAACTCACCTAATTTTATATCTTGCGTAGCTGAGCCTATACTAACTCCGTACTTTAAGATAACTTCACCATTTTTTATATCGTTAATTGCAATTTTATGTGCCATTTTTATATCATCTAATAAAACTATATTTTTATCTTTTATGTGTATTTTTTCATCTTTTTGAAAATCATCGCAGGCAACTGCTATATTATCAAGTTCATTGATAAGGACTGCGTTTTTATTTTTTTTACTTAACATGACTACTCTTTTTGAATTTCATAAAAACATACTTTATATTTACAGTATGTACTCTATTGATTGGCTTTAAGTGAATCTTCACTATAATCTAACCTTAAAGCGACTTAAATGCTAATTTAGTCTGTTAAACACTCTTCCTTCAGAAGCTTGTTTTTAACTAATGTTTCCCAAAACTCAGATGGAATTTTTATTTTTATATCTTCCAATGGTGACTCGAAGTGTTTTAGTTTTGCACTGCCAACTAAAATTGAGCTTACATTTTTTTGTAGCATAGGAAACTGAATAGCGGCTTGTCTTAAAGTTATATTGTACTGCTTGCAAATGCCCTCTATTTTATTTACTCTTTCTAATATCTCTTTTGGAGCATCTTCGTAGTTATATTTTGCTCCTTTTACTGTTCCTGTAGCTAGTATTCCAGAGTTAAATACACCTCCCACAACTATTTTACTACCTCTTTCTTTACATTTTGGAATAAATGTTTTTATAGACTCTTGTTCGAGTAGCGTATATCTTCCTGCAAGTAAAAAACAGTCCCAATTACCATATTCCATAGCTTCTTCACAAACTTCATACTCATTTACACCTAGTCCTATACACTTAACTAGATTTGCAGATCTTAACTCATCTAGTGCTTTATATCCACCACTCATTGCAATTTTCATCTGTTGTTTATGGTTATCCCCATGAGTTACTCTACCAATATCATGCATGTATAGTATGTCGATTTTTTCTAGTCCCAATCTTTGTAAGCTATGCTCAAAAGATTTCATAATACCATCGTATGAGTAGTCGTACTCTGGTCTAAAAGGAAGAGCATTTATAAAGCTTTCTCTTGCTTGGTGATAAGATGAATCAGGGTGTAAAACTCTGCCCACTTTAGTTGAAAGAATATAATCGTCAGGATTTTTAGTTCTTAAAAAATCTCCAACTCTTCTTTCACTCAATCCAAATCCATAATAAGGAGCAGTATCAAAATACCTATAACCTAAATTCCAAGCACCATCTAGTACGCTATTTACTGATAAAGGGTCTATTTCTCTATAGAGATTACCAAAAGATGCAGTACCGCAAGAAAGCTTTAATTTTTGATTTTGAAGAGCATCATTCATCTTTCCTCTTTTTTATATATAAAATTTAATTTCTAATTTAAAATTATTTAGAGTTTACCTTTAGTTTATTTATAATTTCCTTAAATAATTTAAATTTTTAAATATATTCTACAAATTTACCTTATTTGTTATAAAATACGTTTTCCATCGATGCCCACCACTCACCTTTTTTTCTTGTAGGAAATGGTTTTTGGCATGGACCACATAGTTTCCACCACGCTTTATTGTCTCCATTGTCTGCCATAGTTTTCATGTCTTTTTCAAAGTTATTGCCACTGTATTCCCAGTATGAGAAGAGAATATTTTCTGGTTCTTTTAGAAAAATTGAAAAATTATGTACATGTACATTTTTTAATAGTTGTCTAATTGTATTAGGGCAATTTTTATGTAATTTTTTATACTCTTTAACTTTTAATTTATCAAGATATATGCACATCCCCATTTTTTCCATTTCATAAACCTTTATGTAATTTACCAGATTTAAAAACCTGAGGTTTTTAAATCTAACTAGTAAGAACTATCTTTTGATTTTTTTTTGCTATCTTTAATTCCTGATATTTTGTTTTTAAATTTTGATGTAATTTCATATGCAGTTTGTGCTATGTAGCTTGAATCATTACTAACAGTAACATAATCAAAACCTAATTTCACCATTTTTAAAGCATAATCTAAATCTGTATTATAAAGACCAATATACTTACCATGCTTTTTAGTTGTTTTGACAATATGCTCAATAGTCTCCATGATATAAGGATCTTCATTATTGAATTGGGCAGGGTATCCTAAACTAAGTGATAAATCTGATGGACCAATGAAAATTGCATCAATACCCTCTGTTCCTATTATATCGTCTAGGTTTTCTAAAGCCTCTTTAGTTTCTATCATAGCAATTACAAGTAAAGATGAGTTTGCAATAGGTTGATAATTATCTCCATATAAAAAGGGAGCTCTAGTTGGACCAAAACTTCTTGTGCCCATTGGTGCATAACTAGCATATTCAACTAGTTTTTGAGCTTGTTCTTTATTGTTAATCATAGGACAGATGATTCCAGTAGCACCAGCATCTAATGTTTTCATGATAGATGCTGGATCTAGCCATGGGACTCTTACTATAGTTGGTGTAGATGTCGTATTGATTGCTCTAATCATCTCTACAGTTTTTTGGTAGTCAATGACGCCATGTTGCATATCAATTGTTATAGAATGAAAACCTTGATGAGCCATTATTTCCGCACTAAAGCCATCAGGTATAGTTAGCCAACCATTAATAGTTGACTGGTTCTTTTTCCATAACTTAATCAATGGGTGATTATTTGTATACTTTTTTGACAATGTATATCCTTTTAAATTAGCAAGATTCTATATAACTAAAATCTTTTTGTTGTTTTAGGTTTGCTTTGAACCCAACTTAAAAACCTTTTTAAAAGTATATCATAAATAAATTAATATTTTATATATAAATCATATAGTAGTTATTTATAGATAATAATTCCAATAATTGTTTCTTTATTGATAAAAAACATTTTTTTATCAACTTTTAATGGATATATACATGGTATTAAGCTTTTTTTAATAAAAAGAATGTAAAATTGAATTGTTCAGATTTAAAATTAACTTTTGTATATGAAATAAGAAATAAAATACTTTTTTATTCATAATGATTAAGTGGAGGTTAAGGGGTGAAAAAATGGAAAAATTATTAGATATGTACGATGTTGTAAAAATATTTCCTGGTGTGAAAGCTCTTGATGGGGCAAAAATTGATTTATATGCTGGTGAAGTACATGTTCTTATGGGTGAAAACGGAGCTGGAAAATCAACATTTATGAAAGTGCTAACTGGAATATATAAGAAGGATGAAGGTAGCATAAAGTATTTGGGTAAGGAGTTAAATGTTAACTCTCCTAAAGAGGCAGAAGGAATTGGTATTAGTATTATTTATCAGGAATTTAATCTTTTACCAGATTTAACTGTTGCAGAAAATATTTTTATTACAAAAGAGCCTTTAAATTCATTTGGCTTAATTGATTATAATAAGATGGAAGAAAATGCAAGAAAAATATTGAAACATTTGAATCTAAATATTGACCCTCGTGCAATAGTCCATGATTTAAAAGTTGGACAACAGCAAATGGTAGAAATAGCAAAAGCAACTTGTGTAAAAGCTAAAGTTTTAATAATGGATGAACCAACGGCTGCTTTAACTGAAAAAGAGATTAAAGAGTTGTTTAAAGTTATAAAAGAATTAAGAAGTGAAGGTGTTGGCATTATCTACATTTCTCATAGAATGGAAGAATTACAGCATATTGCTGATAGGATTTCTGTTATGAGAGATGGTAAGCATATTGATACCATGAAATATGAAAATACAAGCATTGATGAAATTATTCAAAAGATGGTTGGTAGAACTTTAGGCAATCAATACCCAGAAAAAAATTCAGAAATAGGTGATATTCTTTTAGACGTTAAGAATTTATCTCAAAAAGGTGTAGTCTCTGACATAAATTTTAACCTTAGAAAAGGTGAAATTTTAGGTTTTGCAGGATTGATGGGAGCTGGAAGAACAGAGGTAGCAAAACTCTTATTTGGTGCTACTCAAAAAGACTCTGGCGAGATATATTTAGATGGTAAAAAAATATCACCAAAAACTCCTATTGATGCTATAAAACATGGGATTGTATATTTGACAGAAGATAGAAAAAGAGATGGAATTTTTGCGGAAATGAGTGTTGAAGATAACATAATGGTTTCAAATTTAGATCTTGTATCTAAAAAATTCTCTTTTTATGATGCAAAAGCTGCAAAAGTAATGTGTGAAATAATATCTAAATATTTGAATATTAAAACACCATCATTAGAGCAAAAGATAAAACATCTTAGTGGAGGTAATCAGCAAAAAGTAATTTTAGCTAGGTGGACTATTAGGGGTCAAAAAATTCTTATTATTGATGAGCCGACAAGGGGTATTGATGTAGGAGCCAAGAGAGAGATTTATCATTTAATGAGAGATTTAATTTCTAAGGGTGCTAGTATTATTATGATTTCTTCGGAGTTATCAGAAGTTCTTGGTATGAGTGATAGGGTTGTTGTTATGCAAGAAGGTAAAATTTCAAAAATTTTAGATAATGACGAAAATTTAACCCAAGAAACAATAATGCATTATGCAACCTCATAAAGTAAAAAGGAAATTTAAAAATGATAGAAAATAATAAAGGAATAAACATGTATAAAATGAATCTGAAATTATTTGGTAAACAGGAATTGGTGATTTTTATATCTTTACTCATTTTAATCACATTTTTTTCGTTTACATCTGAGTACTTTTTGTCTCTTCAGAATTTTCTTACAATAGGTCTTCAAACATCGATAATAGGAATAATCGCTTTAGGTATGACATATGTCATTATTACTGCAGGAATTGATCTTTCTGTTGGTTCTATAGTCGCATTTTCAGGAGTAATTATAGGTTTTTCTCTTCAGTATGGTCTTCCAATTCCAATTGCTATTGTAATTGGACTAATTGCGGGTACTTTGATTGGTGTTTTAAATGCATTTCTAATTGTACAAGCTAAATTACCTCCATTTATTGCTACTCTTGGCATGATGATGTCATTAAGAGGATTTACACTTGCCATTACAAATGGTATGCCAATATCTCAATTTGATTACTCTTTTTCACAATTTGCATCTAGTAAACTTCTTGGTGTTCCGATGCCACTCATATATTTCTTAGGTTTAGGACTAATTTTTGGTGTGATACTAAAGTATACAATAATAGGTAAGCATACTTATGCTCTTGGAAGCAATGAAGATGCGGCTAAGCTATCTGGCGTAAATGTCAATAAGGTTAAATATTTTGCATACGGTTTAACTGGATTTTTATGTGCATTTTCAGGGGCAATTTTAACTTCAAGATTGATTTCTGCTCAGCCTACAGAGGGGACTGGTTATGAAATGGATGTAATTGCTGCTGTAATTATTGGTGGATCAAGTCTTATGGGTGGCATAGGAACCATATTGGGAACAATTATTGGTGCATTCATAATGAGTGTATTAAAAAATGGTTTAAATATGCTTGATGTATCAGGTTTTTGGCAACAAGTAATAATTGGGTTAGTGGTATTGGGTGCTGTATGGCTAGATAAAATAAAGAGCAAATCTTAATACTAAACAAAATAGTTTAAAGTGGGGGTGAAAATAATTAATAACTTTGTGACTTTGATTATAGATTTCAGGTGGATTTAGTTATCTTAAAAATTTATTGCAATTTTTTAAATAAATATAGAGTTTGATTGAGAGTTGCAGTAGTTCAAAAAAATTAAGGATAAAAAATGAGAAAAGTAGTAAACACATTATTGATTGCAACATTAGCTTTAGGAGGATTAACTATTAGTGCTTTTGCTAAAGATAAAGTAGCAATAGTTAGCAAGGGATACCAACACGAGTTTTGGAGAACAGTAGAAGCTGGCGCTAGACAAGCGGCAAAGGAGTTAGATGTTGAGATGTCATTTATTGGACCTGAAAAAGAGTCTGAAATAGGTAAACAAGTTTCAATGGTAGAAAATGAGTTAATAAAGCATCCAACAGCACTTATGTTAGCGGCATTAGACCAAAATGCTTTAAGACCAATTTCTGAAAGAATTGTTAATAGTGGTATACCTCTAGTGACTTTTGATTCAAATATTGCAGGTGGAATTGAAACAAGTTTTGTTGCAACAGATAACATTCAGGTTGGTGTTCTAGCTGCAAAAGAGATGATAAGATTGATTGGAGAGAATGGAATAATTGGTGTAATTGCTCATAATGCTGGAACAAGTACAGCGATACAAAGAACTAAAGGTTTTATTAATGAGATGAAAAAGTATCCTGGTATAAAACTATTATCTACTAAGTATTCTGATGGAGATAAAATCAAGGCGATAAACATTACTCAAGATATCGTAACTGCTAATCCAGACATTAAAGGTATTTATGGAACAAATGAGGGAGCTGTTGTTGGTATTGGTAGAGCAATTTCTGAAATGGGTAAAAATGATTCTATTGTTGTAATCGGAGTAGATAGTTCAACTGAAGAAATTAACCTACTTAACGAGGGAGCAGTTGATGGCATGGTTGTTCAAAGTCCATTTAATATGGGTTACTTAGCTCTTAAAGCTGCTATAAAAGCTGCACATGGTGAGAAAGTTGAAAAAAGAATTGACACAGGTGCTGTTTTAGTAACTAGAGAAAATTTAAATGATGAAAAAATACAAAAAGTTTTATTTCCATTTGGAAAAAAATAAGAAGTAATTTTTGTGCATAATTTATTTAGAAAGGCTAGATAATGGATAAAATTTTAAGAATAAATATGAGTTCTGAAGGTGGTCCAACAACAAGTGTGGAGAGTATTGGAAAATACAAAGGACTTGGTGGACGCGGCATGACAAGTACAATAATTGCAACTGAAGTGAATCCAAAATGCGATCCCCTTTCAGCTGATAATAAACTTGTTATTGCTCCAGGAATTGTTAGTGGTACAGCTACATCAACTTCTGGTAGAATGTCTGTAGGTTTTAAAAGCCCAATGACAGAAGGAATTAAAGAGTCAAATTCTGGTGGACAAGCTTCGCAGCATTTAGCTAAATTAGGTTATGCTGCTATTGTTATTGAAGGGAAACCAGTAGGTGATGATTTATATAAAATTCTACTAGACAAAGATGCTGTAAAAATAGAGAAAGCAAATGAGTTAAAAGGCTTAGGTACTTATGATGTTGCAGATAAAATAAAAGATCAATATGGTGATAAAAAAGTAGGTCTTATGTGCGTGGGAATTGCTGGTGAAAATCTCATGATTAACTCTACTATTGCATTTACTGATCCAGAATTTAGACCTACTCGTCATGCGGCAAGAGGCGGTGGTGGAGCAGTTATGGGTTCTAAAGCAGTAAAAGCTATTGTGATACAAGCAGATGGATTAAAATTAAGAGAGCCAAAAGATAAAAAAGCTTTTCAAGAGGCTAATAGAAATTTTGTTAAAGAAGTTTCAGCTGCGGCTATGACAGGAAAAGAGGGAACACTAAGGCAATTTGGTTCAGCTGCCGTTGCTGATGTTACAAGTGAACTAGGTGGATACCCAGCATTGGGTGCAACACAAGGAAGTTGGGAAGGTGTAGCAAAAATCAATGGCAGTCATATGGTAGAACTTGAAAATGCTAGAGGTGGACAACCTATACATGCGTGTCATACAGGTTGTACGATAGAGTGTTCTGCAATTTATACTAATCCTGATGGAACTTTTCTTTCAAAACAGCCAGAGTATGAAACAGCGTGGTCACTTGGCGGATATTTAGGAGTTAATGACCCAGATAAATTAACACAAATGGATCGCCTGTGCGATGATATTGGCTTAGATACAATAGAAGCTGGTGTAACAATTGGTGTATTGATGCAAGGAAGTGATGAATTTTCAATGGGTAATGCTGATGACGGTATTAAAATACTTGAAGAGATAAAAAGTGCAAGCTCAAAAGGTAAATTTTATGGTTCTGGTGCGTACAATGTAGGTAAAGAGATAGGTTATGAAAGAGTACCTGTTATGAAAAAACAAGCAATGGCTGCATATGATCCAAGAGGATTTAAAGGCCTTGGTGTAACATATGCTACATCTCCAATGGGTGGAGACCATACAGCTGGGCATACTTTACCTAATCATCTTGGAGCAATTGAGCCAAAAGTAGAAGGCACTGCCATTGAAAATCAATGGTTAGCATCATCAAATGCACAAATAGATGCAGCAGCATCTGACACAACTGGTGTTTGTGGTTTTGCAGATTTTGCTGGACTTGATAGACCAGATGCGAGAAAATATCTTCTTGAAGCTATAAGTGCTTTTACGGGTGATGAATGGAATGAGAATAGCTGGTTAGAACTTGGTAAAAAAATCTTGAGAACAGAAATAGATTTTAACAGAATAGCTGGTCTCACTGAAAAAGATGATAAGATACCTGAGTGGATGAAGAGAGAGCCTCTTCCTCCTCATAATAGTGTTTTTGACATCCCTGATAGTGATCTTAGAAAGACTATAGACTCTTTTTACAAATAACAAAAAAGGGATTTGTACATGCAAATCCCTTTTTTAAAGGAAAAAAATGATAAAAGTAACAGTAAAACTTTTTCCACCTTATTCTCAAGAAAAGTTTAATAGTAAAGAGTTTGAACTTGATAACAATTACACTACAAAAGAGTTAGTAAAATTAATTTCTTTGCCAAATGATAGTGCTTTTACTACAATTTTAAATTCAAAAATTATTTTAGATGAAGTAGATTTAAAAGATGGAGATTCTGTATCAATATTACCTGTTATTAGTGGAGGTTAGATGTATTATAGCCATTCAGATAGAGGTTTTGGTTTACCTAGAAAGTAACCTTGTCCATAAGTGATACCTATTTTTGTGAGTTCATCTACATCTTGCTGAGTTTCAACATATTCTGCTACTGTTTTTTGTCCATTGAGCATAGTAATCTCTTGGATATATTTTATGACTGCTTTATCTGCTGGATTTTTGTGCATATCTTTAACAAAACTTCCATCTATTTTTACCATATCAAATGGAAGATTTTTTAAGTATTCAAAAGATGACATACCTGTACCAAAATCATCTAATGCTAAGCCTATTCCTTGCTCTTTGATCCATTTTATAAAGTCTAGAGCTTCATTAAAATTGCCGATTGAAGAAGTTTCTGTCAATTCAAGTTCGAGTTTGTTCCATGGGAAGTCAAATTGTTCTATTGTTTTTCTTAATTCACTTTGAAATTCCAAATCATTGATACTAGAACTTGCTATGTTTATATGTACGGAGTTAAGAGATTGTATATGTTGTAGGTTATCTTTAATATATTGGAGGTATTTACGTAGCACAAATATATCTATTTGTACCATTAAATGATGTTTATCAGCAACAGGTAAAAACTTATCTGGAAATATGAGTTTGTTTTTGTAATCTCTCATTCTTAGAAGTATTTCATATGAATAATAGCTATTTTTATCTTGTAGAGGGACTATTTTTTGTGCATATAGTTCAAATGAAGATGGACCATCATTTAGTGCCTCTTTTATATAATTTGCTATTTTTAACTCTTTTTTTAGTTTTTGAGATATATCATTTTTTATATCATGTATGTAAATATTGTCTAAACTTGTTAGTTTTGCAGAGTGTAGAGTATTGTTTGCTACTTTTATTAACTCTTTAAATGTATATTCTAATGGTTTATAATTTAGAAGACCTATTTTAGATTTTACTGACAAATACTCTTTCCCCCAAGTAATATAAGTATTTTTTAAGAGGTCCATATGAGTGGTTAATAATTGTGTCGTTTCATTAATTGTTCTGTTTTTAAGAAGTACATAAAATGTATTGTTTTGAATTTTTGCAATGGTAGAATCCTTTGGAAATATGGATTTTAAGTTATCTGCAACTAGTTTTAAAAACTCATCAAGTATTGCATTACCGGCTACATTTTGTATGAATTCTAGTTTTTCTAATCCAATTAGAACTAATGTATTTGATTTATTAGACTCATTTTTAAGTGTATCTTGAATTTCCTCTTCCATGTAAAAACGATTATATAGTCCTGTTAGTGGGTCATATTTTGCTTGGTAAAGAAGTTTATTTGATGTATTTGAGATTTGTATCATAAATTTATTGAAACCATCAAATAGAGTTTTTATCTCATTTTTTGATTTTGTATTTAGGATTTTAATTTTATTGTTTATTGGATCACTTAAGTCTATTGCTTGAGTTAGTTTTTGTATAGGGTCTGTAAAAAGCCTACTTATATAGAGACTTATAAAAAAACTCATTAAAATAGCAAAAGGGAACATTGCTAAAATATAATACATACGTTTTGTAAATGCATCTTGGTATGATGTTAGGTCAATGTTGGCAATAACATAACCAAAAATATGGTTATTTGCTTTAATATGGCTTTTAACAATTAAGTTACTTTCTCCAAAATCTATTTTTTCTTTTTTAAATTTATCCTTTTGTTTATTTATTTTAGAGATATCTTTATATTTATATATAGGTTTTAAATCTTTATCATAAAGTATGAGACCTTGTAAGTCTTTATAAGATGAAAGCCTATAAGACATATCAGAAAAGTTGCTTACACTTTGATAAAGTATAGATTTTAGTAGGTCATTATTTAGAGATTTTATTAGTATTTGTGTCTCTTCTAAAGCATTTTTTCTGGAGTCTTCAGTATGAAAATTATGAACTATTACTATGGTTGTAAATTCAATGATTCCAACAAGTAAAATCATTAAAAGTACTAATTGTGTTCTAATCGATAGCCTATACCACACTTAAGAAATCTATCTTGTAGGAGTTTCTACTGGTAAAGAAAAATCATTTCCCCACTCTTTCCAAGAGGCATCATAGTTTGTTACATTATATCCCATCTCTCTAAATGCAAGGTAGCTAGTTGGAGAGACTTTTCCATCTCCACAATAAACTATAACGTGTTTTGATTTGTCTATATCTTTATATATGTTTTTTAATGAAGATACAGATTTTAGTGTTTGGAATTTCCCACTTTTATCTATGTTTTCTCTAGCTGATTTGTTTATAGCACCTGGTATATGCCCAGATCTTTTTGCTGTCGTTTTTTCTCCCTTGTATGCTGCATTTGGTCTAGCATCAATAATAACTTCTTTAGGATTTTTAATTGCGATTAGTGTTGTAAAAGATGTAGCAAAAGATTTGTCATTAATAGTTAGTATGTAGTTACTTTTTTTACTTTTTGTTATTTGGTTTGTAGTTGGAAAAGAGTTTGAAGTCCAGTATCTAAAACCATGATTAAGTATCTTTAAGTTTTTAAAGCCATATGTTTCTAATGCCCAAAAGACTCTTGAGCTTTTAAAAAAAGAGCCATCATCATATATGACAATAGGATCATCTATATGAAGACCCAAGTTTTGTATGATGGTTACCATTTTGGATGGTTGTGCAATTTTACCATTGTGTTTAACATCTTGATAGGTTTTATCTGCGGGCAAATTTAATGCACCTAGTATATGATTTTTTTGAAACATAGCGTTATCTCTTGTATCAAGTATTGTGTAAGTATTGAGCGTATTTTTAAGAGTTTGAGGCTCAACTCTAAACGACTGAGCTTGTAAGTAAAAAGTACATACAGCAATCAAAATTGCAATTTTTTTCATAATCATCCTTATCCTAAAAAAGTGTTTAAAAAGTACTCTATTAAAAGCACTCCTAATGTCAATGAGGTTATTATACCTAAAAATCGGACTATTCTCATCTTTCACTCAATGCAAGTTTTAGTGCAAGTCCTACAAAAACAGTTCCTGCAACTTTGTTTAGAATATTTTCTGCATTTTTTGATTTGTTAAACCAGTTTCCTAGTTTTCCTGCGACTAAAGCGATAGAGCTAAAAACTACTAAAGCACAGAGCATAAAAATGGCTCCTAAAGTAAAGATTTGTAAAGTTACACTTCCTGTTGCTGGGTTTGTAAACTGTGGCAAAAATGCTAAGAAAAAGATAGAAACCTTAGGATTAGTAACATTCATAATAATCCCACGTTTATATAGTTTAAAAGGGGACAGGCTACTTTTATCTGCTTCTACACTACTGTTTAAAGAAGACTTAAAGGACATATAAGCAAGATACAGAAGATAGCCAGCTCCAACGAATTTGAGCATGTTAAATGCAAAAATAGAAGTTTGAAAGATTGCAGCAACGCCTAAAGCAACAGCAGTTGTGTGAAAAATAAGTCCACTACACAGTCCTAGAGTTACAAAAATCCCAGGTTTTGCACCTTTACTCATAGATTGAGTTAAAACAAAAAGATTGTCAGGTCCAGGGGCAAGAGCTAAGAGAGTAGAAGCAGTTATAAAAAGTAGTATAGTTTCAAAATCCATAAATATCCTTACATGTAAAAATGTAATTATATCTCAATTTGAAATATTTTTCTTTTGTTTAATTTACTTCTAGTATAATACACGTACAAATAACAATAGGAAATATATATGTCAAGAATGACAAATGCAGAAGCATTGGCTTTAATACAAAATGCTGATTTGCACGAACTTGGTAGAATGGCAAGTGAAAGAAAGCTAGAGCTTCATCCCAAAAAAGTGACAACTTTTGTAGTAGATAGAAACATAAACTATACTAATGTATGTTGGGTAGATTGTAAGTTTTGTGCTTTTTATCGACATGCTAAAGAGGAAGATGCTTATGTGCTTAGTTTTGAGCATATTGGTAGTAAAATAGAAGAGTTGATTGCCATTGGCGGAACGCAGATACTTTTTCAAGGTGGAGTTCACCCAAAGTTGAAGATTGAGTGGTATGAAGAGCTTGTAGAGTGGATAGCAAAGACATATCCGACCATAGACATACATGGTTTTTCTGCTATAGAGATTGATTATATCGCTAAGATTTCTAAGATAACTTACAAGGAAGTTTTACAAAGGCTTCAAGACAAGGGTATGTTCTCTATTCCTGGAGCAGGTGCTGAGATACTGAGTGATAGAGTTCGTGACATCATTGCTCCAAAGAAATTAAACTCTAAGGATTGGATTGAAGTTCATCGTCAAGCTCATAAAATCGGTATGAAAAGTACCGCAACTATGATGTTTGGTACGGTTGAGACTGATGAAGAGATTATTGAGCACTGGGAAATGATAAGAGATCTTCAAGATGAAACAGATGGCTTTAGAGCTTACATAATGTGGAGTTTTCAATCTGATCATACAGAGCTTATAAAAGAGATACCGGACATGAAAAAGCAGTCTTCAAATCGCTACTTAAGACTTTTAGCTGTTAGTAGACTGTACTTAGATAACTTTAAAAACATACAGTCTTCATGGGTGACACAAGGAAGCTATGTAGGGCAGTTGGCCTTGAAGTTTGGAGCGAATGATCTTGGAAGTACCATGATGGAAGAGAATGTAGTTTCAGCCGCAGGTGTAACAAATGAGATGAATCAACAGCAGATGATAAAGCTTATAAAAGATATAGATGAGTATCCAGCAAAACGTGATACAGCCTACAATATTTTGGAGAGATTTTAATGAAGTACCTAATAACAATAATGATATTTTTGCAAGGAGCATTAGTGAGTGGAATAGTAGAAAAGATTAATATAAAAGGCGTTGAAGTACCTATCGTTTACGAGCAAAATAGTGCTTTGCCTATCGTTTCTTTGCAGTTAGTTATCAAAAATGCAGGAAGCTTGCAAGATGGTAAAAACTCTGGAATTGTAAGATTTACAGCAAGCATGCTTGGAGAGGGAACTAAACAAAAAGGTGCTATACAGTTTGCCGATGAGTTAGAGAGTCGTGCAGTTAGTGTAAATGCTCACGCAGGGGCTGAAACTTTTGTGTTTGAGATTTCATCTTTAAAAGAGGAGTTTAGTTTTGCAGTATGGATGTTAAAAGATCTGTTAAAGAACCCAAATTTTAGTAAGAGTAGTTTTGAGAAGATAAAACAGCTTACTTTAGGTGGACTTTCATCTAAAAAGAGTGATTTTGACTACATAGCAAATTTAAATCTAAAGAAGATGATTTTTAAAGGTACTCCTTTAGAAAATTCTTTTAGTGGAGATGAAAAAAGTATTGGTAAGTTAAAACTTGAAAATGTAAAAGAGTATTATGAAACTCATATAGACCTTACAAATATGATAGTCGTAGTTGGTGGTGACATTAGCATAGATGAGGTGAAAGTATCTTTAGCAGAATTATTAGAAGACGTAAAAGTTGGAAAAAAACGAGATCTAAAGCATTATAGAGTAAATGCAAATGGAGATGAAAAAATAGAAATCAAAGAGACTAAACAGGCTTACGTCTATTTTGCTGCACCATATAATTTGGAAAGTGATAGTGAAGAGGTATACAAATCAAGAGTTGCAAGTTTTATCTTGGGAGCTAGTGGTTTTGGAAGTCGCTTAATGGAAGAGATAAGGGTAAAAAGAGGGCTTGCTTATAGTGCTTACGCAAGAACTAGCATAAGCCGTTCTAGCTCTTACTTCTCAGGACATCTTCAGACTAAAAATAAGAGTTTAGAAGAGGCGAAGAGTGTTGTTATAAGTGAAATAAAAAAGTTTGTAGAAAAGGGTGTAACACAGAGTGAACTTGACCAAGCAAAGAGATTTCTACTTGGTAGTGAGCCACTTAGAAATGAGACACTTTCACAAAGATTAAGTGGCGCATTTACAGAGTACTATCGTGGCTTTGAGATTGGTCATTCAAAAGTAGAGCTTAAAAAAATAGAGAAGTTAAGTTTAAAAGAGTTAAATTTGTTTATAAAGCAACATGATGAGATAAACTCTTTAAGTTTTTCTATTGTAACTGATGCAAAAAAATAGTGATAAACTAAAACGCCTTGGGGTAAGCAACCTTTTGGATTTGGCACTGCTTATCCCAAAATCTTTTGACAACACATACGTAAATCAAACCCCTTCACTAAATGAGATAAATACAGTACATGTAATAGTCCTACGTTCAAACCTTTCAAAAGTTTTGAGTTTGAGATTTTATTGTGAAGACTGGGAACAAGAGATAAATGGAGTGGTTTTTAGTCCAAGACCTTACCATAGAGCACTTTTTAGAGTTGGAGAGAGTCTACATGTAAGAGGTAAGATAGAGTGGAAACAAGGCAATATATCTATAATACAGCCCATCGTAGTTACACAAATAAATACTATACTTCCAAAATATAAAACAGCTTTACAAAATAGAACTATGATAGCTTTGGTTAAACAGTATCTTACATGTAAGGCTTTAAAAGATGAAGGCTTGAGTGAAAAAGAGGCAAAAGTCGTCATGGAACTTCATGTGCGTAAGGGTTTAAATGAAAAGTCTTTGCATGTAATGAAATTTGTTGAGATATATAACTACATAAGAGCATTGAGTAAAAAGAAGATTGATTTTAAACCTAAAAATAGATTGAACTCAGATGAGAGTGACTTTGTAAAGTCATTGCCATTTGAGCTTACAAATGATCAAAAGAGTGCTATAAGTGACATAAAAAAGGACTTTAACTCAGATAAATCTGCTAGAAGAATTGTAATGGGTGATGTTGGAAGTGGTAAAACTATAGTAATACTAGCTTCAGTGATGATGTCGTACCCTAATAGAGCTGTTTTAATGGCTCCTACTACTATACTTGCAAATCAACTTCTTGAAGAGGCTAAGAAGTTTTTACCTCTACATGTAAAGAGCTTTTTACTTACAAGTGCAACTTCAAAAAAAGAGGATTTGAACCAATATGACTTCATAATTGGTACTCATGCACTTCTACATAGAAAACTTCCAGATTTTGATTTAGTTATGGTTGATGAACAACATAGATTTGGTACAAAGCAAAGAGAACTCATAAATCAGCTCTCTGTCGAAGATGAAAAGCACCCTCACTTTTTACAGTTTTCTGCTACTCCAATCCCACGAACTATGAGTATGATTCAATCATCTTTGGTTGATTTTTCTTTTATTAAAGAGACTCCATTTAAAAAAGATATAGTGACAAAAACTATAAGAAAAGAAGATTTTAAAAATCTAACTCTACATATAAAGAGTGAAGTGCAAGAGGGTAGGCAAGTTATAGTTATCTATCCTCTTGTAGAAGAGAGTGAGACTATAGAGTACCAGTCTATAGAGGAGGCACGTGGTTACTGGGAAAAGAATTATAAAAATGTTTATGTTACGTATGGTGCAGATAAAAACAAAGAGGAAGTTTTAGAGACTTTTAGAGAAGAGGGCAACATACTCATAGCAACTACTTTGGTAGAAGTAGGTATATCTCTTCCAAAACTTTCAACCATAGTTATAGTAGGAGCAGAAAGATTAGGACTTGCAACACTTCATCAACTGCGAGGTCGAGTGAGTAGAACAGGCTTAAGAGGATACTGCTTTTTATATACAAACCAAAATGAATCTAAAAGACTAACCGAGTTTAGTAATTCAAATAACGGTTTTGATATAGCAGAGCTTGATTTAAAGTATAGAAAAGGTGGTGATATACTGGGTGGAGTTAGACAAAGTGGTCAAAAGTTTGAGTTTTACGATATGGAAAAAGATATTTTGATGAAGGCTAAGAGAAGATTGACAACAATATAAGTATATTGTATAATATATATATATTTAAAGGAGTTATTATGTTAAGTTTAAGTGTATCTCAGGCACAAAGGCAATTTACTTCTATATTGCTAGAGCCAACTACAATTATTGATAAAAAGAGCAATATAAAAAAAGCGGTAATATTACCTTATGAGATGTATGTAAAACTAGTAAGTAAGTCAAAGAAAAAAGTAAAAATAGATTTGAGTCAATTTGAAGGTATTTTAAAAGGTGATTTAATTACTAATGATACTCGTTATAATACGATATTAAAGTGAAAATTTTTTTAGATACAAATATTTTTTTAGATTTTTTATTGGCACGAGAAAATAGAAAAAATGCAAGAAAAATATTTGAAATTATTGAAAGTAGTTATTTTAGTTTTTATTTAGCAGACATAACTTTAATAAATATTGATTATATTGCAAAAAAAGAGATTGCAGATTTAAGAGAATTTTTAAAATATATAAATAATAATTGCACAACATTGGGTGCTACTAACATAAGTTTTGAGAAGGCTCTAAATATGGAAAATAATGATTTAGAAGATAATGTGCAGTACTGTTTAGCATTGGAGCAAGGTTGTGACTATATAGTTACAAATGACAAAAGTTTTTTAAAAAAAGATATAAAAATTATAAGTTCAGAAAAGTTTGTTTTAAAGTATACAGATTAATAGAAGGGAAGCTATAAGCTTCCCGTGTTGGCTAATAAAGACCGTATTTATCATCTGCTCTTTTGTAGATTGTACGCATTTTGTCGTCCATATCCATAAAAACAAAGAATTGCTTACCACTCTCTTTTAGCTCATTTAGTGCCTCTTCGATTTCGATAGGCTTATAGCTTTCTAATCTAGTAGGTACTATTTCATCAGCATCATCAAAAGCTTCAGTTTCCACCATAGGCTCTTCTTTTACTTTATGATTTGTAATCTTATCATGATGACGTCTAAGAACTTTTTTTGCTCTTTCTATTGCTAAATCAATAGCCGCATAAAGGTCTTTGTCTTTTTGCTTGATTACTACTGTGTTCATATGAGCAAGGTTAATAGCAAACTCTACACTAAAACCTTTTTTTCCATTTTTTTCATCTGCTGAAAGCACAACTCTAGTTGAGATAATGTCTAAATTATACTTAGTTAGTGAATCTTTTCCACTCTCTACATGAGCTTTGATTGCGTCAGTTAGTTCTAACTGCTTTCCTACTATACTTAAGTTCATCTTGTCTCCTTTATATCCCTAATTTTAGGGGTTTATATAGAAAGTATAACAAAATGAACCTTAAATAAAAAGGAAGAATTATAGAAAATTATAAAATACCCTTTGTTATTATTGTTATGCTATAATAGTCTGTTATTTGAGTTTTACTATGGTTTTTGTATGCTTCTTCTATGCATGCGAATTCGATCTGGAATTGTACCATTATCACTTAGTGATTGTTTTGTTGAAACCCACGTGTCTATGATTACAGTTCTGTTTGATTCGGCAGTAACAATGTTTGTTCCTAGTTGCACACAATTAACACCAGTAAGCCCACTTCCTATATACATAATAGAAATATTTATATCAAACATATTATTATATGTTGAGTTAATTCTTTCTAAACATCCTGCATTGTAGTCATGACCACTCATGGCAAGTACAGCATACTCTGTACCACTTCTTACTAATAATTCTGCTTGATTTTTTAGATATATATCTGTTGTTTGTTTTACTGCTTGAGTTGAGAGTGAGATGCTTAATGCAGAGATTGTTGCAATTAAGACAAGAAATATAATAGCAGTCAATAGTGAAAAACCTTTTCTCATTAGAATACCACCTTTTCTTTACAAAATGCAAAGTTATAATCACCACTTCTATTGTCGTCATTGATGCAAAGTTTAATACGAATAGTTTCACCTATTTGAGTAAATCTAAATGTACTAGCATGTTCTATAAGAACACTGCTATTACCATCTGTGTAATTTTCATTTTCCCAGGGTTGGTAGTTGTAAAAAAGCGTAATATTAAAATCATTTCCTGTAGAAACAGGAACAATAGCGTAAGCACTCCAAGCTAAATCATACTGTTCGTATATTGTGTTTGGCATTGTTGTTCCATTGATTTCAAGTGTATCAGTATTGCTCATTACAACTTTGTACGTATAGTTTCCATCAGTAGCAACGGCACCATTACCACTCCAGCCATAGTTGCTTACATTGTATGAGTCTTTTCCTTTAAAGATTATCGCTGGTCTTTGCTTGTTGCTTGTTTTGTTTAAGTCAACAGAGCCATAACTAAGTGCCGATATGATGTTGTTCGCATAGTTTAGATTACTACCATTTGTTTTTAATGTTTTTGCTGAACTATTTGTCTCGTTAAAGTTATGTAGGTCAATAAAGCCACTCCATCCGGGAACTACTCTTGTACCATTGTGTTCTCCTAAAAAGCTTTCATTTGATTTTCCTATCCACTCTATGATATTGTGGTTTTCAGTAGCATCAGGAAGTGCAACAAAAGCATTGACTTTTTTTGCTATAACACTATCTTTTATGCGGTATTTAAGTCTTTTTGCTACTTGGTCTAGTACAGCCTCTGTTTGAGCTTGAAGTCTATTGATTGATCTGGTTTTCAGATAGTTGTTATATAGATTAGCAATGATATCCGCTCCTATAGAAGCTACTATGCCCATAACAACAATGACCATTACTAGTTCTATCATAGTAAATGCTTTTTTCATTACCAGTCTCTCCTTAGAAGTTGATTTCCACCTATGTTAGCTGAGTATGCTCTTAGTGTAAATGGTGTTATGCTATTTTCTGTATTACTTACATTTAGTTCTATCATTTTTATATTTGTAGATAAATTTGCTGTATTTGTATTGAAGTTAAAGTTTATGTTGTTTAAGGTGTAGTTAGTAGTGTCACTCACATATGCTACTGTTGTGTTTATATCAAATTTAAATCTATAACTTAAACTACTAGTTATACTATCATACGACTTGTCCCCATTAAAATCATCTATGTCATCTGGAATAATATCTCCATCAGCAGTATAATCAAAAGTACTAGTTAAACTAGCATTAGTTTCATCTGAAAATAATTTTCTTCTTTTATCTTGACGAATATGTCCAATTCTTCTCTGGGTTGTGTTTCTATCTAACTCGCTGTCGCCATTTACTACATCTACTACACCAACAACATTATCTTTAATAGAATTTTCATCCCAAGGATAAGTTAGAATATCTCCTATCTCTGTACGAGCTGCTAGTATTGTCTCTTGTTGCATAGCAAAAGCATTGTTTTCTTGATTTCTCTCAAGCATAAGAGGGAGTGTCATAACGGCAATTCCCATAACTACTATGGCTATAACAAGTTCTATCATAGAGGAAGCTTTTTTCATTACCAATCCAACCTTCTGTTTTGAATTGTAGAAACATTTAAGTCTATAGTTTCATTTAAGTTACCAGAACCTGCCCACTGGTCAGTTTTATCTAAAAATTTAACTTCAAAGTTATTTCTTGTTGCAGTTGAATCAAATCTATTATAAATGAGCCAATTACTAGCATTCATATCTATTTTATCTTTATGAGGTAATTTTCCAGCCGGAGTCTTTAAATTCATTATAGTAAAATTCTGAGGAGCTACTATAGTACCATCATTAGCTGTTGGTGTGGACTCGTTATAATCGCCAAAAGTATTGTTTGTATGCAGTGTATTATTGAACCAGTTTATTGAGTCTACGCTTTCTGTGTTGCTTACATTGAATTTATTGTGATCACAATCTTCACAATATACTTCATAGTAGACTGTTGCATTTCCTTCACCTCCATCAAATTCATAATCTGGAGCATGTGCTCTACCGTAGTAGTGAGTTATATTTGCATCAGTAAAGTCATCTGATCCTGTAATATTGTAATCTGTTTTTAAATCAGCACTTATCTGGCAATCAGATGCTACTGAACAGTTTACATCTACTCTTCTATACTTTACTATAAGAGGGTTTACTGGTACAGTTAAGTTTCTATTGTAGTTTATAGATACATTTATATCCATAATTCCATTATTGTCTCTTCTAAAAAATGCACGAGAAATGTTTAAGTCATCAAAATTGTTATTAATACTATTGTTGATGTCTTTTGTAAAATCTGATTGAACTACCTTAGAGCTATTGTAGTCTATAAATCTCACTTTGTATGAGGTGGTATTTAAGTCAATATTACCATCAAATGATATGTTTATATCATCAGCATAACAGCCATCAACATAGTTATTAGGTACACTTCCGTCTTCCCCTTGTGCTTGAATCTCTCCATTATACTGTATTGCCATAATATTGCTTGCATTGTCATCTACGTCAGCCATGTATCTAAAAGATGGAGTTATAAAACTAGGAATAGCAAATTTGTATGGTTTTACTGTTACATTTATATCTTTATAGTATATCCCAGTTGTACTGTTGTGTTCACTACCAATGAGACAACCATTGGTCAATGCAGAGTTTAAAGTCCTTGAGATTGTACTACCTATGGTACAGTCAGGAATATTTTTATATTTAAAATTACTACCTGTATGGTGTCCCATATACTTCTGATCTTTGTCATACCTAGTCCATGAGGAATCTATTGCTGTTAGTTTGTACTCTCCAACTTGAGGTAAAGAAGAGTTTAAGTCTTTTCCGCCATTTATAGTTCTTAAGTCAAGTGACTTATTGCTTGTATCGTTACATGTAACAGTAGAGCTAGGATTCCAATTGTATGATATATTTGTATCTGTACCTTCTTTAAACCTTTGTGTATATCCGTTTGCTGGGGTTAAACTAGCCAACGTCCCATTAAAATCGTAGTTGGTTGCTATCATATTAAAATCATAGTCATATCCAGAAGCTATGCGCATACTCTTTTTTTCACTTAAATTTTTTGTATGGTTTTCAGCAATTTTTAATTTAGCAGATGAGTTTGTTTGATTTTGGTCATTAAAAGTTATCTGAAGAGCTTCTGGTCTAATGGCAAAATTGTCACGAGAGCATATCTTTTTTACGTAAGTACCATATATACATTTATTGCAGTTAGCTAGCTGGTCTATTGTCATATCGACTGA
>Ga0256845_1000341_pt1 | contig 44644 bp, 40 predicted proteins | sample RiftiametaG_FD_189101 | JGI IMG/M metagenome (GOLD analysis project Ga0256845, IMG submission 189101) | Tube worm associated microbial communities from hydrothermal vent at the East Pacific Rise, Pacific Ocean - Riftia | ecosystem: Host-associated > Annelida > Integument > Unclassified ...
AACTCCTATGTACTTGTAGAGTTTATACTCTTGGATTTTTACCACTTCTACAAACTGTGGTTTATCCATGTGCTCTACGTGATATACAAAAAGTCTAGGTAGGTAAAACAGTACCGCCATCCATGATATGAAAGACATAATATGAAAAATAAGTATGTACATGTAGTAATCCATTATCTCTCCTTTAGAGCTTCAGCTATAAGCTCAACTGGGTTTTTAAACACTACTTCTACTTTTGAAAGGTGCATTGAATTTCCTATTTGCATACGACAAGCACTACACTCTGCACTTACGATGTCTGCTTTTGTATCTTCTATCATAGCTGCTTTTGGAAGTCCAGCCGCTACTACAAAATCATATTTTTCTATTTGCAAGGTTACTCCACCAAAACCGCAACATCTATTTGGATCGCTCATCTCTTTTAACATATAGTTTTGGCTTATCAAATCTCTTGGTTCTTTGTATATGCCTTGCATTTTTCTAGCATGACAAGGGTCATGGTAAGTTACAAGAACATCTAATCTTTTTTTACTTTTTAATATCTCTTTTAATTTGGTATTTTTTGAAAGGTACTCTGTTGCCATGTGTATTTTTGATTTTATTGCTATGGCTCTCTCTTTCCACTCAGGTTGGTCCTGAAAAAAGTGCGCATAATCCTCTTTTATCATAGCACTGCAAGTTGCTTCAGGAATAATAACTGCATCAAGTTCATCTTGAAAACTCTCAATATATTCAATGTTAAACTTTGCCAAGCTGTCAACACTATCGAAATCGCCAGTAAAGTAAGATGGTGCACCACAGCACTTTTGCTGTTTTATCAAGTATGCATCTATCTCTAAAACTTTCAAGATTTCAAGTAGAGATTTACCAATATCGGTGTACATGTAGTTACCCAAACAACCTATAAAAATACCTACTTTTCCTTTACCCCCATTTCTAATCACATCTGGATGAGAATTTAGAAAACTTTTTTTTGCTAAACTTGGGAAAAGTCTATCATACTTTATGAGTGGAAAGTTACGTAAAAACATAGACTTTCGTTTATCATCTTTTTTAAATGCACATGTTTGAAAAACAAAACCAAATTTTGCAGCTATGTCCATGATATTGCGATTACGAAGTAGAAAAAATGCTAACTTTTTGTACCAAGCTAACCCAAATTTCTTTCTTATGTCATTTCTTACTTGCTCTATTAGCATATCTACTGGTAAATCATTTGGACAGACATCAACACAGTTCGTACATAAAAAACAACTTTCAAAAATGCCTTTTACATTTTTATCAAGTTCTAAGTTCCCTTTTTTATATGCACCTAAAAGCTCCAAAAATCCACGAGGGGTTGTAACTTCATCTGCATTAACATTATGGATGGTACAAGTAGGAATACACTTTCCACACTTTATACAAGCGTCATTTACATCATCAAAGTTAAACATTACACCGTCTTTGAAAATCTACGTTTTGATTCAGGAATTTTTTGTAAGTACGCGTCAAATGGCATAACTATGTTTCTTATTAAAAGTGTTCCTGTTGTGTTTACTAAAATCTTATCAGAGTGTACTTCGACTAAGCCCTCATCTTCAAATACTTTTAGTTTCTCTAGTGCATCATCAAAGTACTCTGCAAAAACTATCCCAAACTCTTTCTCAACTTTTGTGATATTGAGTTTAAAGTTACTCATCATCTCCATAATAACTGCTTTTCTTAGTACATCATCATCACTCAAAGTCAATCCTCTATGAACAGGAAGATGTCCCGCATCTAAAAGTGCTTCATACTCTTTCATCTCTTTTACATTTTGCACATAGTGATGAACACCATCACCAATACTAGTAAGCCCAACACCTACTAAATCAGCGCCACCTTTTGTTGTATAACCTTGAAAGTTTCTATGAAGCTCACCTTTTTCTATAGCTAAAAAAAGCTCGTCATCTGGCTTTGCAAAGTGATCCATTCCTATCATACGAAGTCCATTTGAAGTTAGATAATCAATAGTATATTTTAGTATAGTAAGCTTTTCACTAGGGTGCGGTAAAGTTGTTTCATCTATCTTTCTCATTGTCTTCTTCATCCAAGGAACATGGGCATAATTAAACACTGCAAATCTATCAGTATCTAGTTTGAGTGCCATCTCTAGTGTCTTTTTAAAAGTTTCACTTGTTTGAAATGGTAGTCCATAAATCAAATCCATATTTACAGACTTTATCCCGGCACGTCTCACCATTTTCACTGCATTATCAGTCACTTCAAATGGCTGAATTCTGTGAATAGTTTTTTGTACTTTCTCATCAAAATCTTGGACACCAAAACTAACACGATTAAAACCATGCCCTACAAGTACATCGGTCTGTTCTTGATTTAAAAAGCGAGGATCAATCTCACAGCTTATCTCAGCCTCACTACTCCAGTTTTTAAAATACTTTTTTATCAGTTTTATGATTCTGTCTAACTGCTCTGCACTGAAAAATGTAGGAGTCCCTCCACCAAAATGCATCTGTAACACTTCACGAGATGTATCAAGGTGCTTCGAGAGTATCTCTAGCTCTTTTTCCAAGTAGCCTATATAACGCTCTTTTTTATCCTCTTTAGAAGTAAAAACAACATTACATCCACAAAAGTAACAAGCACTTCTGCAAAACGGTAAGTGAAAATACAAAGAAAGTTTTCTGCTACTATCTTGATTTTCTAGTATATCTATATATGTTTTTTCTGTAAAACTTTCACTAAACTCTGGTGCTGTTGGGTAACTTGTATATCTAGGTCCTGGTTTTGAATACTTTGAAAACTGATCGAAATTTATCATTATTTACCTTATCTTGGAACTACATGTAAATCTTTAAAATTCAAAAAAAGATTTGGGTGTTCTGCTTTTATTTTTGTTACTAACTCTTCTAAATCAACATTGATTACTTTTATATCTTCTTTTTCTTTAGTTGCTTTGTTTTTTATCTCATCCATTGCAACTGCCCATACATCTTGAAAATCTATTGGTATATTTTGCCAAATAGTCTTTTCTAGTTTAAGATTGAAATTCTCTTCTTGTGTTGCTCTAAAGTTTTCTACTATTTTATTTACAGAGTTTATCGACATCATGGTGTGAAGTTTTTGATTTTCGTCAACAACAAACCAAGGTTCATTGGCACTCCAACTGCCACTCTTTAAACTCAATCTTTTAACTTCAGGATTTTCTGTGTTTTCTATCTCTATTACAGTTTTATTTCCATTTAAGCCAATATCTTTTGAGATGACATTTATCATCTCAAATACACTCAATTCATTAGCCATTTTTATTCCTATGGCCTTCTAACCAAACCATAACACCTTTTTGTGCATGTAGACGGTTTTCAGCTTCATCAAAAACTATATCAGCATAATATTCTAAAACTTCTTCACTAACTTCATAACCACGATAAGCTGGTAAACAGTGTAAAAATATAGCATCATTTTTAGCTAACTTCATCATGTCCATATCAACCATGTAGTCTGCAAATTCTTTTACTTTTGCCTCTTTTTCAGCTTCTTGTCCCATAGATATCCAAGTATCTGTTGTTACTACATCAACGCCATACACTGCTTCTTTTGGGTCATTTGTGTAAGTGATTTTTGCTCCACTTATCTTTGAAAGTTTCTTGGCATCATCTACAATCTCTTTCCAAGGCTCTCTTCCTTTGGGAGTTGCAATGCGTAGTTCAAAACCAAGTTTTCCAGCTAACATCATCCAAGAGTGTGTCATATTATTTCCATCCCCTACATAGGCAACTACAGGATTTTTACTCTTTCCATGCTCTATCATAGTGAGATAATCAGCCATAAGTTGAACAGGATGATACTTGTCTGTAAGTCCGTTTATAACAGGTACTCCCGAATGCTTAGCAAACTCATCTAGTACTTTTTGATCATAAGTACGAATCATAATCATATCTATCATTCTTCCCATCACACGAGCAGAGTCCTTCATAGACTCTCCACGACCAAGCTGAAGGTCATTTGAGGAAAGAAACAGTCCTTGCCCACCAAGCTGATGAATACCAACTTCAAAACTTATACGAGTTCTTGTACTGCTTTTTTCAAAAAGCATCCCAAGAGATTGATGCTGTAGATATGGAATATAGTTTTTTACTTTTGCTTCTTTTTTTATTTTAATTGCTAAATCAAAAATTTCTAAAATATCTTCTTTACTATGGTCGTATATTGATAAAAAATGTTTCATCTCTGCTCCTAATCAGTTTTTGAGGATAGGCATCTTTTCTTTTAGAAAAGCAGCCCGTCCCGCTATTACTATTTTTGGTTTAAAATCTCTGCTACTTCTTTTGCATGATAACTTATAATTATGTCTGCTCCTGCTCTTTTAAAAGCAATCATAGTTTCCATCATAACTCTTTCATAGTCAATCACGCCAGCTTTCCCTGCAGCTTTTAGCATCGCATACTCTCCACTTACATTATAAATAGCCATTGGAGTCGTAGTTGCATCTTTTATCTCACGAATTATATCTAAGTAAGCAAGTGCAGGTTTTACCATAAGTATGTCTGCTCCTTGCATTTCATCTTCTACTGATTCTGCTATAGCTTCACGTCTATTTGCTGGGTCCATTTGGTAACTTCTTCTATCTCCGAAACTTGGGCTTGACTCAGCCACATCACGAAATGGTCCGTAATATGCACTAGCAAATTTTGTTGAGTAAGCCATGATAGGAAGGTTTTCATAACCACCCATGTCAAGTCCTTCTCTTAGAACTTCTATGGTTCCATCCATCATGCCACTAGGTGCTATCATGTCTACCCCAGCTTTGGCGTGAAGTATTGCTTGTTTTGTTAGTATCTCCAAAGTTGCATCATTGTTTACTGTTTCTTTTTCCATATCGAGTATGCCACAATGTCCATGGTCTGTAAACTCACAAAAACATAAGTCCGAGATTACAAACATGTCAGGAAACTCTTTTTTAATTGTTTTAATTGCAGTTGCAATAATGCCGTGTTCACAAAGTGCATCACTTCCTACACTATCTTTCACAGCAGGAATTCCAAAAAGGATAATTGAGTTTAATCCCATATCTTGTAAAACTCTGCACTCTTTTAAAATCTCATCTAAACTCATCTGAAAAACACCCGGCATAGAACTTATCTCTTTTTTGATTCCTTCACCGCTTTTAACAAAAAGTGGATAGATAAAATCCTCTACATGTAAAGAAGTTTCTCTTACTAAATCTCTCAAATTTCTATTAATTCTCAATCTTCTAAAGCGTTTAAACATTTATTTGTCCTTATGTAGGTATAATTAAAAACAAGTATTTTACCATAAAGATTATAAATGAGAATTAATATTTCAAATATTGCAAAATTACCTACTAGATTTGGGGATTTTAAGATACAGACTTTTGCAGAAGGAATCAAAGAACACTTAGTTATTTTTAAAGAACCATTGTCCAATATACCACTCATTAGGGTTCATAGTGAATGTCTAACAGGCGATGCTATCGGTAGCCTTAAATGTGATTGTAGAGACCAATTAGAGTATGCATTAAAAGCCGTAAGTGATGAGGGTGGCATGGTTATATATCTTCGTCAAGAAGGACGTAATATAGGGCTTTTAAACAAAACTAATGCATATGCTCTACAAGACAAAGGACTTGATACCGTTCAAGCTAATCACCAGTTAGGTTTCAAAACAGATGAGAGAAGCTATGAAGTTGTAGAGTTTATTTTGGAGCATTTCGGGATAGCATCAATAAAGCTTTTAACAAATAATCCTAAAAAAATAGAATCACTAGAAGGAATAAAGATAGTTGAACGTCGCCCAATCATCATCGAATCAAACCAATACAATGAGGGCTATTTAAAAACAAAAAAAGAGCAAATGGGACACCTGCTATAAGCATCTACTTATGATAATAAAGAGAGGATAATGAAAACATTTAACACTTTTTTTAAGGATCAATATAAACTTGAACAGTTTTTGAATCTACACAATATCTCCGATTCTGATTCTTTACTTGTACAAGTTTTTACTGGGTTAAATGATAAAAGTTCGATTAAAAATATAATTTTATCTATAAAAAAACATCTTCCCTCTGCAAATATCATAGGAACCACAACAGATGGTGAAATTTTAAATGGTGGAATTTCCACCTACAAAACGGCGATAAGTATAACAATATTTGAAAACACTACTCTATGCACTGCACTTGTAAAGCGAAAAGAAGATGAAATCATAGGTGAAAAATTAGCTTCTAAAATTATAAAAAACAACACAAAAGTCATCATTACTTTTACAGATGGTCTCAATACAAATGGAGATCATTTTATACAATCCATAGATAAAGTATGCTCCAATGTTATAGTAGCAGGTGGTATGGCAGGAGATAATGCAACTTTTGAAAATACTTATGTATTTACACATGATGGAATAACAAATAATGGTGCAGTTGGGGTATCTTTAAGTAACGACTCTTTACATGTGCATAGTGATTATAATTTTAACTGGCAACCTATAGGAAAAGAGTTAAGCATTACAAAAGCAAAAGACAATATAGTCTATACTATAGATAATAAAACTGCTTATGACACTTATGTTCATTTTTTAGGAGAAAAAATAGCCAAAAAACTGCCCAGTGTAGGCATAGAATTTCCCCTGATTATATCTCAAAAGAAAATACCAATTGCAAGAGCTGTTTTAGCGAAAAATAGTGATGGCTCTCTAACCTTTGCCGGTAACATAAAAGAGGGAGAAACAGTAAGGATAGGATTTGGAAATGTCGAGAAAATACTAAAAGATTCTTATAAGACTTTAGAAAAACTCAACAATAAACCAGTTGAGTCTATCTTTATCTATTCATGTATGGCAAGAAGAAGATTTATGCCAAAATCAATTACTGTTGAGATAGAGCCTCTTCAAAGAGTTGCCCCTACAGCAGGATTTTTCTCTTATGGGGAGTTCTGTACTATAGAAAATAAAGAACTTCTAAACCAAACAATGACCATCTTAGCACTAAGTGAATCTTCAAAGCCTATCACTATAAACTCTTGTGATTATCTACAAAAACCTCATGTAGAAGGGACCATAGAAGCATTAAGTCATATCATCAATACAACTACAAATGAGCTAAAAGCTACAAATGATAGACTAAAAACAGCAATAGATGGCTCCCGAGATGGTCTTTGGGAGTGGAATATAGAAAAATCTGAAGTGTACTACTCTTCAAGACTAAAAGAGATGATGGGATATAAAGAAAATGAATTAGACAATAGCCTAAAGACGTGGGCTAGTATAATGCATAAAGAAGACAAAAATGAAGCATTTAAAAATCTAAAGAAAGCCATAGTGAATCACACGCAGTTATATAGCAAACACAGATTAAACCATAAAAATGGTTCTTCTCTTTGGGTATTAAACAAAGGTAAAGCATCCTACGACAAGGATGGAAAGCCTCTTTTAATCTCTGGATTTTTAACTGATATAACTAAAGAGGTTTTAGCTCAAGAAGAGATAAAAAGACAAAAAGGCATACTTCATCATCAGGCTCATCACGATGCACTAACAGGACTTCCAAATAGAGTTTTATTTGAAGATAGACTAAAGCAAGCTATTAAAAAAGCGGCACGTTCTTTTAGAAAAATTGCAGTTTTCTTTATAGATTTAGATAATTTTAAAAAGATAAATGACTCTATGGGGCATGACATAGGAGATAAGGTTTTAGTCCAAGTTGCAACTAGACTACAAAATTGCATTAGAAAAAGTGATACTCTAGCAAGACTTGGTGGAGATGAATTCATAATTATTATTGATGAAGTAAAAGATGAGGATTTTGCAATTCACCTTGCACAAAAACTTCTCAAATCTATGACTGAACCTATAAATATAGGAGGGCAAGATATATATATTAGCAATAGTGTAGGAGTCTCAATTTTTCCAGAAGATGGTTTAGACGCCAACACTTTGCTTAAAAATGCAGATGCTGCAATGTACAAAGCAAAAGATGATGGGAAAAATAGTTATCGATTTTATAAAGAAGAGATGACAGAAAAAGCACTTGAAAGACTATTGATGGAAAATAGCCTTCGTCAAGCTTTAGAAAACGAAGAATTTGTACTCTATTATCAACCTCAAGTAGAGACTAAAACTGAGAAAATAGTTGGCATGGAAGCATTAGTGAGATGGAATCACCCATCAATGGGACTTGTATTTCCTAATAGATTCATACCATTGGCAGAAGAGACTGGTCTTATAGTAAAACTAGACAGATGGGTGATGAAAACGGCTATGCAACAAATAACAAAATGGAATTTAGAAAATTCTCACCAATACTTTGTCTCTTTAAACTTATCTGTAAAACAACTTGAAGAGAAAGGTTTTATAGATTTTTTACAAAATTCATTAAAAGATACAAAATGCTCCCCTGCTTTTATTGAACTTGAAATTACAGAAAGCCAAATCATGAAAGACACAAAGAAGTGCATCCAATTATTGAACCATGTTAAAAAACTTGGCGTAACCATCTCTATAGATGATTTTGGAACAGGTTATTCATCACTCTCTTATCTAAAAAAATTTCCTATTAGTAAGATAAAAATAGACCAGTCTTTTGTTAGAGATGTGCATAACGATGAAGATGATGCTGCTTTAGTCAAAGCTATAATCTCTATTGCAGAGAACTTAAATCTTTCAACTATCGCTGAAGGTGTAGAGACTAACGAACAAAGAGAGTTTATGCTTAAGCATGGTTGCGATAAAATACAAGGCTATTTTTACTCAAAGCCAATTTGCGCAAAAGATATGAAAGAATTATTAGAAAAAGGTATAAATTGATAGAAAAAGATTATGAAGTTTTTATAGATTTGATTCTCAAATACAATAGAGTCCATAACATTACAGGAGCCAAAGACAAATCTGCGGTGATAAGCAACATAGAAGATAGCCTTTACCCTATAAAGTTTTTACCATTAGAGACAATAAAAACTGCTATAGATATAGGAACAGGAGCAGGTTTTCCTGGGCTTATTTTAGCCATAGCACTACCAGATATACACTTTACTCTTTTTGAACCAATCGCTAAAAAAAGCTCCTTTTTACACCTTATTAAAACAACACTAAAGCTAAAAAATGTAACAGTTTCGACTAAAAGAGTAGAACAAGCAAAGGCTTTTGAAGCTGATTTGATAAGCTCCCGTGCTGTAACCAATACAGATATACTAATAAATCTATGTAAAGAATATATCACAGCTAAAACTATACTTCTTTTTTATAAAGGAGAAAGAGTAGATGAAGAAGTTACTAATCTAAAAAATTATAAAATATATAAAAAAGATAAGAGAAACTATCTCTTAATAAAGGACGTAATCAAATGTTAATAAAGGCCTTAGCATTAGCTGCTGTATTTCTTGTAATCTATATCATGTTTTTTAAAAGATCAAAGGAAGAAGTGCAACACAAAAGAAAGAGAAGTAAAAATCAAGCACCCAAAGGCGATGTTATGATGGAATGCGAAAAGTGTGAAACATTTGTTAGTGAAGACGAAGCTATCATAAAAGATGGTAAGTTTTACTGCTCAAAACAATGTGCAGGGGTAAAGTAGTGATTATAATAGGTCATCCACTTATACCATTTAAACCACTTTACAAAGTTACAAAAGTAGAAGATATTAAAAAAACTAAACCAAATTGTACTATTTTAATTGATTTTAGCAATAAAAAATTACTTCAATATAGTATAACTCAAGGCATATCTTTAGCTCTACATGTAAAGAGCCTAAAAGATGCTTGTCTCGCCAATGCACTTGGAGCAAAATTTATACTTATTGATGATAGTCTATCTAAAAAGGTACAAAATATAGCAACAGAGTATCTATTTGATACTAAAGTTCTTATTCAAATTGAAGATGAAAATGGCATAGAAAAAGCTGCTCAAGATTTAATAGATGGAGTTATTTTTAAAAGAGGTGTAGTATAAAATTATTTTATCCTTTCTAGTTTTACTCTAAACTACTACCTTCTTTATATATGGTGACAATTTAGTAGTAATATCATAAGTAATAGTACCAAATTTTTTTGCAAGATAATGTGCATCTCTAAAAAGACATAACTTTTTTTCATCTCCTAAAAAACAGAGACTATCCATAGAAATTCTTCCACATACACTTTTGTCTTCTAAAATAAGTTCACTTAGTCCATCATATCTAAAAAAACCATCTCCATAACCAATGTCATAGGTTGATACATATGAATCAAACTTAAGCTCATACATACCACCATAACCAACTCTATCACCTTTTTTTAGGCTTCTAGTACTTAATTTTTCAGCCCAAAGTGACATAACTGGTTTTAAATCAAACTTTCCAAAGTTCTCATGAAGATGAGTGTAACCATAGGTAGATATGCCACATCTTGCAAAATCATCTTGCAAAGGGTTTTTTCTTCTAAGAAGTGAAGCGGAGTTGCAAGAGTGAAATTTTGGCATAGGTAAACCGTACTTTTTTATCAGCTTTTTTACTATCTTTTTTGAGCGATTAAAATTTTCATTTTGCCAATACTGCTCACTACTCATCTCATCGGCACTTCTAAAATGAGTGAAAATCCCTTTTAGATTCAAGTCATTTTCTATAATTATATTAAAAGCATCTTCAATTTCATCTTCTCTTATACCATTTCTATGCATACCAGAATCTATGTTTACATGTAGACAACTCATCTTAGGAAACTTTCTTAATCCATCAAGTGAATGAACAGCATAAGAGATACTCTCATCTTGTAGCTCAAAGGGAGGATGGTCTGCCAAAATCAAAACTTCTTCAAATAAAAAGTTTATCTTTTTTGCCTCTTCTAGTGTTTTAACTGCTGATTTTTTTATACCAAAACCACAAGCGAGCTTAGCCATAATCTCTAAACCATGACCATAAGCATTGTCTTTTAAAACAACCATAAGCCTATCTTTTCCACCCGCTTTATTGGAAAGAAACTCTATATTGTGTTTGTAATTCTCTTTAGATATCTCTATAAAAGCCATTATTCTGCCTTTATACCAAGCTCTTTCACTAAAAATCCCCTTAGTTTTCTAGCCTGATAGTCTAACTTGAAAAAATGTTCGTGAATACTCTTCGCATCTAGTGTCGGATTGTCTTCAAAGTCAAACTCTATATTGTTACTTTTTTTAGGAATATTTTCATCCAAATAGCCTAAAAAATCTGTTCTTATATCTATGAGTTTTGATAACTCTTTTGCAACCATATCTTTTTCTAACATGATACTCTCCTACTTTTCTGAAATTATTGAAAACTTGTTGTCTTTTAACTCTATAAAAAGCTCTTTATTCCCCTTAAACTTATAACTTTTACTCTTATATATCTCATAAAAAGCTACTTTAAAAAGTCTCCTACCACTCTCATTTGGATACGGAGATATATTGATGTTTTTGAAAATTATCTTTTTCTTCTGTTTTCTTGAAAATATTGTCTTTTTCATTCGTGAAAAATTTCTTTTTTTCATTCCATCATATCTTTTAAAACTCTCACTATAAAAATCTAAATAAGTATCTACATCACTTTTACGCCAAGCACTCTTCCACTTAAAAAGCTCAGATAAAATTATACTTATCTCAGACTTTTCTACTTTTTGCATACCTTCTTCGCTAACTAAAATAATGCTTTTTTTATGTTTTAGATTTTTGTCAAGAAGCTTTATAGTATCATTGTCAAGAACTATGCATCCTTTACTCATAGGATTTCTACTACTTCCATCAAGTGGTGAGCCATGTATCCATATCCCGTGTCCATCTTTACCTTGAACTTTGTCATAAGTATTTGGATACGATAGAACAAAAGCCAAAGGTCCATAAAACTGATCTTTAGGAGTAAATCTTTTCCTTAAGTTATATACTCCTAAAGGTGTTTTAAGGTCACCTTCTTTAAACTTGTCACCATCTGCACCAACGATTACATTTTCATACTTTGCTAAAAGCTCAAGTGAACTCTTTTCACTCTTATATATAGTCAGCTCTTTTGCTTTTTTATTTGCTATGAGAAGGGAATCTAAATTCTCATAGTAACCGTACCTAATATCAGACTTTTTTAACTGTTCATCCCAATAACTTTTAGATTGTAGTTGCTCTTTTATATAACTTTCAACTGCACCTATGCCATTTTGTCTATATATATCTACAACTATATTTGCATATAAACTCATAGATACCAATAATAGAATTAATAATTTTTTCATTCCGCTCTCTTTATAAAAAATTATTATATTCAAAATTCTCTTAGAAGTTTATTTGGTTTATAAACTTTACTTTTGTTTCAAGCTAGATAGGGTACTATATATAAAATCTTAAAAGAGAGGTACACTTGTGTCACTCGAACTAATTCTTGCTTCTTCTATTATATTTGTATTAGTTGTTACAATCCCAACGCTTTTTGTTTTATCTAAAAAGCTTGGTCCTAACAATAGAGGCAATAAACAGAAGAATCTTTCATATGAAAGTGGTATTACAAATCCAATCGGGGGCTGTGATAGTCGCTTTAGTGTCAAATTTTATTTAGTTGCTATACTTTTTGTACTGTTCGACGTAGAAATTATGTTTCTATTTCCTTGGGCTGTAAATGTACGAGAACTTGGCTTTTTTGGACTTGGTGAGATGTTTACCTTCATGGGACTTCTTGTCGCAGGTCTTATTTATGTATACCGAATAGGGGCGCTTAAATGGCAGTAGGTGCAGAGGCAGTTTTTGGTGACAGTGTAGTCACAACAAAACTAGATAGTGCAATAGGTTGGGCTCGTGAATCTTCAATGTGGCCTTATATTTTTGGAACGGCATGTTGTGCCATTGAGTTTATGAGTGTTGCTTCTAGTAAGTTTGATATCTCAAGATTTGGTGCAGAAGTTGTTAGATTTTCACCTCGTCAGGCAGATTTGATGATAGTAGCTGGAACTATTAGCTATAAACAAGCTCCTGTGCTAAAACGAATCTACGACCAAATGACTGAACCAAAATGGGTTATAAGTATGGGCGCATGTGCGTGTAGTGGTGGTTTTTATGACAACTATACAACAGTTCAAGGGATTGACTCTATCATACCAGTTGATGTTTATGTTGCAGGTTGCCCTCCTCGTCCTGAAGCTCTTATAGATGCACTTATGCAGATTCAAGAAAAACAGAAAAGTGATTCAATCATCAAAGATAGAATAAACAATGACTTTAAAGGTCGGTTAGATGTGTAACTGTTTTGAAGAAAAATTCAAAGGCCTTTATAAAATAGATGAAAATGGCATTTATGTCATAGACCAAACTTTTGTAAAAGCTATGATAACTTGCTTGAAAGAGAAAGATGGTTTTCATTTTTTAGTAGATGTTACAGCCATAGACTACTCAGCTTTAAAAAAACCAACACCTGCAAGATTTGCAGTTATTTATATATTGAGAGATAAAGAGTTCAAAAATGTAATCACTCTAAAAGCTTTTATAAATGAGGAAGAGGAAGACTTACATGTAGAGAGTATATCCGATATATTTTTCTCAGCAAATTGGGCTGAACGTGAAGTTTGGGATCAGTATGGTATAAAATTTCTTAATCATCCAAATCTAAAAAGAGTTTTAAATCATAAAGAGTTTAAAGGTCATCCTTTACGAAAAGATTATCCAAAAACAAAAGGTCAGCTTTGTACTAAAACTGATGATTTGATGGACGAGATGATTCCTCTTTTAGAGAAAAAAGGGTATAAATCTCACAATGACTTAATGTTTCTAAATCTTGGTCCTGCTCACCCAGCTAGCCACGGAACAATTAGAAGTTTTGTTGCACTTGATGGTGAAACTATAGTTGCTGCAGTGAGTGAAATAGGCTATCTTCACCGTGGTTTTGAAAAATCATGCGAAGACCATACATATAATCAAATTATACCTTACACAGATAGATTAAATTACTGTTCTGCAATCTTAAACAATATCGCTTTTGCACACACCGTAGAAGGTATGCTAAGTGTAACCATACCAGAACGTGCTCAATTTATAAGGGTCATCATAGGTGAACTCTCACGTATCATTGACCACCTCGTATGTCTTGCGGCTAACTTGGTAGATATGGGCGCTTTAACAAACTACTGGTACCTTTATAACCCTAGAGAAACTGTTTATGATCTACTTTCAAAACTAACCGGGGCGAGACTAACTAACTCATATATGAGAATTGGGGGAGTTGCTCATGATTTTTATGATGGCTTTGAGGAAGACTTACAGGGCTCTATAAAAGAGATAGAAAAAGGAATGGGCGATACTTTAGCACTTGTTGAACATAATAGAATTTTTCATGATAGAAGCCAAAATATAGGCATAGTCACAGCCGAACAAGCCATAAACAATGGTTTTACAGGACCAAACTTAAGGGCTAGTGGTGTTGCATATGATTTGAGAAAAACTTCACCTTACTACTTTTATGAAGCTCTTGATTTTGATATAGCTGTTGGTAGTGTGGGAGATGTATATGATAGAATGATGGTTAGATTTGAAGAGATAAGACAAAGTATAAGTATCATCCAACAATCTATGAAAATTCTTCCAAAAGGTGATATTATAGTAAAAGACCGAGCCATTGCATTGCCTAAAAAAGAGAATGTTTATAACAATATAGAAGGTCTTATGAATCAATTTAAACTTACTATGGATGGAGTGAGAGTGCCAGATGGTGAGTATTATGCTGCTGTAGAAGCTGCAAATGGGGAGCTTGGATTTTTCATCGTAAGTGATGGTAGTGGAACTCCATACAAAGTAAAAGTTAGACCACCATGTTTTCCTGCTATGTCTGCACTTCCTAGCATGCTTGAAGGTGAAATGATTGCTGATTCTGTTCTTAGTTTAGGAAGCCTAAATATCGTAGCTGGGGAGTTAGATAGATGAGTGAATTTAAATTTACAAAGCAAAATGAAGAAAAATTTGAAGCACTTCTTTTAAGGTATCCTAATCGCGCCTCATTGTCGCTTCCCTCTCTTTGGATGATTCAATATCAAGAAGGTTGGATTAGTGAAGAGGCTATGATTTACATAGCAGACAAACTTGAGACAACTCCTATGGATATACAGAGCATTGCCTCTTTTTATACTATGTTCAATCTAAAACCTGTTGGAAAATACCATATACAAGTATGTAAGACACTCTCATGTAAACTTTGTGGTTCTGAAAAAATTCGTGCACATTTGCAAGACAAACTTGGCATCAAGTTTGGAGAAACTACTAAAGATATGAAATTTACTCTAACAGAAGTAGAGTGTCTAGGTGCATGTGGTGAAGCACCTGCCATGAGTTACAATGATGATTATATTGGTGATCTGACCATTGAAAAGATAGATAAAATATTGGATGAATCATGATAGTTAAGATAGTAAGTAAAAACTTTGATAAAAAAAATTCGCACAAATTAGAAATTGCTGTTAAACACAATAGATATAGCTCTTTAAAAAAACTTTTTGCTATGAGTCCAGATGATGTTACAGAAGAAGTATGTAAAAGTGGGTTAAGAGGAAAAGGTGGTGGTGGAGCTCCAACAGGTGATAAGTGGAAACTTATACCTAAGAATCATGACAAACCATCTTATTTAGTCGTAAATGCAGATGAAAGTGAACCTGGGACTTTTAAAGATAGGCAAATCATGGAGTTTGATCCACATCTTCTTTTAGAAGGTATTATCGACTCTTCATATGCAATTGGCGCAAATCATGCTTATATCTATATCCGTGGAGAGTATGTATTTTGGGCAAAGAGACTAAATGAAGCAATTGAAGAAGCTTATGCCAGTGGGTATCTTGGTGAAAAAGTTGGTGGGTTTGATTACAAACTTGACGTAACAGTTCACCGTGGTGGTGGAGCTTATATTTGTGGAGAAAAGAGTGCTCTGCTAGAGTCATTAGAGGGGAAACGTGGACATCCTAGACTAAAACCTCAACAAAAAGAACCAGAGTGGTTTTTTGGAGGACCTACAGTTGTCAACAATGTTGAAACAATTGCAAGTGTTCCTTATATCATTAACAATGGCTTTGAAGCTTATCGTGCTTATGGAACTAAAAAAAGTCCAGGAACTATGCTTTTTGGCATCAGTGGACACATAAATAATCCTGGAATTTACGAATTACCATTTGGTACTAAAATGAAAGACTTTTTAGAAGAGATTGGTGGCGGTATTAAAAATGGTAAAAAACTAAAAGCACTAATCCCAGGGGGTTCTTCTTGTCATGTTTTGAAAGCTGATGAAATTGAAGATATAACTCTTGATTACGAATCTCTAAGAGCTCACGGCTCTAGCATGGGAACTGGTGGTATGATAATTATGGATGAAGATACTTTTATGCCTGAAGCTATGAAAAACCTTTTTGAATTTTATCATCATGAAAGCTGTGGACAGTGTACACCTTGTCGCGAAGGATGTGGCTGGGTTGATAAAATCTTAGGTAAACTTTTAAGTGGCAAAGGTTCTATAAAAGATTTTGATACCATTTTAGATGCTTGTGACATGCTAAATGGAAAGACTATCTGCGTTTTTGCACCCTCAGTTGCATTTATAGCACAAAGTTATATAACAAAATTTAAAGATGAGTTTCATAGTCTATGCAAAAAAGACTAAAAGAGATATGTCTATTTGGCTCACTAGACAACAAACAACTTGATAAACTAAACCAAATAAGTGCAATTAAGAACTTTAAACCAGGTAATATCCTCTTTTATGAAGGGGATGAGCCTAAAAATCTATATTTCTTACTAGATGGGTTAGTCAAATTATACAGATATGATAAAAATGACAACATAAATATTCTTAGTTACTACTACTCTCAAGCTCTTATTGGGGAAGCAGCAACTTTACAAAGAACACCTCATCAAGTAACTGCTGAGTGTGAAACACACTCTAGTGTGCTTGTTGTAACATTTGATGAGTTTGAAAAAAACTTTTTAAAAAATCCTGATATAGCACTTGGAATTATCATGCAACTTGTTACTAAAGTCAAACAGCTTATGAATACAAATATGCAACAGACCTCTATGCAAAAACTTGCTAGTCTTATTTATGAAAACCATGAACTTTTTATGAAACTAAAAAAATATAAAATTGCAGAAATCCTAAATATGGCTCCAGAAACATTTTCAAGAAATCTTAAAAAGCTTCAAACAGAGGAAGTTATATCATATGATAAAAATCATTTTGAGATAAAAGATAGAGAAGCACTGAGCAAATTATTTGCTTGTTGCCCCTCTTACAATAAATAGACTTCTATCCTATAAATAGTGACTCATAAGATAACTTAGCCATATCAATCAAAAAATCAACTCCAGGGAAATATACTATAAGTGTATTTCCAACACCACCCCATACAATAGCAAGTGCTATAACACCAATAACCAATGGGGCAACACCTTTTAAAGGAGGAACATTAGTCATCTCTGCACTTCTATAGAAGTACATGACAGCAATAAGTTTAAAATAATAGTACACGGATATAAATGTAGCTATGATACCAACAACCGCGAGTATAGTATTGTCAGATTCTATTGCACCTGTGAAAATATAAAACTTTCCAATAAATCCAATAGTAGAAGGAATACCAGCCAAAGACAACATAAATATACTAAGCATAGCCGCCATATATGGTCTAATCTTTGCAAAGCCTCTAAAGTCATCATAGGTTATTCTAAGTTGGTCATCAGAAGAGATATATGCAATAAGACCAAATGCTCCAAGTGCTGATAAAAAGTATGCGACTAGATAAAATATAATCGAACTAGCAGCACTCTCTCCCAAAATACTTATAGATGTAAATGCTATCAGAAGATAACCAGTATGAACGATACTTGAAGCAACAAGCATTCTTTTAAGAGATTTTTGAATAATAGCTAAAAAACTTCCGTATGCCAAAGTTAATATAATAACATACACTAATGCATCATCCCAGAAGTCACGAATTAAATCAAAATCAACTATAACTAGTCTAAGAATAAATCCAAAAATTGCTGCTTTAAATGTTGCTGCCATATATGCTGTTACAGGAAGAGGCGCCCCATCATATACATCTAATGCCCAATTTTGAAAAGGAAAAGCAGCTATTTTGAAAAGAAATGTGATGAAAATCATAGTCCCACCTATAATCAAAAGTGGGGTATTCGTATCAACAGTATTGATTGCCATATTTCCTATAATACCTATAGTTGTTGTTTGAGTTGCTGCATATACAAAAGAAGAACCTAATAGAAAAAAAACACCTGCAAGTGAACCTAATACCAAATAACGATAACTAGCTTCTACTCTTTTATCTATAACTTTTTCAAAACCAATCATGACATATAGAGATAGTGAAGCTATCTCTAGGGAAACAAATGCTGTAATAAGCTCATTTGAATGCACTAGAAGCATCATTCCAAAAACTGAGAAAAGAAATAGAGAGAAAAATTCTGTAGTAAACTCTTTATGTCTTTCAAAATAATGCAACCCTATAAGGATAGTTAAAATAGCCCCTAAAATCAGCACTGTACTAAAATAACCAGAAAATGTATCTACTATAAGCATAGCACTAAATGTATCGACAAAAGGATATGCAGAGTACACATCATCACCACTATTTAAATTATATCCATTTGCAAAGAAAGCAAATAGCAAAAATAGCATGGTTGCTATTGCCCCTTGTTTAATAGTGATAGTTTTAAAAGTACTAAGAATCATCAATGCTATTGCCCCAACTCCAACAAAAAATAGTGGCAATATATATATAAAATCTTGCATAATTAATAATTCCTTATCTCTAAAATATCAATTAAATAGTGCTGTATTGTAGGCTCTATCTTATAAAAAAACCAATCAGGATAAATACCCATAGCTATAATCAAAAATGCCAATGGAAGCATCCCTATGATCTCTTTAAAATTTAAATCTTTCATCTGTGAAACATCATTACCGCTATCAGATAAAATTGCTTTTTGAAACATCCAGAACATAAAACTTGCTGCTATAAGAACTGTCGATGCTGAAACTACACCAGCACTTGGACTAAATCCAAAAGCACCAAGTATGATTAAAAATTCACTTACAAAACCATTGGTTCCCGGTAGTCCTACTATACTAAGGAGCATTATGCCAAAAAAAACAGTGAATATTGGAGCTTTTTTTGCAATCCCTCCAAGAGCCGGGATAGCTTTTATTCCCAAGTTATACTCCATCTTTCCTACTAATAAAAACAGTCCACCTGTTGCCATTGCATGAGCAATTATAAGAAAAGCTGCACCTGTCATACCATAAGCATTGAGTGAAAATATACCCGTCACTATAAATCCAAGGTGTGAAGCCGAGGAATAAGCAAACATCTTTTTTATATTTATCTGCATAAGAGCTGCTATCCCAAAGTATATAAGTCCAAAAATACCAATCCACACAAAATATGGTGCAAACTCTTTATAAAGCTCTGGAAAAATTGGCATTACAAAACGTACTATTCCATAAACTCCAAGTTTTGCCATGATAGATGAGAGTAGAAAAACACCACCAGTAGGTGAATTTGAATATGTCTCAAGTAACCATGTATGAAATGGAAAAAGTGGAATTTTAATTGCAAAAGCAATCATAAAACCAGCAAATAACCATAACTCTTCTGTTCTACTAAGGTTTGTAATTTGAACTATATCATTAAGAGCAAAACTCCAAAAACCGTAATTATTAAAAAATGCAACTCCTAAATACAAAATTGAAATTAGCATAAACAAAGATCCCATTATGGTATAAACAGTAATTTTAATCGTTGAAAAAACTCTATTACCTGTTCCAAACATCCCTATAATCATAAAAACTGGAAGAAGCATGGCTTCCCAAAAAAAGTAAAAAAGAATCAAATCTTGGGAAAAAAGTGTTCCTGTAATCCCTGTTTGAATAAGCATCATACTTATCCAATAACCCTTAGTTCTACCATCCCATAACCAAAGATATGCACTTGGTATAAGAGTTGCAATAAGCATCAAAATAATCAATGAAAAACCATCTATACCTAAACTATAATAGATGCCATAAGTAGATATCCAAGTATGATGCTCACGAAATTGCATATAACCAGAAAGTTCAAAATTATAGTAAACAAGTCCCACAAGTATAAAAATAATGATAGATGTTAAAAAAGCAAAATTTCTCGTTCCTTTTGCCCCAATTGGAAGAATTAACATCGAAAAAGCCACAAACATCGGTAAAAATATAATTACTGAAAGTATCCCAAAATCCATCATTTACCTCATTACTATAATTAAATATGTTGAAATAATACTAACACCAAGAAGCATTGAAAATGCATAAAACCTTGTATTTGCATTTTGCAATTTAGATATAAAATGTCCACCTTTTATAAAACCATGGGATAAATTCATAACTACCATATCTATGACATTTACATCTAATTTATAAGATATAAAGATACTTAGTTTTTTCATTTTTTGAACTATAAACCTGTCATATATCTCATCTATATAAAATTTATTCCAAATCATACCTTCATATTGAGGTATTTTTTTCATATCATAATTAAAAAACTTCTTATAAGCGATGGATAGACCTATGATTGCAGCAAGTATATTAACTGTCATTAAAATAAGTTCAGTATTATGTGTTACATGTAAAGAACTGTTTTTCCAGTCATTTAACCAAATGCCTATCATGTTGTGCCCACCAAGCAACTCTGGCACACCAATAAGACCTGCCAACATAGAACCTATTGCTAAGACAACTAAAGGCATAGTCATGCTTTTATTGAGAGTATGAAGTTTTCGTTCCTCTTTGTAGTTAGACCCATGAAAAACGACAAATAACAGTCTAAACATATAGTATGCAGTCAACACAGCAGTAACAACTCCCATAATCCAAATCAAATACTCACCAGAGCTAAAAGCTGTTAGTAAAATCTCATCTTTACTAAAGAAACCAGCAAAAGGAGGAATTCCTGCAATAGCAAGAGTTGCAATTAGCATTGTAAAGTAGACAAGTGGAGTCTTACTCTTCATGCCACCCATCTTAAATATATTTTGTTCGTGATGAAGCACTACTATAATAGCACCTGCTCCCATAAAAAGAAGAGCTTTAAAAAATGCATGTGTAAAAACATGGAATATGCCTACACTATATCCACCAAGTCCAACTGCAATAAACATATATCCTAATTGGCTCATAGTAGAATAAGCTAATATCTTTTTTATATCTGTCTGTTTTGTTGCTATCACTGCTGCAAAAAGTGCTGAAAAAGCACCAACATAAGCAATAACAAGACCAACATTTGGAATCAAGTCATAAAGAAAATGAAACCTTGCTACCATATAAACACCAGCTGTTACCATAGTAGCAGCATGTATAAGAGCTGAAACTGGAGTAGGTCCAGCCATCGCATCTGGTAACCATACAAAAAGAGGTATCTGAGCTGATTTGCCTATAGCTCCAACAAATAGTGCCAACCCTATAAAAGTCAACACATCAGTAGGAACACTTGCAATTGTAGTTTCTAAATTAATATAATCAAAACCATTTGCTCCAGCATAATAAAACATGGTAGTCATAGCAATAATAAAGCCCAAATCACCTACTCTATTTGCTATAAAAGCTTTATTTCCTGCCTCTACATTCTTTCCATCTTCATAGTAGTAACTAATCAGAAAGTAAGAACATACACCAACACCTTCCCACCCTATAAACATGATTATTGGGCTATCTGCTAAAACGAGAAGAAGCATTGAAGCTAAGAAAAGATTGAAGTAAAAGAAAAACTTACCATATCCTTTGTCATTTTTCATATACCCTGCTGCATATATATGAATTAGCCCACCTACAAAAGTTATAAAAAGAACCATAAATATAGATAGTTTATCGGCCATAAAACCCATATCAATATCATATCCATCAACACTTAACCATCTATAAGCTTTATACAAAAATATTTCATCATTTCCTATCATCTGAAGAAAAAATGATGTGCCAATCCAAAAACTTGCAAATGGTGCACTTATTCCTAAGGTAGTAAAAAAAGCGTTTGGAATTCTAGCTAACTTTATAGAAAAAAGGTACATAACTCCTAAAGCAGTTGCACTTAAGAGTGGTATCAAAACAATCCATGCCAATAAAAAGTTACTCATGACTTGCATCCTTTTGATTAAGTATATTAAACACATCTGAGTTTAATGATTTTTTTCTTCTATAAAGAACAACAATCAAAGATAAAAATACTGCCGCTTCGGCTGCTGCAATTGCTATAATTATCATAGCAATCACTTGAGGTTGCATTGACTCATAGTACCTTCCAAGTGCTACAAATATAAGGTTTACCGCATTTAACATAAGCTCTATTGACATATATACAATAAAAATGTTTTTGCGAGATATTACACCCAAAAAGCCAATAGAAAAAAGTATCATGGCTAGTGTTATATATGATAGAAGTGAATCAGCCATCTACTTTCTCCTTTCTTGCATAAACAACTGCCCCTACAAGAGCAGCTAAAAGTAACATTGAAATTAGTTCAAAAGGAACTAGCCATTCACTAAAAAGCTCCAGACCAAAACTATTTATATCTCCAAAGTTTTTTCCTAAAATACTCATTGGTTTATCGGGAAATGTATTAAAAGCTTTTAAAATTAATATATTAAATGGTATCAATAACGCAGTACCTATAAAAATTGTTGTTATTTTATTGGGTTCATCTGGTAAGTTTTCATCCTTTATATTTAAAAACATAATTATAAAAAGTAGAAGGGTTATAATTGCACCTGCATAGAGAATAATCTGAACCATAAACAAAAATGGAGCACTTAGTAATGCGAATACACCGCCTAAAGCAATAAGACAAACTATAAGACTCATAGCTGAGTAGATAGGCTGAGCAAATAGTATCATTCCTAATCCTCCAGCTACGGCAAAAATAGCTAAAACTACAAATACAATATCTACCATCAGTTTCCACCTTTCATAGGTTCATGCGAGAGCAGGGTATCTCTATCCACAACAAAATCCTCTCTATTTTTCTTTACAAAACTAAATATTCCTGTATCCATACGAATTGCATCACAAGGACATGCTTCAACACACCCACCACAAAAAACGCACTCTAATAAATCTATACTAAATTTTTTAGGCATCTTTTCATCAATACCATCTTCTCGCTCAGTTGCTTCTATAAAAATACACTCTGAAGGGCAAGCAGTTGCACACATAAAACAAGCAACACACTTTACGCTGTCATCTTCTCTTTTTGTAAGTCTATGCACACCTCTGTATCTGCTAGTTATGTCTTTTGGTCTTTGTTCTGGATAGCAAAGTGTTTCTATCTTTGAGGTATCTTTTAAGTTTTTAAAAAAGTGTGAAAATGTTACTTTCATTCCTCCTACTATGGCAGGAAGATAGAGTTTTTCTTTAAATGTGTTTCCATATCTTGGAACAATTTTTATTCCCATATTAGACTCCTAAAAACACAACAAATATACCTGTAATAAATACATTTGCTATTGCTATTGGAAGAAGTACTTTCCATGCTAAATTTTGTAATTGATCGTATCTAAATCTAACTAGAGTCCATCTTACCCATATAAAAAAGAAATTCATCATAATTAGTTTTACTACAAAAGTTATCACTTGAATCAAAGCAACCGATGCGTTTGCCCCATTTGAACTTATACCAGACAACAATAACCACACTAAAATAAGTGTAACTACTATGTTGATACCTATTAAACCCATGATAAGCCATTTTGTTTCTCTATTTCTTATATCTTTAGAATCTGGCCAAACATTATTCTTTTTTATCCATCTTGCAAAAAAGTAACTTATTGTTGGAAGAAAAATTAAAATAACAAGCATAACAATATTAATATTCTCTTTTAATGTATTTGTGTTAAGCCAAGGTATCTGATAGCCACCCAAAAACAGAGTTATTATCAAAGCGCTTGCTGCTCCCATTGCTATATATTCACCTACGAAGAAAAGTCCAAATCCCATAGCACTATACTCTGTGTGAAATCCACCGACTATCTCACTCTCACCTTCTGCTATATCAAATGGAGCACGATTAGTCTCCGCAAATGCAGTTATAATAAATAGTATAGCTGCCACTGGCTGTATAATAATTCCCCATGCAGGGATAAATCCCCATAGAAGTTCACCTTGAAATCTAACCATATCACCAAAATGTATAGAACCATAAACTATCAACATTGACACTAAAGATAGCCCCATCACTGCTTCATAGCTTATGACTTGAGCTGCTGCTCTTATTCCTCCTAAAAGACTAAACTTACTATTACTAGACCAGCCACCTAGCATCAATCCATATACACCAAGCCCAGCAAAAGCCAAAACCCATAACAATCCAAACTCTATAGGTAGTGCTTGCATTATGTAAGTTTTGCCATCTATTGTTAAATCATCTGCAAAAGGTATTACCATAAAAGAAAGATAAGCTGTTACAAAAACTATCACTGGTGAGAGTCTAAAAAGTACCTTCTCTTTTACTGTATTTGGTCTATAATCCTCTTTAAAAACAAGTTTTAACATGTCGGCAAAAGATTGAACTATACCACCAAGTCTTACGCCACCTATGTGACACCTATTTGGACCTAGTCTATCTTGAATAAATCCAGCAACTCTTCTCTCCATCCATACCAAGATAGGTACAAAAACAAGAGAAACAATCAATGCCATAACTATGTTAAAAACAACTACACTTATTGAAACTGCGCTCATGAGCTACTCATTTTTATGGATTCTTTTTTTATGTCTTCTAGTGTAATTCCATCTACTACATTTTCTAAACTCTCATTCCAAATATCTTCACATGTAGAAATATTGTCACCTATAATAGTTGATACAATTTGGGATAGATTTTGAGTTTCTAACACGTATTCAACGCTAGTTTTACTAAACTGCAAAAACCCATCAATGTTTATAAAAGAGCCTTCACGACTCATATGTGTTTGCATAGGTAAATACAAATCATAAATCTCACCATTTCTTGGCATCGAAGCATTAATAACAACTTTGACTTCGATATTAGTATAATTTTTAACTGTCTCTATGTCATCTCTTCCAATCAATACTACTAACTCAATATCTTCTGATGACTTTTCTAAATACTCTTTTGTCTCATCAATATCAAGAAGATTAAACCCTCTTCTATTAGTCGATAAATCATTACACTTAAGATAATCATCTCCAAAATTTACATCATATTCACTTATATCATAACCACTTAAACTAGCATTATAATTAGTAGCTAGTTTTTTAACTTGCATCATTTCTTCAAGAGATAGTGATGGAGATAATAAAAATAACAATTTCTCATTATGACGTTTTAAAAGTCTAAGAAGCTTTCCACTTGCATACTCATACTCACTCTCTTTGCCTCTAATTTGTGCGAAAGAGTCTCTATTTAAATTTTCTTGTTTATAACTAAGGCGCCCTGTATCACAAATAAAATATCCATTTACTTTGTCATTGAATCTTGGACGATATCTAAAGATACAATCACTCTCATACTTAGCTTTATGATGATCTACATTTAAAGAACAACCTTTAGAACAGCCGTTACATATAGCCTCATCTGGTTCTAAAAACCACACTCTCTTATGAAAACGGAAATCCTTGCTAGTTAATGCTCCAACAGGACATAAATCTACAACATTCATAGCATATGGATTTGATAGTGGTCGTCCAGGAAAAGTAGCAATAACAGAGTGATCTGTTCTGTTAAGAACACCTAATTCTTTTGTTTTTGTTATATCTTTGGTAAATCTAACACAGCGAGTACAAAGCACACAGCGTTCTTGATCAAGAACTACATTTGCTCCGATATCGACACGTTTTTTTCCATGAGTTTTTGGAGTACCAAGCCTACTTTCATAAAGACCGACATCCATATAATAGTTTTGTAAAGAGCATTCACCAGCTTGATCACAAACTGGGCAATCAACAGGATGATTGACAAGCTCCATCTCGAGAATCTGACGCTTAACTCTTTGTATACCTTCACCCTTAGTGCGAATAATCATACCATCAACTACAGGTGTATCACAAGCAATCTGAGGTCTTTTTTTGCCTTCGATTTCAACCATACACATCCTACAGTTTCCATCTTTACCTAAAGCAGGATGATAACAAAAATGCGGTATTTCTATACCATTTGCTAACAGTTCCTCTATAAGTAAAGCACCATCTTTAACTTTTATCTCTCGATCGTCAACGGTTATTGTTGCCATAAGTTCTAAAAACCTTATCTAGTAAATTGATATAATCTTACTCTGATATTACTTTAAATAAGCTGTCATATTTATTTCATAAAAAAGTTGTTAAGATAAAAAAAGGTTTGTGCATACAATAGCAATGGTGTCCCGGACGCGATTCGAACGCGTGACCTCTTGATTAGGAATCAAGTGCTCTATCCAGCTGAGCTACCGGGACAAATAACAAAAAAAAAGCCAAGCATGCAAGGCATACTTGGCTTTAAAACGAGACAGATATATTATCCGTTTCTCTTCTTTATAATCTCTTCAGCAACGTTTTTAGGAACTTCTTCATAGTGATCAAATTCCATAGAGTAAGAAGCACGACCTTGAGTTGCACTTCTTAGATCTGTTGAGTAACCAAACATCTCTGAAAGTGGGCAGAATGCGTTAACAATCTTGTTTCCACTTCTGTCTTCCATAGAACTGATTTGTCCACGTCTTCTGTTTAAATCACCTATTACATCACCCATGAAATCTTCAGGAGTCTCTACTTCAACTTTCATCATTGGCTCAAGAATAATTGCATTTGCAGCTCTTGCTCCAGCTTTAAAACCCATAGAAGCAGCAAGTTTAAATGCCATTTCAGATGAATCAACATCATGGTAACTACCATCATATAAAGTTACTTTAACATCTTCAACTGGGTATCCAGCAAGAACACCACCAGCCATTGCTTCTTTACAACCTTTTTCAACAGCAGGAATAAATTCTCTTGGAACAGATCCACCCTTGATAGCGTTAACAAATTCAAAACCTTCACCTGGTTCCATTGGCTCAAGTCTAAGGTAAACATGCCCATACTGACCACGACCACCCGATTGCTTAGCATACTTATACTCTTGCTCAACACTCTTCTTAATAGTCTCTCTATAACTAACTTGTGGTTGTCCAACTTCAGCTTCAACTTTGAATTCTCTAAGCATTCTATCTACTAGAATTTCAAGGTGAAGTTCACCCATGCCAGAAATAATAGTCTGTCCACTCTCTTCATCTGTTTCAACTCTAAAAGAAGGATCTTCTTGAGCTAATTTTTGAAGAGCAACACCCATTTTTTCTTGATCAGCTTTAGTTTTTGGTTCAACTGCAACAGATATAACTGGATCTGGGAAATCCATTCTTTCTAGGATTACTTGATCTTTTTCACCTGCAAGTGTATCACCAGTTAGCGTATCTTTAAGACCAACAACTGCACCGATTTCGCCAGCATAAAGTGTTTTTATCTCTTCTCTTTTATTAGCGTGCATTTTAAGTAAACGACCCACTCTCTCTTTTTTACCTTTTGATGTGTTATAAGTATAACTACCACTATCAAGTGTACCGCGGTAAACTCTAACAAATGCAAGCTGTCCAACAAATGGATCGGTCATAATTTTAAATGCTAACGCAGCAAATTCACCATCATCAGTTGACTCAACAGTTGTTGCACTTCCATCTTCATATTCACCTTTAATCGCAGCAACTTCAGTTGGTGCAGGCATGTAATCAACAACAGCGTCTAGCAAAGGCTGAACACCTTTGTTTTTAAATGCAGTTCCACAAAGCATAGGAATAAAAGTCATAGCATTACAACCAGCTTTTATACCAGCAGTAATTTCATCATTTGTTAACTCTTCGCCTTCTAGAAATTTTTCCATTAGAACGTCATCTGTTTCAGCTACCATCTCTACCATATGTTCTCTATATTGCTTAGCTTTTTCAACTAAATCAGCAGGAATTTCTACTTCATCATAAGCAGAACCCATAGCAGCTTCATCTTCCCAAACTAGTGCTTTCATTTTTACTAAATCTACAACACCTTTAAAGTTCTCTTCAGCTCCAATAGGAATCTGAATAGGAACTGGAACTGATTTTAGTCTACTAATGATTTGCTTCTCTACTTCATAAAAATCTGCACCTGTACGGTCCATCTTGTTAACGAAAACCATTCTAGGTACTTCATATCTAGTAGCTTGTCTCCATACTGTTTCTGATTGAGGTTGAACTCCACCAACAGCACAAAAAACTGCAACAGCACCATCAAGAACTCTCATAGAACGTTCAACTTCAATAGTAAAGTCAACGTGACCTGGAGTGTCTATGATGTTAATTTGATGATTTTTCCACTCACAAGTAGTAGCGGCACTTGTAATAGTAATACCTCTCTCTTTTTCTTGCTCCATCCAGTCCATAGTTGCTGCACCATCATGAACTTCACCAATCTTATGTGAAATACCAGTGTAGAATAGGATTCTTTCTGTTGTAGTTGTTTTTCCTGCATCGATGTGAGCAGCAATACCAATGTTTCTAACTTTTTGTATAGGGTTACTTCTTGCCATAATTATTTCCTTGAATCTTTTTCTCTAAATGAGAAATGCAGAAGGAGTGTTTATTACTAAACACTCCGTTCACCGTCTTACCAGCGATAGTGAGCAAAAGCTTTATTAGCTTCAGCCATTTTATATGTATCTTCTTTCTTCTTAAACGTAGCACCTCTGCTATTTGCAGCATCTAGTAGCTCATTAGCTAGTCTTTCAACCATAGTTCTTTCGCTTCTTTTTCTAGCAAATGATACTAACCAACGCAAAGCAAGTGCTTGTTGTCTAACTGGTCTTACTTCGATAGGCACTTGATAAGTTGCTCCACCGACACGTCTACTCTTTACTTCCATTACTGGTTTTACATTGTCAATAGCAGCAGTAAAAATTTCAAGACCTTTCATCTCTCCATCACTTCTCTGCTCTGCCAATTCAACTGCACCATAAAAAACTTTTGCAGCTGTACTTTTTTTACCATCTAACATAAGATAGTTAATAAACTTAGTTACGATTTTATTGTTATAGATAGGATCAGCTAATACTTCTCTTACCGGGGCTTTTCTTCTTCTCATTGATAAAAATCCTTCAAATTTTTAAATTTTACTCAAATACTACCAAAAAACTAGGATAGTACCTGTTTTAGCAAAAGTTACTTAGGTCTTTTAGTACCGTATTTACTTCTTGCAACTGTTCTTCCAGCAACACCAGCAGTGTCTAATGCACCACGAACGATGTGATACTTAACACCAGGTAAATCTTTGATTCTACCGCCACGAACTAGAACAATTGAGTGCTCTTGTAGATTGTGACCTTCACCACCGATATAACTGATTACTTCAAATCCGCTAGTCAATCTAACTTTAGCAACTTTTCTCAAAGCTGAGTTAGGTTTTTTTGGAGTTGTAGTATAAACTCTAGTACAAACACCTCTTCTTTGAGGACACTTATCAAGTGCTGGTGATTTTGACTTTTTGATCACCTTTTTTCTGTTTTTTCTTACCAATTGGTTGATAGTTGGCACGATTCTTCCTTGTTGTTTAATTTCTCCTTGATCTTGAACAAAGTCCAAGTTCAATTCCTCTCACTAAAGCTTCGCCTTTGGCGAGACTTTTCCTCTTTTCACCGTTTTAATTCGGTTCTCTAAAATGCACCTTAATGTAAAGATACTTTTCAGAGAACCGGTATTTTACTTAAATTTTACTTAAAATCAAATTAAGCTAAGGATATACCTTAGCTTAACTCTCTCCATCTTCTAGTTTCAATATCATCTCTTTCTTCTGATAAAGACCTGTTCCAACAGGAATCATACGTCCTAAGATAACGTTCTCTTTCAGATCTTCAAGCATATCCATCTTTCCAGCAATACTTGCTTCTGTTAAAACTTTAGTAGTCTCTTGAAATGATGCAGCTGAAATGATACTATCACTTCCTATTGCTGCACGAGTAACACCTAAAAGTGTTGGCTCAGCGATTGCTGGTTCTCCACCCATCTGCATTATTTTCTCATTCTCTTCTCTAAATTTACGTCTACTGATCAAATCACCAACGATAAACTTAGTGTTTCCACTGTCAACTATCTTAACTTGACGCAACATCTGAGATACGATAACCTCAATATGCTTATCACTAATCGCAACACCCTGTGAACGGTAAACTTGCTGAATTTCACTAATTATATATCTGTGAAGCTCTTTTTCGCCCATAATTCTCAAGATGTCATGACTTGAAACAACACCTTCAGTAAGATGCTCACCTGCGTGAACAAACTCACCAACATTTACGTTAATTGGTATGTTCTTATTTACAAGGTACTCTGTACTTGTTCCATCTTCTGCGTCTATTATTATTCTCTCTTTAGAACGAAGTGGCTTACCAAATCTAATTGTTCCATCGATTTCTGCAATAACAGTGGCATTTTTAGGGCGTCTTGCTTCAAAAAGTTCACTTACTCTTGGAAGACCACCCGTAATATCGCTTGATCTTGTAGCAGCCTTTGGTGTTCTACCAATGATATCTGCAAGAGCTATAGTCTGTCCATCTTTAACAAAAACAGCAGTCTTTGGCTCTAAAGGATACTTGATAATTTCACCATTTTCAGTTGCTACAACTATAGTTGGTTTTGTGCCACTTGGTAGATACTCATTTATAACAAGTTTACTCTCACCTGTAATTTCGTCAAACTGCTCAGCAGCTGTATAGCCAGGTTCAATATCTTCAAATGCAACAACTCCACCAACTTCAGCAATAACTGGAGTTGAATAAGGATCCCATTCAGCAACAACCATCTGCTCACTTGAGCTTGGTTTTGCTATTATTGTTGAAACTTCTACTTTACTATTATCACAAATATCAACTACTGAGTTTCTTGGGATATAGTGACGAATTGCTTCTCTATCTTCAGCATCAGCAATTACAGCGAAAAGACCTTTCTCTTCAACCATATCACCTTTATTGATCTCTTTATAACGCTCTAAGTGATCTCCACTTAACTTATAGTATTTAACACTTCCATTTGCCCCAGACTTAATCTTCTGTACAACTGGGTCACCATTTTTAGCTCTTAATTCACTAGCATATGGTATACGATTTGGAACATTCCAACTATCTTTAATGACTTCTACTATACTCTCATTTATCTCTACTGTATCACCACTCTTATAGGGAATATAGAATTTACCTTCTACTTTTCCACTAACACCAGCCAACTCATTTGGTTTTGCTAAGTTGCCTTTTCTAAAGCTATACTTAACACTATCTTTTTCACCTTTTATAGTGATGATAGTCTCTTCATGAGCATGATCTATATCTATAACTCCACTAAATGGAGTTTTGATTTTTGGCTCAACTAGCAAAATAGCCGCATTTCTACGATTAGAAACTATTGATTTACCCTCTTTAGTTTGATAAGTTTTAACATTGTAGTATCTTATAAAACCCTCTTTTTGAGCTATTACTTGTCTATCTTGTGCTGCAGTAGAAGCCGTTCCACCAACGTGGAATGTTCTTAACGTCAGCTGAGTACCAGGTTCACCAATTGATTGCGCAGATATGATACCTACAGCCTCTCCTGGACGAACTAATTTACCTTCACCAAGATTAATACCATAACACTTAGCACATACACCTTTTTTAGCTTTACATGTAATAGGCGTTCTAATAGTAACAGACTTAATCTCTGCCTCTTTGAGGGCCAATGCTTTCTCTTCATCAATCAAAGTACCCTCTGTAAAAAGAACTTCATTTGTAATTGAATCGATAATATCTTCAGCTAAAACTCTACCGTGAGCTCTCTCATCAAGTGACTCAATCAAATCGCCACTATGTGTGATTTCAGTGATTTCAACACCTTCGTGAGTACCACAATCTTCCATCGTTACTTTAACATTTTGCGCAACATCAATGAGCTTTCTTGTCAAATAACCAGCATTCGCTGTTTTAAGAGCTGTATCGGCAAGACCTTTTCTAGCACCGTGAGTTGAGATAAAGTATTCAAGGACATTAAGTCCTTCACGGAAGTTAGAGATAATTGGAGTCTCAATAATAGAACCATCTGGTTTCGCCATAAGACCACGCATACCTGCAAGCTGACGTATCTGAGCTGCACTACCACGAGCTCCAGAATCTGCCATCATATAGATTGAGTTAAAACCATCTTTATCCGTCTCTGTAAGTTTCATCATCTCTGATGCAACATCGTTATTTGTGTCTGTCCAGATATCAATAATCTTATTGTATCTCTCTTGATCAGTCAGCAGTCCTGAATTATATTGTTTTTGTATATCAGCAACTTTTTTCTTTGCTTCTGCTATTTTTGCTACTTTTGTACTTGGTACTTTAATGTCATCAATAGATACCGAGATACCTGCACTAGTTGCATACTTAAAACCAAGGTCTTTTAAATTGTCAAGAAATTCTGCAGTTACTGAAAGTCCACCAATTTTAAACACATAATCAACTAAAGCGCCGATATTTTTCTTCTTCATAACTATATTCCAAAGCTCTTCTGGAACAAAATCAGGAAGTATAGATTGAAGTATCAATCTGCCTGCTGTTGTAAACAGGGTTCTTCCATCTATAACAGATTTTATTTTTGCATGAGCATCAAGGTAACCTGCATCCATAGCAATGATTACTTCATCTACATTTGCAAATATTTTATTTGAACCCTTAGCTCCTACTTTTTCTAATGAAAGATAGTAAAGACCAAGTACCATATCTTGTGTTGGTACTGTAATCGCCTTACCGCTTGCAGGAAGAAGAATGTTCATAGAACTTAACATCAAAACTTTACACTCAGCTATCGCTTCATGACTCAATGGAACGTGAACAGCCATCTGATCACCATCGAAATCCGCATTAAAAGCAGAACAGACTAATGGATGAAGACGAATAGCCTTACCATCAATAAGAACTGGATGAAATGCTTGAATAGACAACTTATGAAGTGTTGGTGCACGGTTTAGCATTACAGGGTGATCTTTAACCACTTCTGCCAAACACTCCCAAACTTCATTAGTCTTGTCGTCGATAAGCTTTTTAGCTTGTTTTATAGTTGTTGCATAACCTTTTTCTTCAAGAGCACACAATAAATGTGGCTTAAAAAGTTCAAGTGCCATAATCTTTGGAAGACCACACTGGTCCATCTTAAGATTTGGTCCAACAACAATAACAGAACGACCACTAAAGTCAACACGCTTTCCAAGAAGGTTTTGACGAAAACGCCCCTGCTTACCTTTGATTATTTCTGAAAGTGATTTCAAAGGACGCTTGTTAGCTCCCTTAACTGCATTTGCTCTACGACCATTGTCAAATAGTGCATCAACAGCTTCTTGAAGCATTCTCATCTCATTACGAATAATGATTTGAGGAGCATCAAGCTCCATCAATCTTTTAAGTCTTGAGTTTCTGTTTATAACTCTTCTATAAAGGTCATTCACATCTGAAACTGCAAACTTACCACCGTCAAGACTAACAAGTGGTCTTAAATCTGGCGGAAGAACTGGTAGCATAGTTATCATCATCCACTCAGGACGATTACCACTGTTTAAAAATGCTTCAACTACTTTTAGTCTTTTAACTATAGTCTTCTTTTTTGCTTCAGAGTTAGTGTTACCTATCTCTTCTTTTAGAGTTGCCAAAATGTCAATCAAATCTAGGTCAGCTAAAAGCTCTTGAACTATAGTTCCACCCATATTTGCTTCAAAACCAGTATGCTCAAATCTTTGATTTAAAGATTGGTACTGTTCTTCATTTAAAACATCATACTTCTCTACTTTTTTACTGTTTTCAGCATCATAAAAAGCATCACCAGAAGCTTTTACTAAATATGCTTCATAGTAAAGTACACGTTCAAGATCTTTCATCTTGATTCCAAGAAGTGTTCCTATTCTACTTGGTAGTGAATTAACATACCAAATATGCGCAACAGGAGCAACAAGCTCAATGTGACCCATGCGTGAACGACGAACTTTAGTACTCGTTACTTCAACACCACACTTCTCACACTTAACGCCTTTATAACGCATCTTTTTATACTTACCACAAAGACACTCATACTCACGAACTGGTCCAAAAATCTTTGCACAAAAAAGACCGTCACGCTCAGGTTTGAGCGTACGGTAGTTTATTGTTTCTGGCTTTTTTACTTCACCATAACTCCATGAACGAATCTTCTCAGGACTTGCAAGTCTTAATTGAAACGCTTTAAAGTCTCTTGGTCTACTCTCTTCGTGAATTTCAATCGGTACTAGATTCTTCATTTGCTTCCACCTCGTCATAAATCTCAACATCTAAAGCCAGTGACTTCAACTCATTTGTTAGTACAAAGAATGTTTCAGGTATACCAGTTGATGGGATATTCTCACCACGAGTAAGAGCTTTATAAGCTGCTATTCTTCCCTCTACATCATCTGATTTTACTGTTAACATCTCTCTTAGTGTATGTGCTGCACCATATGCTTCAAGTGCCCATACTTCCATTTCACCAAATCTCTGTCCACCAAATAGTGCTTTACCACCAACTGGTTGTTGAGTTACTAGTGAATATGGTCCAGTACTTCTTGCATGAACTTTTTCATCAACCAAATGGTGAAGTTTAAGCATATACATGTAACCTACATTTACACGCTCTTTCATCTTCTCACCAGTCTTGCCATCATAAAGTTCACACTTACCATCCATATCTATCTTTGCTAATGCAAATAACTTATCGAACTCTTCTTGATTAGTTCCTTCAAATACAGGAGCAGCAAATTTTACACCATTGCTCCAATCTCTAGCATATACAAGAAGTTCTTCATCACTCAATTCATCAACAAACTTTTTAGCATTCATCAATTTTGCAACATCAGCGATTGCTATCATTTTTGCTCTAAGCTCTTTTATCCATTCGCCAGTTTTCTCTTCAAAGATATCTGCTATTTGATTTCCTAAACGCTTACCTATAAGTCCTAGGTGCATCTCTAAAATCTGTCCAATATTCATACGACTTGGGACTCCCAAAGGATTAAGAACGATTTCTACGCTCTCGCCACTTGCAAGGTAAGGCATATCTACTTCTTCAACGATATTTGAAACAATACCCTTGTTTCCGTGACGTCCAGCCATTTTATCACCAACTTTTAGCTTACGCTTAGTTGCGATATATACTTTTACTAACTTTACAACACCACTTGGTAAAATATCATCTTTTTCGATTACATTTAACTTTTCGTCATGCTCTTCTTTAAGTTTTTTCTTCTCTGCTTGGAAATAACTTTTTAAATCTTTATACTCTTTTTGAGTATCTTCACTAAAAGCTTTAACAATTGCATTTAACGAGAAACGATTTACATGTTCTAGGTCTGACTTCTTGAGTTTTTCACCTTTTTTGTAAGCTTTCTTGTTAACTTCTTGATCTTCGCTTAAAGTATTTTTTGACAAAAGAGAGTTAATGCGTAACATCTCTTCACGATCAAGCATAAGTAGTTTGTCATGGTGTTCTCTGTCCAGAATCTCTTTCTCTTCTTCATAGGCCTGGATTGCGCGAGGATCTTTATCATAACCCTTTTTAGTAAATATCTTAACATCTACTATTACACCTTCCATTGAAGCTGCTGCATACATAGATTTGTTTACAACGTGACCAGCTTTTTCACCAAAGATTGCACGAAGTAGTCTCTCTTCTGGTGTTGGTTTAACTTCACCTTTTGGAGATACTTTTCCTACTAAAATCATACCTGGCTTGATATAAGTACCAATTTTTACGATGCCACTCTCATCAAGATGAGCTAAATCTTCCTCTTTTACATTTGGAATATCTTTAGTAATCTCTTCAACACCATCTTTAAGCTCTCTAGCTTCAATCTCTTTCTCGTAAGTATGAACAGAAGTAAATGCATCATTTCTAATCATCTTCTTACTAAGAACAATAGCATCCTCAAAGTTATAACCATTCCATGGCATAAATGCAACCATAACATTTTTACCGATTGCCATTTCACCTTGATCCATACTAGGACCATCTGCTATAACAGTGCCCTTTTCGACTTTTGCGCCCTGTTTTACAATAACTTTTTGAGTAAATGTAGTGTTTTGGTTTGTTCTTAAGTTTTTCTGTAAGCCATAATGGTCAATAAAAGCACCGCCTTCATCTTCACCTAAAATATATACATTTTTATTATCAACTTTTTCAACAATACCAGCACGCTCTACTTTTACTGATGCCCAAGCATCACGAGCAGAGATAGCTTCAACACCTGTTCCAACCATTGGAGCGTCTGTCCATACTAAAGGAACTGCTTGACGTTGCATGTTTGAACCCATAAGTGCACGGTTTGCATCGTCATGCTCCAAGAAAGGAATCAATGAAGCAGCAACACCAGCAATCATAGCAGATGATAAATCAATTAAATCAACTTTGTCTTTTTCAATAAGAATGATTTCACCATCTCTTCTTGCTTCAATCAAGTCTTCCATAATTGTGTCATTTTCAACTTGTGTAGATGCTGGAGCTATGATAAGTCCCTCTTCTTGGGTCGCAGTTATATATATGATTTCATCAAGTATCTTAGCGTCTTCCACTTTTCTGTATGGTGCTTCGACAAAACCTAGCTCATTTACTTTTGAGTACATTGCTAGAGTGTTAATAAGACCAATATTTTGACCTTCTGGAGTCTCAACAGGACAGATTCTACCATAGTGAGTTGGGTGAACGTCACGTACTTCAAATCCAGCTCTCTCTTTTACAAGACCGCCTTCACCAAGTGCACTTAGTCTTCTTTTGTGAGTTATCTCACTAAGAGGGTTTGTCTGATCCATAAACTGTGAAAGTTGTCCGCTTGAGAAAAATTCCATAATAGTACTTGTAATCATTTTTGAGTTTATCAAGTCATGAGGCATAAGCTCTTCAGTTCCGCCACTTAATCCAGTAAACTTATCTCTGATAGCTTTTTGCATCTTTATTAAACCAGTATGTAACTCATTTGAAAGAAGCTCACCGATTGAACGGATACGTCTATTTCCTAAGTGATCTCTATCATCTATATGACCTTGACCATTTTTAACGTTTATTAAGTACTTAACAGTTTTAATAATATCTTCACTTGTCATAACTGTTACAAATTCAGGAACATTAACTCCGAGTTTATGATTCATCTTCATACGACCAACTTTAGTTAAGTCATATCTTTCTGAGTTAAAGAAAAGATCATTAAAGAAAGACTTTGCAGCCTCTTTTGTTACAGGCTCACCTGGTCTCATTACTTTATAAATTCTAATTGTTGCTAAATCGTTCTCATCTTCAATACCTTCTGTTTGACGAAGTAATTTAAGAGTTTCTGTATCAGCGATAAAAGAGTTTATGATAGCATCATCAACACCTTGTGCCAAGTCATTTGCTATTTCAATTGATTCACAACCTTGTTCTATCATCTTAGTTAATTTTGTCTCATCAAGTTGAGTCAAAGTATCAAAAAGAACCTCTCCACTCTCTTGGTCTATTATTGGAGATGATAAAAATCTATTTACAAGAGTCTCTATAGGATACTCTACAAATTTGATTCCATCTTCTACAAATTTTTCTGCTTTTTTCTTAGTAAGTCTCTTGCCAGTTGCAATTAATAGGTTTCCTTTTTCATCTTTAAGATCAAAATCTACTCTACCTACAAAATTCTCTGGTGCAAAATTCATTAAGAATTTGTTATCTCTAATTTTTATATTTAAAACTGGATAAAATAGTTTTAAAATATCTTGCTTGCTATAACCTAATGCTCTAAAAAGTATTGTTATTGGTACTTTTCTACGCTTATTAATTCTTACAAAGAGCGTATCTTTAGCGTCATATTCGAAATACAACCATGATCCACGATCAGGTATTATTTGTGCAGTATAGATAAGCTTATTAACTACAGTTGCACTCTCTTCTTCTTTAAATATAACACCAGGACTACGGTGTAGTTGATTAACAACAACTCTTTCTACTCCGTTAATAACAAAAGATGTTCTATCAGTCATCAAAGGAATTTCTCTAATAAATATTGCTTGTTCTTTTATATCTTTAACACCAGTTTTTTCACCGGTTTTTTCATTTTTATCCCATAAAATAAGGCGAATGTTCATTTTTAGGTTTACAGAATAAGTAAGTCCTCTATCCATACATTCACGTACGTTATATTTAGGTTTTCCAATTTCAGAACTGATATACTCTAAAGAGAGTCTATTCTGAGGGTCATGGATTGGGAATATTGATTTAAAAACTTTTTCAATACCACTCTCTTGATCAGGATTACCAACATTTAAAAAGTATTCATAACTTTTTTGTTGCACTTGAAGAAGATTTGGTACATCAATTTTTCTTGGTACTTTTGAGAAATCCACTCTTAGGCGATTTCCCGATTTAAGGTTATTTAACATGAGTCTACCTTACGAAGTTGTTTAATGGGAAAGTATTTTTGCTACTAATTAAAGTAGCTTTTATCACGACATTGTCTTTTTCACGTTTTATTAAGGGGAGAGTTAACTCCCCTTGATTGCAAGTTTTAAAACTACTTGAGTTCAGCTTTTGCACCAGCTTCTTCGATCTGCTTAAGAACTGCTTCAGCATCATCTTTAGAGATTCCCTCTTTAAGAACTGTTGGAACACCTTCAACTGCTTCTTTTGCTTCTTTAAGTCCAAGACCTGTAATAGCACGAACAGCTTTAATAGCGTTAATTTTTTTAGCGCCAGCTTCAACTAGAACTACGTCAAATTCTGTCTTCTCTTCAGCTGTAGCACCAGCATCACCAGCACCACCAGCCATCATAACTGGAGCAGCTGATACGCCAAACTTCTCTTCAAATTCTTTTACTAATTCACTAAGCTCTAATACGCTTAGACCTGAAATAAATTCTAATACATCTTCTTTTGAAATTGCCATTTCATAATCCTAATTATTTTATTTTTAGAAAAGATAAATCTCTCTAATTTACAGTATATGAAGCTACGCTTCACACCTAATTTTACTGTCTGTTTTCCTTACATGTAAAAGAAATTATGCAGACGCTTCTTCGTTTTTTGCTCTAAGAGCATCAAGACCGATTGTAAAGTTTGTAACTGGAGCCATCCAAGTTTGAAGTAACATTCCAATAAGCTCATCACGTGATGGCATCTTAGAAAGTGCTTCAACTTTAGCAGCATCAGAAACTTCACCATCAATAAATGCTGTTTTAATAACAAATTTATCATTAGCTTTAGCAAATTTTGCTACAACTTTAGTTACGTCTAACTGATCTTCACCCCAAACAAAAATATTTGTGCTTGAAAGTTCGATTCCATCGATATCTGCATTTTTCATAGCGATGCTTGCAAGAGTATTTTTGATTACTCTAACTTTAACATTCATCTCTTTTGCATCAATTCTTAGTTCTTCAATAGCAGGAACATCTAGTCCTCTAAAATCACAAACTACTACTGCGTCGGAAGCTTTAAACTCTTCAGTTATATCTTTAACAATTTCAACTTTTCTATTTTTAGTCAATTTTTTCTCCTTTCCGACCGAGATTTCAAGTGGAGCCGAGAAAATTCTCGAATTAAGCCCTAGAGCCTCAACTGTCTCTAATCAAGATTTACAACAGACTCGAACTATTTCCGAGCCTATTTGATTTTTAATTATTTTAAGTCTATTAACTCTTGGTTATCCATATTTACTGATGGACTCATAGTCAATGAAAGTGCTGCAGTTTTGATATATTTACCTTTTGCAGACGCTGGTTTTAGTTTGTTGATTGCTCTCATAAATGTATAAAAGTTTTCACTTATGCTAGCTTCATCAAAGCTAACTTTACCAATGCCAGCATGAATATTTCCTTGTTTATCAACACGGAAGTTTACTTGTCCACCTTTATTGTTTTCAACTGCTTTAGCTACATCCATAGTAACTGTTCCAGTTTTAGGATTAGGCATGATGCCTTTTGGTCCTAGTATACGTCCTACTTTACCAACTAAACCCATCATATTTGGAGTTGCTATTAAAACATCGAAGTCAATTTTACCAGCTTGTATATCTGCTATTAGTTCATCTGCGCCAACTATGTCAGCACCAGCTGCTTTTGCTTCATCTGCTTTTGCATCTTTTGCTACAACTGCAACTCTAACTGATTTACCCGTTCCAGCAGGAAGGATAACAGAACCACGAACCATTTGGTCAGCATGTCTAGGATCTACATTAAGTTTTAATGCAATTTCTACTGTCTCATCAAATTTTGCTGAAGCTAAACTTTTTACAGTTGTTAGAGCTTCTGCTGCAGAATATTTTTTTTCTGCGTCAACTTTTTTCAGTAATTCCTGAAATCTTTTTGTTACTTTGTTTGCCATTTTATATCTCCACGCAATTTTGCTTCCACTTATTACCCTAAGCGGTTAAGGGAAAAAATTAATCTATTATTTCAACGCCCATACTTCTACAAGAACCAGCTATAATTCTAGCTGCTTGTTCACGATCATTTGTGTTAAGATCAGCTATTTTCTGCTCAACTACTTCAAGAACTTGTGCTTTTGTAAGCTTTCCAACTTTGTTTTTAAGTGGATTGTCAGTACCTTTTTTAATTCCAGCTGCTTTCATGATAAGATCACTTGCTGGTGGTTGTTTTGTAATAAAAGTAAAACTTCTATCTGCATAAACAGTAATGATTACTGGGATATTATAACCCATTTTATCTTTTGTTTTTTCATTAAATGCTTTACAAAATTCCATAATATTAACACCCTGCTGTCCAAGAGCTGGACCAACTGGTGGTGATGGATTTGCTTTGCCGGCAGCAATTTGTAACTTAATCACGCCTGTTATCTTTTTAGCCATTTATTATCCTTTAAACTATTTTTTCAACTTGAGTATAGAGAATCTCTACTGGTGTACTTCTACCAAAGATAAGAACATTTAGTTTTAACTTACCATGTTCCATATCATACTCTTCAACTGCACCAGTAAAGTTTGCAAACGGACCTTCTGTAATCCGTACACTCTCTCCTGTTTCGAAGAAGATTTTTGGTTTTGGTGCACCTTTTTTCTCTGCTTTTTCTAAAATTACCTGAATATCTTTTTCCGTTAATGGGGTAGGCTTTTTAGACTCCCCGATAAAACGACCAACTTTAGGCAATGATTGAATCATGTGCCAAAGTCTTGTATCTAAATCAAGATGTGCAAATGCATATCCTGGGTATAGACTTCTTTCAGTTATTTTTTTCTTACCATTTTTAACTTCAATCACATCTTCCGTAGGAACGATGATCGCCTTAAGTTTATCTTCAATTGAGTTGTTTACAACAATCTCTTCGATTGCCCTTTTTACTGCTTGTTCACTTCCAGCATAAGTCTGGATAGCATACCATTTATGATCCATCTCTTCCATCTTACATTACTGCTGAAAGAGTAGAAGACATGATCAGATCAATCAATGCTAGAAATAGTGATACAACAGCAACAACAACAAAAACAGATATGAAAGCATTTCTAATCTGTTCTTTAATTGGGAAGATAACTTTTGAAAGTTCTACTTTTGAATGATTGTAATAAGTTACCAATTTTTCCATGTATATACCTTTTAGTGGCAGGGCAGGAGGGACTCGAACCCCCAGCACCTGGGTTTGGAACCCAGTGCTCTACCATTGGAGCTACTGCCCTACTTGTATTAAAACCCTCCGAAGAGGGAAATAATTAACTTTTTAGTTTCACTTCTTTGTGAACTGTGTGCTTCTTTAATCTTGGACAATACTTCTTAGCTTCAAACTTTTCAGTATATGTCTTAGAGTTTTTTGTTGTTGTGTAGTTTATATCTCCACACTCAACACACTTTAATCCTATTTTAATAGTCATCTAACTTGCCTTTAAAAATAGGGAAGAATTACTCTTCCCTGTTCGTTTATTCTTTAATTATTTTTCGATTGAAGAAACAACACCAGCACCAACAGTTCTACCACCCTCACGGATTGCGAATCTAGTACCTTCTTCCATAGCGATAGGAGCAATAAGCTCTACATTAATCTTAACGTTATCACCAGGCATAACCATCTCAGTTCCCTCAGGAAGTGTAATTGAACCTGTAACGTCTGTTGTTCTTACGTAAAATTGTGGTCTATAGTTGTTAAAGAATGGAGTATGTCTTCCACCTTCATCTTTACTTAGAACATAAATTTCAGCTGTAAATGTTGTATGAGGAGTAATTGTACCTGGCTTGCAAAGAACCATACCTCTCTCAACTGCTTCTTTAGCTGTACCACGTAAAAGAATTCCACAGTTATCACCAGCTTCACCTTGATCCATCTCTTTACGGAACATTTCAACACCAGTTACTGTAGTAGTTTGAGTATCTTTAATACCTACAATTTCGATAGTTTCTCCAACTTTTACAACGCCTCTTTCGATACGTCCTGTAACAACTGTTCCACGACCTGAGATTGAGAATACATCTTCAACAGGCATCAAGAAATCTTTATCAGTCTCTCTTACTGGCTCAGGAATATATCCATCTACTTCTGCCATAAGATTCATGATTTTATCACTCCACTCACCAACAGCACCAGCTTTACACTCTTCAAGAGCTTTAAGAGCAGATCCAGCAACGATAGGAATATCATCTCCTGGGAAGTCATACTCAGAAAGTAATTCTCTGATTTCCATCTCTACTAATTCTAATAGTTCTTCATCATCAACCATATCTGCTTTGTTCATAAAAACAACTATATATGGAACACCAACTTGGCGAGATAGAAGGATATGCTCTCTAGTTTGAGGCATAGGACCATCAGCTGCAGAAACAACTAAAATAGCTCCGTCCATTTGAGCAGCACCAGTAATCATGTTCTTAACGTAATCCGCGTGACCTGGACAATCAACGTGTGCATAGTGACGTGCTTCAGTTTCATATTCAATGTGAGAAGTAGCAATCGTAATTCCTCTTTCTCTCTCTTCAGGTGCATTATCAATACCATCAAAATCTTTAAATTCTGCAAGACCTTTGCTTGCTAGAACTGCAGAAATTGCAGCTGTAAGAGTAGTTTTACCATGATCAACGTGACCAATAGTACCTATGTTAACGTGTGGTTTATTTCTTTCGAATTTTTCCTTAGCCATTTCTTCCTCCGTATGAAGTTTAATTTTTTATTTCAATTTAATTTTATGGAGCTCATAGCGGGACTTGAACCCGCGACCTCTTCCTTACCAAGGAAGTGCTCTACCTCTGAGCCATATGAGCGATTTTTAATTTAAAATGCACTTATAGCAACAACAATAATAACAGGTGATTTATAGGTTTTGAGAAGAGTCTACTGAACTAATTCTGTAGTAAAAGATAATCAGAAAAAATCCAACAGCTCCCAGCCAAATAAAATCAATGGAGCGGGAGACGAGATTCGAACTCGCGACAACCTGCTTGGAAGGCAGGAACTCTAGCCACTGAGTTACTCCCGCATAATTAATGTAATGGTGGTGAGAGAAGGATTCGAACCTTCGAAGATAAAAATCAGCAGATTTACAGTCTGCCCTCGTTGGCCACTTGAGTATCTCACCGTTAACATTAAAATTGATTTATTCCTGGTCAAACACTGTCATTTGACATCACAAAACAAAAAATGGTGCTGGATACCCGAATCGAACAGGTGACCTACTGCTTACAAGGCAGTTGCTCTACCGGCTGAGCTAATCCAGCAACCGTATGTTTGTGAGGTGAAATTATATCTCAAAAGCTCTTCAATGTCAATGGTTTTTTTAACTTTTTTAGTTACAATGTTAAAATATTTCAATTTTGAAGGAAATTAAGTGAAAGTTTTATTCTCTCCAAGTGAAGCAAAGTCCGATTTTATAGGCAATGAGAAGCTCTCAGACAGATCATTAATTTTTTCTGCACTTTTTGAAAAAAGAGTCTATATCATAAAAAAACTAACCTCTTTTTTGGCAATTAGCAGTTCAGATAAAATAGAGAAATTTTTTGGGATAAAAAATAGTATTGAGTGTGAAAAACTAGCTAAACTTGATCTTTTTTCATCTTCTACATGTAAAGCCATTCAACGATATAGTGGTGTTTCTTATCAGTATTTAAACTTTGATAGTCTAAGTAATGGACAAAAAGATTGGATTTGTGAAAATACTCTTATATTTTCTAACCTCTTTGGTCCGATTAGTGCAAATGATGATTTACCATATTACCGTTTTAAACAAGGATCAACATTAGATGGCTTTAAACCAGAGCTTTTTTATAAAGAAAATTTTAGTAAAGTAATAGACAGTTATATAGGTAGTAATTTAGTTATAGATTTAAGAGCTGGATTTTATGAAAAGTTTTATACACTTAAATGTAAGCATATCACAATGAAATTTATAAAAAATGGCAAAGTAGTCAGTCATTGGGCAAAAGCTTATAGAGGAAAAGTTCTAAGAGAACTTTCAAAATCTCAGCCAAAATCAGTTATAGAGTTTGAAAATATAAATTTTAAAGGACTTTCAATAAAGGAAATCATAGAAACAAAACTAAAAAGAGAATATATTTTTAAAATTGATGTATGATAATACAAAATTTATCCTTAGGTATTAAATAGACTTTTTACAAAAAAGTATGGGGATTTCATACCCCCCCATACTCATTTTATATACTA
>Ga0256845_1000342_pt1 | contig 44641 bp, 35 predicted proteins | sample RiftiametaG_FD_189101 | JGI IMG/M metagenome (GOLD analysis project Ga0256845, IMG submission 189101) | Tube worm associated microbial communities from hydrothermal vent at the East Pacific Rise, Pacific Ocean - Riftia | ecosystem: Host-associated > Annelida > Integument > Unclassified ...
CGAAATAACGGCTACTCCGAAGAGAGTGAGCATATAAACTGCCATATATCTCGGTATGCGATGAATAGCCAAAGTGTGAATCCCTAAGATAAGAATGATCGAATAGAAGAGAGTGATTATCCAGCCGGATTTGAGGATATTCCCGGGCTTTCTTTTCAGCCCTATTCTTCCGAAAAATGATGTTACAAGCTCCATGGGGCAAATACTGCACCAGAATCTTCCGAATAAAATTGCAGTAACGATTATAACAGGCCACCAGTATGACCATACAATTAAATTGGAAAGGTTTGTGTTTCGAAGAATCTTTGCAAAAGCCGGATCACCGGTAGTTATTCCTATCGCTCCGTAAATCAACAGAATAAAAACCGTGAGTGTTAAAAATTGAATTACAGCAAGAAAATAGTTGTTTTTAAAAAATTTGTTTATCAGCATAATTAATTATATCATCACTTTCGGAAACGAAGTCAAGATAAAACTTAAAAGAATTTGAATTTATAGGTCTTGGTAATTGAATATAAATCCCTCATTATGGTAAGCTAATTAAAAAAGATGCGGGAAAAAATCCGATTTTTATCTAAAATTTTAACCTTAATTATCACTCTGATGTCAAGCACAGGAGAATTGATATCAGCAAAACCTCAATTCAATTATATATCGGAAGAGATCACTTCGGTATCAGGTCTTCCTCATGATACGATATACTGTATTGAACAGGACGAAGACGGATATATCTGGATAGGAACAGAAAAAGGAATTGTAAAACATGACGGAACATATTTCAAAATCTTTAATAGGCAAAATACTCCATTACTATTAAATAACTCGATAACTTCGATTAAAAAAGACAGATCAGGAGGTCTCTGGATCGGATCATATGGAGGAGGTATAATCTTTCACAAAAAGAATGAATTTATATCTGCTCCTTTTAAACTGACCGGAAACTCCGCAAAAATCTGGAAACTATACGTTGACAATAGTGAAGCTCTATGGATAGGTACAATCGGAGGAGGAGTAATAAAATATTATCAAGGAAAGGTAAAAAGATTTATTTTCCCATCCGGAAGAGACAGTAATGTAAGAGATATATTATCAACTAAAAATAATAAAATAATAGTCGGAACAGAAGGAGGACTTTATATTAAATCCGGAGAGCAATTCCAAAAATTAAAGACAGAACACCGAAAAAATCTTTTCATTATGTCACTTTATCAAAAAAGAGACGGTAATATTCTTATTGGAACAGATAACGGTCTATACCTCGGAAAGATAACAGGGGAAAGATTAAAAATAATTTATCATAAAGAGATAGGAAATATTATCCGAAATATCCAAAAATATAACAATTCGGTTATTATAATTTCAGAAAACGGTCTTAAAAAAGAAATTTCCAATGTTTTTATTTATGAAAAATTCAAAACTGATTTTTTTTATAATCCGCTAACCGTTGCTTTTCGAGATAGAGAAAACATTCTCTGGGTAGGATCTGCAGGGCTTGGGCTGGCAAAACTTTGGGAAAGAAGAATCTATTCCGTTGGAGAAAATACCGGATTAAACTATGTAAATATGAATGTTATCCTCAAAGATCACTCCGGAAATCTCTGGATGGGAAGTAATAATAGGGGGATTTATATTCAAACAAAAAATGGAATTTCCGGAATAACCAAAAATAACGGATTGATCTCCAATGAAATTTTCTCTCTCTTTCAGGACTCCGCAGATCAGATATGGGTTGGTACAAAAGAAGGTATTACTCTTTTCCCACACGGATTGTCCGGTTCAATCAAATCCCCATATTCAAAATTAAGAAAACCTGTATTATCTTTAAATGAGGATTTAAACGGAAATATCCTCGCGGGCACAAAAGAGTTCGGATTGTTTCAAATAGATTTAAAAAGCCCCGACAAAAGAATAACGAATATTATCAAGAATATATCGGTTTTTTCAATAAAGAAAAACTTTAATAATTCCATTATGCTTTGTACCGATCAAGGAATATGGATCGAAGATAAAATATCGGGTTCATTTTCATCTTTTTCTCCCCTGATAAAAAATGAAAAAATATTTGATATGTTAGCGGAATCCAAGGAAATAATATGGCTCGCTGCAGGAGATAAGGGATTCTTAGGTTTAATAAAAGGGGAAATCATCTCATTTTCTCCGCTTAAGCAATTTCCAAATCAGAGCTTTTTCGGAATATTAAGTAGTAAGGATAACAATTTTTGGATAAGCACGGATTACGGAATAGTTTCGGTAAAAAGACGTGAATTAATAAAATACTCATACAATCCATCCGGAAATATCAATTACACCTTCTTCAACAGAAACGATGGACTTCAAAGCCCTGTTTGTAAAGGTGGAATGCAACCGACAGGAATAATATCCGAAAAAGACACTATCTTTTTTGCAACAAGAAGCGGCATTTCATATTTTAATCATTCTAAATTCAAACCAAACAAAATACCACCTTCAATCAGAATAAATTCGGTATTAGTAAATGGGAAAAAAATTAAAATAGATGACCATTCCGATCTATCTCCGGAAACCGAAAAGATATCTATCGAATATTCAATAATTTCACACTTTCAGCCCAAAAAGATCAAATTCAGATACACATTGACCGGACCCGACGGATTGGTGATCGGACAAATTGAAAAAAATCAAATTATATTTAAAAACTTATCTTCCGGTAGATACTCTTTTCTTCTAACCGCGGCAAACAATGACGGAGATTGGAATTATAAAGGTGCATCATTATATTTCAGGATATTACCATATTTTTACAAAACAGTTCTTTTCCGAATATTAATTTTATCAATATTAACTTTCATATTTTTTATAGCACTAAGGAGCTATAGGATTTATTCTATGAAGAAGAAGGAAAAAAACAAAAAATATAAAAGTTCAACTCTATCTCCTATTGACTCGGGAATATACTTTTCAAATTTAAAAAATCTTTTTTACAGGGAAAAACTTTTTCTTGATCCCAATATAACCATAAAAGATATTTCACGTAGAATAGGAGTTCCCGCAAAGATAATTTCACAAACAGTTAATGAAATAACAGGAGAAAATTTTAAAAACTTTATTAATCGATATAGAGTTGAGGAGATAAAAAAAAAGTTTAAAGATCCTAAATACAGGGATGCAAAATTGATAACAATAGCATATGAGACCGGATTTAATTCAAAATCCGTTTTTAATTCGGTCTTTAAAAAATTCACAGGGAAATCACCTTCGGAATACAGAAAAAATTTAAAACAGACAAAGAGTTGAGAAATCTCTGACATCCTAAAACAGGTTTTCAGATGTCTCTATCCTCCAAACAGATTATTCTAAAAGTGTAGGAGGCAAAAAATGAAAAATAATTTAACACCGGTTTTCGCAGGATTAATTGAAAAAAGAAAATTTTTAGGAATTTCCATTACCATTCCGCTATCTCTTCTTTTCCATACTCTTGTTCTTGCCGGATTGATCGTCCACCCACTTCTAAATATCACAAAAAATATGCCAAAACCTAAAAATGTTTTAGTTAAACTTTTATCCATGCCGGGGACTTCCGTCCCGGGAATCCGCATCTCTTCGACCGGAGGAAAAAGAGATCACAAACGTCCAAATGAGGGTAAGCATAGAAATACCTTTAGAAATATCGCCCCGCTTATAATACCTAATGAAATACCTGATCCTGAAATTCTTCCCGATTCGCAAAAATCAGATTTAGAAACTGCAGGAGGGATTGATCCCAATCTGTTCGACGGACTTGATATTGGAAGTGATTTTATCGGGAATGGGAAAGATCCGGGAAATATTGCGGTTTCGATTATAAAGAGCCCGGTTCTCCTAAGAAAAGTCAAACCTACATATCCACCGTTAGCTATAAAAGCAAGAGTCTCTGGGAAAGTAATACTTGAAGCGATAACCGATATCTACGGAAAAGTCATAGTGGTGAGAATAGTAACCGGAAATCCGTTATTGAATAATGCTGCAAAAACTGCAGTCGGACAGTGGCTTTACGAACCGTACATAATAAACGGTATTCCCAAACCTGTTAAATTTACAGTTACTGTAAATTTCAGTTTAACAAGAAGGTAAAAATAATTGAATTTGGAAAAAACCCGGTCAGAGAGTACTCTCTGACCGGATAATCCAAAACAGTGATATTTCAAAAGAAATATCTTTTATTAAATTAAGATTTTACTGCTTTTTTTCCAAAATAGGTTTTTTTCAACAGATCCCAGAATATTATAAGTCCGCCGAAGATCATTAATGAATCGGGTAATATTCTGAACCACATCCATCCGCGAACAATCTCAATTGCTTCACGTGTTCTGGTAAAATAGTATCCCATTTCCGCTGCCATTTTTGTCTGCTGCAAACCTATTATCAGGGTTGGAATTGCAAAGAGCAAAACTCCTATCGTAAGTAACCAGAAACCTATTTTACTCAACTTGTCATTCCATTCCCATCCGTTTGCCATTGAATTTGCACGGGATGTCATGTATAGAAATGCAATCGAAATGTATCCGAAAGCACCGAGAAGAGCGATATGCCCGTGAGGCATGATCAAATATGTCCCGTGTGAATAGTATGATATGGTTGGTGTATTAATTACCATTCCGAAGAATCCGGCTCCAATCCAGTTTAAGATCGCAGAACCGGCGACCCACATAAAAGGAGTACTGAATTTATTTTTATTCCCGGACAATTTCTGTTCCTTAAAGTTCTTCCACGCTTCAACTATCATCAATGCCAACGGAAGAGGTTCAAGTGCGGAAAAAATACCTCCGATTGCTATCCAATATTCATCAAGCCCCTGCCAGAAATAGTGGTGCCCCACACCAAGCGTTCCTGACATCATAATAAGAAAAAGCTCAAAGAACATAGTTCTTTCTGCTGTCTTTCTGGAAATAAGACCGAGAGATACGGTGAAATAAGCAATAACCCCGGCGGCAAACAATTCAAAAGTAAGCTCAACCCACAAATGTATAACCCACCAGCGATAATAATCATCAACCGTAAAATTAGGCATTATTTTATGAACAGGCATCATTCCTGCAATATAGAGAGTTGCAATTGCAAAAGCAGACCATATTATTGTTCCGACAAGAGGATTGTTTGTTGCCGATTTTTTTATCAAAGTAACGATCAATATAAACCAGAAGACAAGACCGATAACAAGTCCTATATCCCACAACCTCCCCAGATTTAATAATTCACGCCCTTCATTGCCTAACCAAAACCATGCTTTTCTTAAATATCCGTTCGCACCGAGATACAATCCGGTCATAGAACCTACGGCAACGACAACAAGTGCTCCCCAGAGAACATCAACAAGCCATGGGAATTTATGATCTTTATTGGCAATCAAAGGAGCTATAAGCAAACCTCCCACAAGCCATCCGACTGCAACCCATAAAATTGCCAGTTGAGTATGCATAGAACGGAGTACATTAAAAGGTAGCAAGCTTTGAGAAAAAATAAAATTTTGAGTTGGGTTTGCATAAAGATGAGCAAGATATGCACCGAGGAATAGTTGTGCAACAAATAGTAAACTCACTATGGGAATATACTTTAAAAGTTTCTTCTGTGATTTATACATAGTATTTATTTCCAATGCAGGTTCGAGTTTTTCATTTCTCTCTTTTTTGAAAAGATATTCATAGGATAAAAATATTACAAGTATTGTCAAAGTCCACAATATTAAAAATTCCCACAGGGACACAATATGACTGTTATACCCCGTGTCCTGATCAACAAGCGGTTCTTTCGGCCAGTTATTCGACCATGTTCTCTCTTCACCTATTTTTCCCTCCGTACCCGGACGAAGTGAAGATGCTACCATCTGTGACCAGTCGACAAAGGCAGCAATTTTTTCCGCTTCCTTTTTAAGGATAACGCCACCTGCAAAAGCTCTTTCTTTATCCCCGTTTACCAGCATATTTGTCAGATATTCAACATTTTTTTTATATGCTTCAGCAGATGCATCCGTGTAAGTTACACCTTTTTCCAACAATTTTGTCTGTTTACGAAAATCCTCTTTAACACGTACCTTAACAGCTCCTCTTTCAATATCCGTCAACTCTTTTGCAGATTTCCCGTACATCTGCTCCGCATAGTAATCATACAGATATTCAGCTCTGTGATGAAAAAAATCAGTCGTAAAATCGGGTCCCATGTAAGCACCCATTCCAAGCAGGGTTCCCCAGTCCATAAGATCAAATTCCTGAAAATATCCCTTGCCTTCAACGACATCATCATATGTATATAAAACTTCACCCGATACGGATTGCACCACCTTGGGAATAGGCGGGACTTCCTTCTGCAGATTGGCAGTAAAATAAATCAAAATAGAGACCATAAAGATAGCAATGATCCAAAAGCTCACATAAAGACCCTTTCGGCTCATAAATTTGTCTAACAATGATTCTTTCATAATACCTCCGTAAAAATTATTAATTTATTCCTAAACTTGCAAATTATATTTTAACATTTATCGTTTTTTTTAAACATAATAAATTTGTACCGATTATAATGCTACCAAATTGGTTTTGTCAAGAGCTGGTGTTAAATTTTAACCATACAACATATGTTTCGCTTTGACATTTTAAATTTTTATCCTTATACTTTTATTACAGGAGGAAATTATGGCTAATTTTGTAGATGAATTTATGAGATCTTACGGATCAAAAGTATCGAAAAACCTTTCGGGAACACTCGGGCTTGACAGAGGGTTGATAAAACAGATCATTCCTCAGATTGCTCCTCTTATATTAGGCGGGCTAAAAAAACAGAAAGATGATCACGGAGGAACCGAAAGAGTTGATCATATACTAAATAAATACGGCAGTCCTGATGTTTTAGGGGATCTTGCCGGATTATTCAGAGAAAAAGCATCGGACTCAAATCCCGATCCAAACCTCGGTGGTTTGTTAGGAAATTCTGGCGTCAATGCTGCAAATACAATTGCAAAAAAATTCAATATTGACGGAAGTACCGCATTAAAACTTATCCCCATGCTTGCACCGGTTATTCTGGGAGCACTTTCAAAAAAAAGAAATAAGAGAAGTGTCGGTTCCACCGGAATAGCCTCCCTTCTCGATCAGGATGGAGACGGAAGCATTTTGGATGATGTTGCAGGTTTCCTGATTAACAGCATGGGAAGCGGATCCGGGAAAAAAAGCGGTGGATTACTCGGTGGGCTTCTCGGGACATTTCTGGGGAAAAAACGTTAAATAATTAAAAAGTTTGAAAAAATATTTTTTCAATATTAGTATAAATGTGTTGAATAAAGTATTTCATTTTAAACAGGAGGAATAAATGAGATTAAATGCACCTAAAAAAATCGTATGGTACTTATCTTTACTTCTTGCAGTTATTAGTCTTATCGGATTTTTCGTAACAATTCCGATTGTTACGGGAACAGTTGTATATTGGGTAATGGCAGTAGCATGGCTGCTTTTATTCCTTGCAACATTTGTAAAAGGAATGTAAACAAAAGCCCCCTCATACAGGGGGCTTTAATTTCAATCACAATTTTTTAATCTACATTTTACTTCTGAAGTAGAATGCTTTTTAATAAAAAATAATTTTTGGTTTTATGTGTAAAAAAACAGACAAGGGTAATCTTACAAAGATTAAAGTTGATATAGAGTTCTAATACGAATGATCAACTCTTATCCGGACTTAACATAAAAAGTTTTCCGGATAGAAAATCTGATATTATTATCTTACCATCGCTTCCCACAACTATTTTTGAAATTTCATAGATAGAGTCCGCAAATTGTCCTTTGAGGTAAAATGCACTGTTGCAAGAATCGAAAGATGTTTCTCCGTAAGGATAAGAATATTCAAATATTTTTTTAAAATTCTCTTCTTCCGTATCAAATCTAAAAAAAGTTAACAAATCATGATCATGAGAAGTAATATACAAGTGTGAAGCATTAGAGATAATATTATCAGGATGTCCTTTGAATGGAATCTTATAAAATTCAGATTGTTTGCCATATTTCATTAAACTATTGTCAATATGATTAATAACAAACAGATTATCTCCACATACAGCCATCTTCAAGGGTCCTTTGCCGGTTTTAATTGTATCTGAAGTAAAATTCTTGCGATCAACAACGGTAATATATCCAGTAGTAAAATCGGATATATACACTCTCTCTTTATCAAATTCAATATCCGTAGGGAATGGTCCCGTCTTTATTGAAGCAACAAGTTTTTCATCTTTCGGATTAATGATAAGAAGAAGTCCGTTCTCACTGTCTTTCTCTCCGGTTTTAGCCATAAAGATAAGATCGGTTTTTTTATCATACTTTAACACTCTCGGTGAATTTTCTCTTTCTATGTTTTTATAAAAATATACTCTTTTTTGTGGAGCAAACTGTCTGATGCCATCCGGAAAATAGGACATAAATATTTTTTCCCTTCCCCAGCTGTTTTGAGTCCCCCAAAGACCGCCTCTCTTATCCACAACTATTTTTTGTGCAAGCCTTGAGATCCTCCTGTCATAAATTTGAAGATTTTTCCATTCAATTTCACAAACCCCGTTCTTTGCACCCCAGATATAAACTACCGGCCAATATGACTGATGCGGACCGTAGGAAAGAAACATATTTCCGTTTTTTGATTTTGCAAGACTTGTCGGATATAGGAACGGAAGTTTGATAAATTCGGGCTCTTTATCCACCGAAATTTTTGCAAATTCATCTTCGGAATTAAAAACAAGATAAGAATTATTGTTTTTTAATTCGCTTATCGCTATCGGTCCCCATCCGGTTTCAATCTTATCTTGTTTATAAGTTTTAATATCTAACACCGTCAAAGCCGACCCGAAAGTTCCGTTAACTGCCGATGCTCCGAGAGGAATATATAACTTGTTCGATACCGGACTATATGCAATATTAAACATATGAGGAATAATACCGATATTTCTTACTCTTTTTATCAATTTGTTTGTTTTAAGGTCAACGACATATATCTCTCCATATGCCCAACTTGCTATGAAAAGCTTTTTTAAGCTCACGTCAAATGCAGATGCATCATTTCCATATGAAGGAAGATCCACTTTAATAAATTTACCTTTGGAAAAATCAACAACATGAACCACGGGATGATTGTCATAAGGAATATATACCTGCTCATCATCTATATTTAGCTTGACACCAACCGCTTCCCTAAGACCGGGCAAATCAATTTTTATATCTCTCTTCCCATTACAATCAATTCTTACAGCTTGAACATCTTTTCTCTTTTCCGTTTCAATGACAAGATAAAGAAAATGTCTGTTATCATCATATCCTGCAAAATGAAGCCTTGTTCCTTTTTTTACTTCCAAAACCCTCTTTGAAATAATTTTTAAACGCTGACCGTCTATTGTAAAGAGTGTCTTGGAATATCCGTCATAGATAAAAAATCTATTCAATTTTTTATCAAAAACTACTTTTCGCAGAGGTGGTGGTGGAGTTTGATTGAGATTTTTTATCTTTTCTTTAGTTTTAAAAATTTTTTTAAATTTTACTCTTCTTCTAGTTACATCAATATATGCAATATTTTTACTGGTTTTTCCGACAAGCAGACAATTTCCCGACAAAGAATCGACTGCAACCATTTCAAATTGATACTTTGTGTCAACGGTAACAGATCTCCTGTCATCGGGAAATACTATATTCAGTGATTTATCAGCTATTGAATATATATTACCGGAAACACTGTCTATGCAAAGAGCTTCTTCTTTTAAAAACTGCGGAACACGTTTTTCTACAGGAATATTTGTAACTGTCCCGCTTTTTTCATCAATTATCGTAACCGATGAACTTATCGTATTTACCTGTATAATCTTTCCTCTGATAATATCTGTTCGAACAAGCAGAGGACCCAGCCCATTGTAATCCAATCCTTTTTTTGATAAAAAATCAATCTCCTTCACCTTAACAGACGCAAAGATTGATAATTGTAAAGTTAATGTTATCAATAGTAAATATTTGATTTTCACGGTTTCTCCTACGTTTATATTACCAAAAGTAAAATTGAATTTATATTAAAAGATTGATTTTTTTTTTAGTATGGATTATTATACTCAAGACTAAGATTTGTAGCAAAAACTACAGGCAGAAAGGATAAAGAGTTGGAGAAAAAGAAAATTGAACTAAGCCAGAGTCTTGAAGACTACCTCGAAGCTATTTATATAGTCACTTCAGAGAAGAGAATAGCGAGGGTCAAAGATCTTGTGAAAAGGCTTAAAGTAAGATCATCCTCTGTGATAGGAGCAATAAAAAAACTGAGAGATCGTGGTTATGTCAAGCAGGAGCATTACGGGTATATCGAACTTACTCCTACAGGGTCAAAACATGCCGAAGAACTTTTCGAGAAACACAACTCGCTTTTTAACTTTTTCAGTTCTATTTTAAAAGTAAGTCCAAAAACAGCGGAAAAGGATGCGTGTGCAATTGAACATCACATCAGTGAAGAAACATATAAAAAGATGATGACACTTATCAATCTTATTAAGCGAATTCAGGAGAATGACCCGAATGATGATCTATGTGAAAAACTACGTATATTTATATCCGGAGGAGATTCCGACAAAACCTAAATTGTTAAAGTTTTGATAATTTCTTGACACATCTTTCTCTTTTTGATAATTTTAAACTGTCAAAATTTTCATTTCAGGAGTTGTAAGATTGGATAGTTATAAAAATTTTCTCAAAAAGAATACACAGATTTTAAAAGATTTTAAGACAGAAAAAAATATAAATATAATGGAAGTGTGCGGGACCCACACTGTTGCCTTTTTTCAGACAGGTGTTCAGGATATTTTCCCGAATAATGTCAACCTTATTGACGGTCCGGGTTGCCCTGTCTGTGTCACTCCGAACGGATTTCTGGATAGAGCTATAGAAATTTCTAAAAAATTCGGAACAACTCTTACAACTTTCGGGGATATGGTTAAGGTCCCCGCTTCATACTCTTCGTTAAAAAAGGAAAAATCACTCGGGAGAGACATTAGAACAGTTTACTCTCCAATGGATGCACTTGATATTGCTATAGATAATCCGGAAAAAGAAGTAGTCTTTCTCAGTGTCGGATTTGAAACAACAACTCCGGGGGAAGCCGCTGTAATTAAATCAGCAAAGGAGAAAAATATAAAAAACTTTTCAATGTTAGTCGGAAACAAACTCACTCCGCCTGCAGTTGACGCTCTGCTCTCCTCAGGGGAAGTAAATCTTGACGGCTTTATACTTCCGGGACACGTCAGTATTATAACCGGTGCCAAAACATGGGAGTTTATTTCAAAAAAGTATAAAAAACCCGCAGTTATCTCGGGATTTAACGCAAAAGACCTTATTATGGGAACTCTTTTTCTTTTAAATCTTATTAAAGCCGGAAATATTAAAATAGAAAATTTATACAAAGAAGTTGTTTCAAATAGAGGAAATATTCTTGCGAAAAAGATGATGGATGAGCTTTTTTTAATTACCGATTCCAAATGGAGAGGAATAGGGGAAATTCCCGGAAGCGGATTAAAATTAAGAGAAGAATACAGACAATTTGATGCATCGGAAAAATTTCCGGTTGACCCTCCCGAAGAAGTTGAAAATAAAGAGTGCAGGTGCGGAGAAGTTTTAAAGGGCCTTATAAAACCATTTGAATGCCCGCTTTTCGGAACCGTATGTACTCCTTCCGAACCTGTAGGAGCTTGTATGGTATCTTTTGAAGGTGCATGTTCTGCATATTATAAATATTATAGGAGTTAAAGATGGAAGAAACAATTTTAATGGCACATGGGAACGGCGGAACATTCATGGACAGATTGATTAACGATAAAATTGCAACAATATTCGGGAAAGACAAGCTTCAGATCGATGACTCTGCAATCGTTGAAACGGGAAGTAAAAAAATCGTCTTTACTACTGATACATATACAATAACTCCTATTTTTTTCAATGGAGGAGATATAGGAAAACTTGCAATAAACGGAACTGTAAACGACCTTTCGGTTATGGGGGCAGATCCACTCTATCTTTCCTGCGGAATGATCATTGAAGAGGGATTTAAAATGGATGATTTGCAAAAAATACTCATTTCTATGAAAGAAGCAGCAGACTATGCAGGGGTCTCTATTGTAACGGGAGATACAAAAGTTGTTGAAAAAGGAAGTGCGGATAAAATATATATAAATACATCCGGGGTCGGGAGAATTGACAACAATTTTTTCAGAAATAAAATTTCGGAGGGAGACCTGGTCATTATTAACGGAACGGTAGGTGAGCATGGAATGTCTATCATGGCAGAAAGAAATAATTTGTCCTTTTCGAAAGGATTATTATCCGACTGTGCTCCCTTAAACCATCTCCTTAAAAAAATAAGATTAAAATTTCCAAATAGCGTCAAATTTGCGAGAGATGCAACAAGAGGAGGGATTGCTTCGGTATTAAATGAGATCGTCTCAATTACTCCCGGTTTAAGTTTAAAAATAGTTGAAGAATCTCTTCCGTATAAAGATGAAGTAAAAGGAATATCCGAAATACTCGGTATTGATCCTCTTTACTCCGCAAATGAAGGAAAAGTAATTCTTATAGTAAAAAAATCGGAAGGAGATCTTATCATTAAAGAGATGAAAAAAATAAGAGAGGGTCTTGATTCAACAATAATCGGAGAAATAACATCAAAGTTTCCCGATAAGGTCTATATGAAAACATCAGTCGGAGGAAATAGAATTATCCCAAAGCTTGAAGAGGACCAGCTGCCGAGAATATGTTAAACCATTAAAAGAGAGTGAAAAACCGTATGAATCTTTTTCGGAATAGATCTGATCAAGCAAATTTATTTTCTTGAAGGAAAACCGCTTTCAGGATTCATTTTCATTGAATAGATCGTTGAAATCCCCGGTTCATTCATACTTATGCCATAAATATAATCTGCCTCTTCCATTGTTTTAAAATTGTGAGTTATGATAAGAAATTGTGTTTTCTCTTTTAATTTATGAAGAAATTTTAAAAATCTCTGTATATTGGCCTCATCAAGAGAAGCATCAACTTCGTCAAAAACACAGAATGGAGACGGTTTATATTCAAATAGAGCAAATAAAAAAGCAAGCGAGGTTAACGTTTTTTCACCACCGGAAAGAAGTCTCAGACTCTGCAATCTCTTTCCGGGAGGTTGAGCCATTATTTCTAAACCCGTCTCTAAAATGTCACTCTCATCCATAAGACTTAATTCCGCTTCTCCTCCTTCAAACAGGATCTGGAAATTTCTTTTAAAATTTTCATTTACTATTTTAAATGCAGCCATAAAACTCTCTTTGGACTCATCATCTATTTTCTTGATCGCTTCAGTCATATTTAGGATAGATTCTTCGACATCTTCTTTTTGAGCGATAAGAACACCATAATCTTTTTCAAGCAGTTCATATTCGGATTCAGCAGAAAAATTCAGGTGATTACTATCCCTCATCTTTGTCAATCGATCTTTCAATTGATTGGATTTATCTTCAAGTTCCGCCACATCAAGCTTTAAAAGCTCTTTATCAGCCTCAAGACCGTTCAATTCCAAATTAAGTTCCTTAAACGAAATTTCTTCCAGTGAAAAAACATCTTTTCTAACTGAAGCCAGATCAATTTCACAACTACTTTTTTCCTCTTTTAATTTATTTAACTGCTCTCTTTTAATTGTCAGTTTTTCAGAAATGGTTTTAATTTCACTATTTATTTCAGAAAGTATTTCTTCATTCTCCTTTATACTATTTTCAAATTCTTCCGTTCTTTTAGAACCACTACTTCTTTTTTCTTTTTTTTCAGCTATTATTTTTTGTATCTCTTTGATCCTGTCATCAAATGTGATGATTTCCTCTTCATATTTGGAAATAGCTGCTTCTGTTTTTAACCGATCTGATTCCATATGCCTTTTTTCACTGTCAAGTCCGCTTTTTTTCTCTTTAATCAAATTAAGCAGGTTTTCAGCTTTCCAAAAGTCTTTTTCTTTATCGGAATACCTCTTCTTTTTTTCCTCCAGATCACTTTCCAATTTTTCATTTTTTTGTTCAGTGATCTCAAGTTTTTTTTGAAGACCTATTTTTTCTTTATTTAATTCCTTCAATCTTTCGGAAAGTTTTTTAAGATCATTGCTTTTTTGCTCTATTGTTCGCGATAGAGTTTCAATTCGCTTTGTTCTGTTTTCTTTTACATTAATATAATTTTTCAGAGTTAATCTACTCTGAAATAATTTTTTACCAATCTCCTCTTTTCTGCTAACAGCTTCGGATTCATCAGCTTCTCTGCTTTTAAAATCTTTCTCATACTCATGTACTATACTTTCCTTTTTTGTCAATTCGGAAGACAGAAAATCTATCCTCTTTTCTATCTCATTTATTTCATCAATAAGATCAAGAACTCCGACACTTCTCCTTTTAAATACAACTCCGGAAGTTGTTATTACTTCCGCATCCTTTGTGACGACAGGGACTCCATATTTAATAAACATTTCAATCCCAACACTCAAATTGTCTACCATGACACCATCTTTCAGAGATCTTTTTAATTCGATATTTTCTGTAGAAAACAGATCTTTAACAAAACAGATAAAACCGTCTTCAGAACTGATCCTTTCGGATATTTTGTCACTGTTTTTCGAAAGAATAAAAAATTTATTTTTCCTGCTTGTTAAAATATGTTTGATATCCTTCGGAATAAGAGCGTTGATTTCATCAAAATAGAAGTTTTCAATTATTTTATTATTCTCCTTGCCATCCGATTTAATTAGGTCCTGAAGTAACCAAAAATCATTTTTGTAATCCTTTTCATTTTCAGATGATAATTTGCCCTTCATCTGAATATATTTTTGCTTCTGACTCTTTAATATCTCTATTTCGCCTTTTATCTCTTTTATCTCAAATAAAGTTTTCTCAAATCGCTGCTTTGCCTCATTTAAAAGCACATGAAGTTTTTGGGTAGTCATTTCATGGTCCGTCAATTCCTTCTCTGTAGCTATCAGCTTTTCTTCTTCTTCCTTTATCGCATTATCATCTATTTCATTATTCATTGAACTTATCGAACGTTTTTCCGAATCGATTTCATTTTCAAGTTTATACAGACGTTTTTCACGCTCATATATTTCAGAATTAAACATAGATATTTTTGATTTTATATCATAAATATCTTTATTTATTTTTTCTTTGTTAAGTGATAATTCTTTCTGCTCGGTTTCCAATGAATTTTTAATTACAAAAACCTTTTCATTTTTTATTTTCGCAGCTTTAAGCTCTTCCGAAATTTTATCTACCTTATCTTCAATAATCTTTAGGGTTGATCTATTTTTTATCAATTCTTCTTTTCCGGATAAAATCAATTCGTTATTCTCTTTTTTTTGTTTCTCTAAAAAAAGATTTTCCTGATTTAGTTTCTCTATTTCACCCTTGTTAAAAATCAAATCTCTGTTCAGATCATAAAGATCCTTCTGCATTTTTTTTAGAAGCTGATCAAGATTCCATTTTTTTGCTTCGAGATCATTATACCTTTTCTCAGCTTCGGAAATATCTTTTAAAAGAATCATCTCTTCACTTATTTTTCTTTCGAGAAATCCTTTCTTTTCTTCAAGATCCGATTTAAAAAGAGAATATTTTTTCAATAGATATGCCTTTATATTTTCAATATTTTCCGCTTTTATTGTTCTATATCTCGAGACATAATTTGCTTGATTTTTCAACTCTTTCAGTCTTTTTTCTTTATCAAAAGTAAGCACTTCAAGATTATCAAGATTTTGCTGTGCAATCAGCAGTTTGTTTGATGTCTCCTTTTTCCTTACCAGATATTGAGATATTCCGGCAGCTTCCTCTATCAAAAGCCTTCTCTCGGAGGGTTTAAGAGAGACCAGTTTTTCAATACTTCCCTGCTCAAAAATAAAATAGTTCCTTCCACCGAGATTTAGTTTGTAAAGCTGATCCTGAATATCTCTGTTCCTGCAATATTTCTCATTTAAGATATATTTTCCTTCTCCGGTTCTGAAAAACCTTCTGGCAATATATGTTTCGTCTGATTCACCGGAAAAATAGGCTCCGACCTCAGTCATTCCCAAAGGTTTTTTAGATGCACTTCCTCCGAAAATAAGATCTTCATTGTTCTCTCCACGAAGATTTTTAATACGCTGCTCTCCGAGCACCCAAAGAAGCGCATCAACTATATTACTCTTTCCACAGCCATTTGGTCCGATTATTGTAGTAATTCCCTTGTGAAATTTAATGACGGTTTTCTCCGGAAAAGATTTAAATCCGTGCAGTTCCAGTTTGTTCAGATATACTTTCATTTTCAGTTACAAAGGTAAAAATAGCATAAAAAAAGTATGAAGTAAAACACTATTTATATCTTATTAGGCAAAAATCCATATATAAAAAACATTAATTTTTCTATAAAAAAAAGACCTGTTTACAATCAGAGATGTTTTTTTACAACTTCAATAAGCTCAGGTAGATCCATGCCGAGTTTTTTAAGATGATCTACCATAGGAATACCGTTTTTTGTCCATCCACGCCTTTTGTAAACGGCATCAAGCAGTTTTTCATATCTGCCTTCTCTATATTCACGATGCAGTTTTACCTTCTCTTCAACACTTTTTCCCGCAGGGTCTATGTTCATAAGTTCTTTTAACTGAGTATCATATCTTTCACTTCTTGACTCATACTCTTCTATGGTTACAGGTCCCATAGCTCTGTATGGAGGATAATCATGCTCCCTCTTTCCATAACCCATTCTCAGATTAAATATCCTCTGAAAATTATATACTCTTTCCGATTGTCTTATAAGCTCCTCTTTGTCAATATTTTCTCCTGTTACGGAATTGAAAAGATCAACATAATTCTGAACATGTTCGGGAACTTTTGCCGGTTCATCCGTCTCTGCATTATTTGCCGGTTCAATATCATTCCACGGTAATTTACATAGTCCCTGAAGACCGAACCATGTCCTGAACATCGGGAAATAGTGCAAAGCTTCCGCTTTATCCTCAAAAGAGGGTATCTGATTGTTAACCATATCCATAAATATCAGCCAGGCTTCATCATGCTGCGGTCCCTTATTTGTCATATAATATCCGCCTTGTTGAGCAAGTGACTCTTTTGACTGATATTGAGACTGTTCAAGCCCCTTCCCCTCTATTCCTATATCCTGAAGAAATTGAGGATCCGCACCATATTTATCGGCAAAATATTTTTTCATATATCTGATCCCTTTTCCGGCGATCAGACCGAACCCCTCACCCCTTGCCATCTGGTGAAGCATTTCGAGAGTCGCTTCCCAATTTCCCCAATCCATCTCAAGTCCGCCCGTTCTCTCTTTATTAAGTATACCGTTTTCATAACACTCCATCACAAAAGAGGTTAATGTCCCGAAAGAGATCGTATCTAAACCGTATGTATCACAATAGAAATTTATTTCGAGAATTGCAAGAGGATCAAAAATCGCCGGATTTGCTCCGCAACCTGCAGCTGTTTCATATTCCGGTCCGTCAACAATAACTTTTTCCCCTTTATAAGGACCGGTTCTCGGGACAAATTCATCAACAGCATGAGCACACGACATTGTGCAGCCGAACCAACATCCGTCGGGAATACCCTGAGTCATTAATTTAGTCCAGACAGATGAATCAATTTTATACGCATCTTCATGATTTCCGAATTTAAAGTTTTTTACAGGCAAAAGATCATAATCGTTCATAATTTCCATAAGATGGGCGGTTCCAACCGTCCTCATCTTACACTGTTGATCATCAAGGGACAATATCTCTTTGTGTAGTTTTAATCCTACTTCCTGGATCTTTTTTTGATCTACAGGATGGTTGGAATCACCTTTAAGACCGGAATATTTAATTACTATTGCCTTTAATTTTTTATCTCTGAAAACCGTACCTATTCCGCCTCTTCCAGCCTGTTTTAATCTAAGTCCTTTTCTCCTCTTGTCATAATAGGAAAAATTAAGACATCCGATCCATACATGATCGGAACCTCTTCCGGCGGATACTGTTGAAATATGCTGTTTTTCTTTCTCATTTTCGGCAAACATTTCCGTCATCTGTTCTGCAAGAATATGTGAATTCACCTCTTCATCAGGAGCCTCAAATATCTGAATTGTTCCTTCGTTTCCATTTATATAAATAATGATATCTTCTTTTGCTTTACCCTGTATCTCAAGAGCATCAAAGCCGGAGAATTTAAAATAGGGACCGAAATGGCCTCCGACATTACTATCAATTGGAATCTTTGTTGTAGGGGAAATCGAAGTAACAAGAGACTTTCCGGCTCCCGGATAATTAGTTATACCACCGATCGGACCGACGGCAATGTTTATCTCATTTTCTTCCGAATCCCATTTTGTGTTTTCATTTACCGCATCCCAGAGTAATTTTAAACCGAAGCCCTTTCCTCCGATAAATTTTTTCTTCATCTCTTCCGTAACCGGCTTTGTTTTAATCTCGTTAGTTGATAGATTTATATAAAGAGTTCTGTTTGCGTAACCCTTCTCAATCTGTTTGGGTTCAAATTCAAATTCTTTAATAATTTTATGCTTCTCTTTTAATTTTTCAATATCATATTTCATTTTTAATCCTCCGTAACTATTTCAAGAGCATCGGCAGGACACTCTCTGGCACAAGCACCGCATGCAATACATTTAAATGGAATTATTCCATTCAAATATGTTCTCATATTATCGGTAGGACATACGGCAACACATGCATAACACCCGATACACAGATTTTTATTAACCATAACAACTCCGAATTTATTGACCGTTAACGCAAGCGTCGGGCATTCGGCAACACAGGTCTGACACTGATTACAAACACTTAGATCAAAATTATCGTTTCCTTTGTCATAAACTTCAATACAGGATTTTTCCGGTGTATCTTCTTTAAAATAGAGCGATGAACAGACCGATACACAGGTCATACATCCAATGCACTTATCCGGATAAGTTTTTAAATATTTCATTCAGTCTTTCTCCTTATTAATAAGAATTAATTCTATTTTATCTTTTTCTTCCGGAAGTTTGTCAAGAGAATTAAGCATTCCGGAAATAATATTTATAAATATTTTTTCCACAAAAGCATTCATCGAAATTTTTTTTCCATCGATTTTAAGAGTGATCTTTTTTTCCATAAAAATCTCCGTTTTATCAATTCATGATATGTTTTATTAACTTATCGTGAAACAAATCGTTAAAGGTTAAACCTGACAGATATGTCATTTGCATATATTATTATAAATCTAATAAGCAGTCAATTAAAAAACAGAGATTTTCAAACAGTTTGTTAAAGATTGTTCTATTTCAATAATATAACCGTCCGCTTATATTCTAATCCATATATCTGCCGGCATTAACATCAATAACTTCTCCGGAAACATAATCATTTTCAAGCAGATAAATAACCGTATCGGCTATCTTTTTTTCTATGTTTTTTTATCTTTAAGAATTTCGGATGATAAATTTGAATTATCTCTAAAATAACTATTCGGTCTGCCTGTTGACTGTTTCTCAATTTCCCTTGTCAAAAAAAACGCAAAAATTAAAATAAATATCAACAATCCTGTTTTATTCATGATTTCGCCTTTTATATAAAAAAATTATAATTAATTAAAAAAATTTTTTCAAAATTTAATTGTTAATTTCAAACAAATCCGGCACAAAAAATGGAGCCGAGGAGATTCGAACTCCCGGCCTCTGCATTGCGAACGCAGCGCTCTCCCATCTGAGCTACGACCCCTTTTATCCGGATAAAATATTATACTATTTTTTCACTATCCGTTTTAACTAATTACTGATTTTAAAACACAAAAAATTTATGTCAAGTGAACGGAACGGCTTACACTGCAAATTTTGCAGTTGCAATACCAACAAGAGCACCCAGAATTGCAGACATAACGGTTATCGGGATTATGGATTTTTTGTCATCTTTTGAAACTATAATTAGTATCGGTGTTATTCCCAACTCTGCAACAACGAATCCTTTAAGCCAAGGTGCAATCGGTAAATTTATGTAAGATATAAATAGTCCCATAGTAACCCAGTAAACAAATGCCGAAGAATTGGCAAATTTATCCAGTTTTTTTACTATCATAGGAACAATATCAATTGTCCCAGCAACAACTCCTATTAAAAGAGAAATAACTAATTTTGACATTTATTTCCTCCTGTATTTTAATTATTATACATATATTACATTTTTTGAGAAAAAAACCTTATATTTTTTAAAAATAACTGTTATAATTAGTTTAATATTAACTACATTAAAGGGATAAGATTTTTTTAAAGAGAGATTAGATAAATGTCAGAAATAGAACTAAAAAAACCGATAAATGAATGCTACTGGGTTATTCCGGGAAAGTTTCTTGCGGGGGAATTCCCCGGAGATTTTGATGATTTTTCTGCCAGAGGGAAAATAAGGTCCTTAAAAGAGTATGGGGTTACAGATTTTATTGATCTTACGGAAAAAGGCGAAGGACCTTTGCCATACTATTCCGATCTTAAAGACCAATCATACCGGAGATTTCCGATAAGAGACGGATCAATTCCCGATTCTTTGGAAAAAACCAAATTGATTCTTGATACTATAGACAATCTTCTTGAAGACGGAAAACTTGTCTATCTGCACTGCTGGGGTGGCGTAGGAAGAACCGGACTTATTGTTGGTTGCTGGCTTTCACGCCATGGATACAAAGGAGAAAAAGCTCTATACCGCCTTCATGAGCTTTGGCAGCAGAGATCAAAAACCTCTTTCAGAGAAACTCCCGAAACAGAAGAACAGGCTCAATATATCTTAAATTGGAATGAATAATAATTAAGGGAAAAATTGATTTGTTAAAAATAATTTAATATAATTTTGCATTATATTAAACTGTTAATAAAGAGGAATCATGAAATTTAAAGAAGATTTAGAAAAAGTTTTATCGGGAAATAATATTCAGACCGACCTCTCAAGAAAAAATATGATCAAAAATGCTGTAAATAACAGAGAGGTCTTTATCAGCACAAACGGTGCTCTTGCCAATATTACCGAGCCTGCATCTACCGGCAGAAGCCCAAAAGATACATTCATTGTCAAAAGAGACTCTGTTGCAAAAGAGATTGATTGGGATTCACCGAACAATATAGATCTTGAACCGGAAATATTCGAATCGATTCTTTCGGATTTAATTCCCATATTACAAGAAAAAGAAGAGTTATACATAACCAACAGAGTAATAGGTGCCGACAGCGATTATGCACTCCCAGTTAAAACCATTACAGATAAAGCTCTGACTGCACTATTTACGGACAACATGTTCAGACCTGTTCCGAATGATATTGAAAAAAGTGTTTTTTTCAAAAGAGGATTTACACTTATTGCACTTCCTTATGAAAAATTAGATTATAAAAAATATAAGACAGTTTCGACAAAACTTAGGGATACAGGTATTGTCGTTGCAATGGATTTCGAAAAGATGATCGGGATTGTAATAGGCTCCGCCTATCTTGGCAGTGTAAAAAAACTTATGTTTACAGCAATGAACTATGTTCTGCCCGGAGAAGGCATCCTACCTCTTCACTCTTCGGCAAACGAAAACACAAAAGGAGAATCTTCACTTTTTCTCGGTTTATCCGGGACAGGTAAAACAACACTTTCCGCTGATCCGACCAGAGCACTTCTCGGAGATGATGAGCATGGGTGGAACGAAAACGGAATTGCCAATTTTGAGAACGGTTGTTATGCCAAACTAATTGATCTTGATCCGAAAAAGGAACCTGAAATATTCAATGCAATCATGCATAAAAATGACTACCTTGATCACGGGTCAATTGTTGAGAATGCAATGATGTATCCCAACGGGAAATTTGATTTTTATGATTCAAGGATAACCGAAAACTCCAGAGGCTCATATCCACTCACATATCTCAGCAATATTAAAGAATCATCAACTGCAGGACATCCGAAAACCATAATATTTCTTACAGCTGATGCGAACGGCGTTCTTCCCCCCGTATCAAAATTAAATGAAAATAGGGCAATGCTCTGGTTTCTTATGGGATATACAAGTAAACTAGCCGGCACTGAAACCGGAATTGTCGATCCCGTATCAACTTTCTCACGCTTTTTCGGAGAACCTTTTATGCCTCGTAATCCCGAATCATACTCCAAAATGCTGGGAGAAAAAATAAAAAAGTACGGGACAAAGGTATTTTTACTTAATACAGGTTGGAGTGGAGGTCCCTATGGAGTCGGAAAAAGGATGGACCTTAAAATAACAAGAGCTCTTCTTGACAGTGTTCTTCAGACCGGTCTTAATGATGTAGAATTTATCGAAGATGAAATTTTTCACCTTGAAGTTCCTCTAAACTGTGAAGAGTACGGACCGGAAATTTTAATCCCCGAGAACAGTTGGAGCGATAAAAATGCTTATAAAAAACGAGCACTTCAACTGGCAAATGATTTCAGCAATCATTTTGATAAGGTATACGGGAATAAAAATATTGACCCGGATGTAGTTAAATGTTGTCCGGGAAAATAAAGTTTTTATATTAAAGTATTAAAATCTTTCCGTGCATAGGCATCAAGATAGAGATTTCCATAATCATTATCGGGGAATGTTTTAAATCCTTCATATCCCATCCATGCAACCATAGATGCATTATCCGTACAATATTTTGAATCAGGTAAATAGAGGGGGATTTTTTTTTCTTTAGAAAAAACTCGGAGTTTTTTCCTTAAAAGAGAATTTTTACTGACACCACCGGCAACAGTAATACTTTTAACTTCAAATCTATCAAGCCCCGACCTTATTTTTAAAATTAAATAATCGGTAACCGAATTTAAAAAAGACGATATAAGGTCGTACATATCTTTGTTCTTTTTGTTTATTCCCTCGGAAGCGGCTCTGCGCAAAACAGCTGTTTTATAACCTGAGAAAGAAAAATCGTCCGATCCGTCACTCATTTTCGGAATTGTAAATTGAAATCTTTCAGGATCACCTTTCTCATATAATTTGTCGAGAATAGGACCCCCCGGATAACCCAGCCCTAGAAATTTAGCAACTTTATCCATCACCTCTCCTGTAGCATCATCTCTTGTCGCCGAAACTACTTCAAAATCAAATTTGGTTCTGAAATGAAACAGAGTTGTGTGTCCGCCCGAAACAACAAGAGAGAGTAGCGGGTATTTAATGTTGTTTAAATCTGTAATAAACGGAGATTCTGCATGGGATAAAATGTGATTTACACCGATAATAGGAATTTTATAAGAGTAGGAGAGACCTTTGGCAAACGAAAGACCTATTAGAAGCGATCCTATAAGTCCGGGTCCGTTTGTGACAGAGATCAACCCGATATCATTTATATTTAATCCTGATCTTTTCATAACTCCATTCATCAATTCGGTTAAGACTTCATAATGACTTCGCGATGCTATTTCAGGGACAACACCTCCGAATTTTTTATGGAGATCAATCTGAGATTTTATTTCCTCAACAATAACGGAATTTTCTTTCCCGCGTTCAATTATTGAGAAAGCAGTTTCATCGCAAGAAGATTCTACACCAAGAATAAACATTTTTAGATATTATCACGTTTAATATTCGGAGACAATTGAATTTTTGCTTTTAAAATAAAATGATACTATTATGGGTGTACAAAGATGGATAAGAAAACAGTTGTCATATCAGTTTTTTTAATATTATTTTATTCAAAGATCTTATTTTCGGAACAAAAGGCAAAAATATCTCTTCCCATCAGAATTGTTTCAGGGGAAAAAAATAGTGTAAATAATATTACTTCTGCCGATCTGAAACTGTTTGTCAATAAAAAAGAAGTAAAAATAGATACCATTTCTAAAAAAGAGAGGATTTTCGGAGTAAAAAATTCTCTTGGGAAAAATTATATATTTTCATTTGGAAATTTTTTAAAATATCACAAATCTTTATCTAAGGGAATTTCATATTTTGTTACTGAATTATTGGATCCTTCGGACTCTCTTATTATTGTTGTTGGTGAAAAACTTTTTCAAATTAAAATCACAAAAAACAGAGAAAGAATTATATATAATATAGATAGTATATTAAAAAATTATTTTAAAAAATTTTCTTTACAGATGTCCGGCATTACAAAGAGTATTACTTCCGATCTCTTCAGACTGGAGGATTACTTTGAGAAATATGATTCGAGAAACACTGTTGTAAGCGAAGGTCAGCTCTATTTTGAAATATTAACAAAAATCTCAACTGAAGTGGATTTCTTTAAAAAAGGTATTATTTCTCCCACAAAAGAGGATATGGTTAAAGCTGAAGATCTTTTAGGACTGAGAGAAGGCGACAGAATTTGGATCCATTTTCAAAACAGTAATATCTATCCGTTCGGCAAAAAACTGCGGGAATCAATAAGGTGGATTAAATATCATATGTCTATGACCACAATAGCAGAAAGAAGTTGGCAAAAAGTTATCAGTTCAAAAATTCAGATGCTTGAACAGTCACTTCTTGTTTCTTCTGAATTTCCTTCATTAGGACTTAAACAGATTTTAACAGAAACAAATACATCATTTAACACGGTTTTTATTAAAATGCCGGATGATAAGGAGGGGATTTCCTCAAAGATATCAGTGAATCTTGATAACATTTATTCCGACATCTCTTTAAAAACGGGTGGTATGCTAAAACTTTCCGATAATGCTGAAACCGCCTTACGAAAAATGGTCGGCCATAGGGACATTTTTTTTATCATTCGGTTTAATCTTAAAGAGGAAATTGGAAATAAGACGATTTTAATTGTTCCGGAAAAAAAAAGTCTTAATATTCTATATAGGAAAAACCTTACCTCTAAACAGTTTATGGAAATTGTTAAGTATAATAACTTAGAAAAGATAGAGCTTAAATCATATAAGATCAGAAATAGAGAGATATCGTTTGAAATAACCTCTTTTTTAAAGAAAAAGGATGAAAAGATAGGATTGATTAAAATATTAATCGATGTTTTTGATCTTAATTCAAAAAAAATATATTCTACATCTAATATCCTCAGAGCGAATAAAAAAAAAATTCACATAAATGCTAAATTACCTTCATTTCTTAAAGGAAAATTTTCTTTGAAATTAACTTTTGTAGATCTCCTATCAAACAGAAAGATAACAAAGGAGAGTCAAGTAATATTGACAGATTAATTTACTAAGCTTTTAACAAACACAATTTTAATTCCTGCCATTCTAATTAATTTAATGGAATCGGCAATAGCTTTAAAAGTTGATTTAAATGGATGTCCGATTGCAATAGCAATTCCTTTTTTTTTTGCTATTTTTATAAGTCTTTTTATCTGAAACATTGAATGGTCATAATCCTTTATATGATCTATAAACACATCACGCTTTGCAGAGAGAACTTTCATCTCTTTAGCAGTCTTATAAGCAACCGAATCAAAATCAGTTCTTGAATCGACAAAAAACAGACCTTCCTCCTTTATAACACGGAGGATTTTTTCCATTACACTTCTCTTTGAAGTCACAAGAGACCCCTGGTGGTTGTTAATCCCGCATGCATGCGGAACTATTTTTTCAGCTTTTTTTATCAACGATCTTATATATTTTTTCGAAGAATCAACTGTTATTGTGTTTTTTAGAATATCTATTCTATTGATATCTTTTTTGGGTTGCATCGGCAGATGGATCATCTCGTCAAGACCATATTTATACACCCATTTTGCTTCATCAAAACCTCTCGGGGAAAATGGGAGAATAGAAGCGGTTATCGGAATCCCAAGTTTTTTAAGTTCCAGAGCTCCAATATTATGTGCCCCGATATCATCAATTATAAATGCTATCTGCGGGATTCTATTTAAATCTCTTAATTTATCTTCTATATTTTTCTTAATTATTTCTATTCTTGATATTAATATCAGATGATATACTCTGTTTTCAAACTCTGTTCTAAATAAAAAAATTGTATTTCCTTTAACTCTTTTAACTTCAACCGGTACCAATTTAAACCCGTATTTTTTTGAAATTTTTTCAATAGATTTTTTAATTACAGGAAACCTACTTTTATTTAAATCCAATTTAAAATGAAATCTGCTCTTTAAATCTTTGAAATAATCATAATTAATATCATTTCGGTTTAAAACATTCAATAAATCACGGTTAAAATCAGATGTAAATCCGGAAATATTTTTACTATGAAAAACATTACTGAATATAAAAGAATCTTTCCCCTTTCTAAACTCAACATATTCAAGAAGAATAATAAGAAGAAGTGCAATAAATATAAAAGAGATAAATAGTGCAGGTGAAAGAAATTTGTTTCTTGGGATTTTGCTTTTTTTTCTCATTCTTATATATTTATCAAACCGCTCATTATATTAGATCAGATAATAAAATCAATATCATCTCTTTAGCCAATTAAGGGGATTAACCGCCTTGGTTCCCTTTCTGATCTCAAAATAGAGTGATCTTCCGGTCATTGAACCCGAATCTCCTATTATTCCAACAATATCTCCTCCCGAAACAAAATCACCTTTTTTCTTTAAAAATCTTTCACAATGACCATAGATTGTTAAAAAATCCTTCGAATGTTGCACAATAACAATATTGCCATATCCTTTAAAATAGTTTTGAAAAATTATAACTCCCGCAAATACAACTTTTATTTTATCAGAATTCGACGGAGTTATCTCAATCCCGTTATTGAATATAAATGTATTAAATCTTGTACTTTTTCTTTTCCCGAAACGTGAAGAAATATTTCCTTTAACAGGCCAATCCAGATTTCCTTTCAGTTTATTTAGATTAATATCCGGAAGATCTATTTTACCTGACTCATTAGTAATAACCTTGCTCAACTTTTTAGCTTCCAGTTTTAAATCGGAAAGCATTGATAAATATTTCCTCCTGTCGCTATTTATTTTGCTTATAAAATCGAGTCTTTTTTTTCTGACCAGACCAATTTCCTTAAGTTTGTTTTTTTTCCTTACCCCAAGATCAACCTGTTTTTTATATTCACGATCCAACTCTATTTTGACCCTTTTTAATTTTTCAATCAGATTTTTTATTTTATTTATCTCAACGGCATTATAATTTATTAAAGAGATAAACAACTGGTAATTCCGAAAAAGCTGATCGATATCTTTTACATTAAAAAAAACTTTAAAACTTCCTATTCTCCCCGATTTATATAGAATTCTTAAGATTTTTTTCATTTTTTTTTTTAATCCGTGAATATTGTCCTCAAGAAGTCTCTTTTCTTTTCTGTTTTTCTCAATCGCCTTTTTTGTAATAAAAAGAATATAGTCTATCCTTTTCTTTTCCTTCTTGGCTTTTTTATACTGGAGTTCAATTCTATATAATTCATTAAGAACCGAAGCCCCTTCTTTTTTTAATGATGAGATCATTTTTCTGATTTTTTCTATTTCTCTGTTTATTGTTCTCAATCTATTCTCGGGGACAGAAAAAAGTTGTAAAGATAAAAGCACGAGAATTACTATAAAAGAGAGTTTCTTCATTCATTAAATTATAATGCAACTGATTCGAATGGTAAAGGATGAAACAGTTACTTCTTTTTATCTTTTTGCAGTCTGGGATGAAATTTTTTGTAACTTTTCAAAAGATCTTTATAATCAAGAGAAGTATATTTTTCGGTTGTAGACAGATTAGAGTGACCAAGCAATTCCTGAATTACTCTAAGATTTGCCCCCCTCCGGAGTAGATGTGTCGCAAATGAATGTCTGAAAAGATGAGGATAGATATTTTTATCCGAAGATGTATAATTTATATATAATTTTTTTAATATTTTTTCTACACCTCTGACAGATATTTGTTTCCCTCTGAAATTTAAAAACACAAACTCCGGGCGATCGGGAAACACTTTCCTTGAAACCTGAATATATTTCTTTACAGTTACCAGTGCATTATCATTAAACGGAACAATCCTCTCCTTTTTCCCCTTTCCTATTACTCTAATTAATCTTTCCCCAAAATTTATATCATTAATATTTAGATTTGTAAGTTCCGATATTCTAATTCCGGTTGCATATAACATCTCAAATATCGCTCTGTTTCTCAAATCAAGCACACTCTCTACCGGAAGTGAATTTAAAAACCCTATCATCTCTTCTTCCGTCAGAACTTCAGGGAGTTTCCTCGTTGTTTTCGGAGTATTTATCATATCGAAAGGATTCTTTTCCACAATTTCATTCTTTAATAAAAAATTATAAAATGATTTTATTGAATATATTTTTCGTGCAAGAGTAGTGCTCTTTTTACTCCGTTTGTAAATATTTGATAAAAAATCCCTGATACTATCTTTATCCGGTTCTATTTTTTTTTCTGAAAAGAAGTCAATAAACTGCTCAATATCCTGCCGATAAGCTTTAATAGTATTTCCGGAAAATTTTTTTATTTCCGACAAATATTCAAGGTATTCATTCAGATTTTCTCTGATAATTTCCATTCCTCTATTTTAGCTAATGCTCTCTCTGCTTTCAATTCCTTCCTTTTCTTCTTATTTCTTTCCCTTATATCAAGATCTGACAATAATCCGAATGTAAATTTCGATGGTTTAAAATTTTTCCAGTTTCCCCCTGTTATATATCCTAGCAGAGATCCTGATGCAGTTGCCTCCGGCAATTTGCTCAAAATTTCCCCCATTAAATATTTATATGCAAAGATCCCTGCAATTAATCCTGAATTTACAGACTCAAGATAACCCTCAACTCCTGATATTTGACCGGCAAAAAATATATTCGGATATTTTTTCATCTGATAGAATTCATTAAGTATAACAGGAGCATTTACATATGAATTTCTATGCATTCTCCCATATCTCTCAAATTTAGCATTCGCAAGCCCCGGAAGTGTTCTGAACACTCTTTTTTGTTCACCCCATTTTAATCGGGTTTGAAATCCTACCATCTGAAAAAACCTTTTTTTAACATCATCTTGTCTCAATTGCACGATTGCATAAGGCCTCTTCCCTGTATTGGGATCAATAAAGCCGACAGGTTTCAACGGTCCGAAAGATGCGGATTCCCTACCTCTTGAGGCAATCTCTTCAATCGGAAGACAAGCTTCAAAATATTGATTGTCCTCAAAATCTTTTAATTCCACTTTTTCTGCGGCATTTAAATCATCTATAAAAGTATAATATTCCTCTTTATTTAACGGAATATTGATGAAATCCGGTTCGCCCTTCTCATATCTGGAACCCCAGAAAACTCTGTTCATATCAATAGAATCAATATCTATAATGGGGCTGGTTGCATCATAAAAAAATAGATTTTTTCTTCCTGTTAATCCTGAAATTGCTTCTGAGAACTTTTCAGTTGTCAAAGGTCCCGTGGCTATAATAGTAACCGACTCTTTTTCAGGTATGGCTTTAATTTCATTACTTGTAAAATCTATATTCTTGTTTTTTTTTATTTCTTCCGTTAGTAATGAAGAGAGTACTTCCCTGTCGACGGAAAAACTGTTTCCGGCTGAAACTTTTGCTCTCTCTGCATTTTTAAGAAAAAAAGAGTCGAGTATTTCAAGCTCTCGTTTTAATAGACCGGCTCCCGAAGTCAATTCATTTGAGCCTAAGGAGTTTGAGCATATCATCTCCCCAAGAGTTTTCATCTTATGACCTTCGGTTAAATTATCAGGTTTAATATCGTAAAGCCGGACGCCTATTCCTCTTTTTGCAATTTGATATGCCGCTTCGACCCCGGAGAGCCCGCCACCAATCACTGTAACGGATTTCATTGTATTACCACTTGTTAACCACTCTTCTTTTGAATATATTTACAATCGGGATAACCGGAACATGCAACAAACGTTCTTCTGCTTCTTTTCTGAAACTTTCTAACCAAAGGCTTTCCACACTGCGGACAAACTCCGAGTTCTTCTTTGACAGCTTCAATATAATCACATTCGGGATAACCGGTGCATCCTATGAAATATCTGCCTGTTTTTATCGAAAAACGCTTAACCAAAGGTTTTTGGCATTTCGGACATTTCTCCTCCAAAATTTCATCTCTCTTTTTTTCCCTTCCCGACTCATCTATTTTTGCGGTATATCTACATTTAGGATAATTTGAACAACCTATAAACCAACCCCGTGTTCTTACCGAATATTTTCTCACAAGTTCCCCGCCGCAATCAGGACACAATGTTCCCGTCTTCATATTCTCTTTTTCCTTCAAATTTACTTTGGAAAGATCACTGCTTAGTTTTTCATAAAATTTCCTGATACCTTCAATCCAGTCTAATTTTCCCTCGGATACTTTATCAAGCTCTTTTTCAAGATTGGCGGTAAAATCATATTTCATAATATCTTTAAAATGTAATTCAAGAAAATCCGAAACCTTTTTTCCAAGAAAGGTTGAAACAAATCTCTTTTCTTCTCGGAAAACATAGTCACGCCTCCCGAGCGTATCAATGATTGACGCATATGTGGACGGTCTTCCGATACCTTTTTCCTCAAGTATTTTTACAAGAGAGGCTTCCGTATATCTCGAAGGAGGTTTTGTGAAATTTTGTTTTGGTTCGATCTTCAATAATTTTAATACCTCTCCTTCTTTTAATTTTGGTAATATATCCATCTTTTCAGGGATACCGAGTACGGCTAAATATCCCGAAAATTTTATAACTTCACCCTTAACCTGAAAAAGGTATTCACCATTTTTTATATCGAATCTAGTCTCACTGATCTCGGCCGCTTTCATTTGTGATGCAAGAAACCTCTCCCATATCAATTTGTAAATTTTATACTGATTTATACTAAGAGATTTTTTTATATCTTCCGGCAATTTATTCGGCATTGAAGGTCTGATAGCTTCATGGGCATCCTGTGCATTTTTTCGGCTTCCGAAAAAATTTGGTTTTTCGGGAAGAAATTCTTTCCCATACTTTTTTGTAATAACCTTAACAGCCTCTTTTTGTGCAGAAGATGATATCCTGAAAGAATCGGTCCTCATATATGTAATAAGTCCCGTAGGTTCCTCATCCTCCAATTTTACTCCTTCATATAATTCCTGAGCTATCTTCATTGTCATTTTTACAGGAAATTTAAATCTTCTGTATGACTCCTGCTGCAGTGATGAAGTTATAAGCGGGGGTGGAACTTTCCGTTTTTTTACTCTCTTTGCAACTTGTTCAAGAATAAATTCATTCTTTTTCAAATCTTCCAAAATTTCATTATTTTTATCTGCATCAGGAATTTTAATCTTTTTTCCATGTGACTTTTCAAGTTTTGCTGTAACCGGTGGAGGATTGGAACCTTCAAGTCTGGCTGTTATTGTCCAAAATTCTTCCGGAATAAATGCTTCGATCTCTCTGTCTCTTTCGACTATAAGCTTAAGAGCTATCGACTGAACTCTTCCTGCCGACAGTCTTCCTCCTATCTTTCTCTGGAGCACCGGACTTATTTTATATCCCGCAAGTCTGTCTAAAAGTCTTCTCATTTGCTGAGAATTAACCTTGTTCATATCTATTTCTTTTGGATTTTCAACTGATTTTAAAATTGCTGATTTTGTTATTTCATTAAAAGTAATTCTTGATATATTGCCATTTACTTCACTTAGAATCTCCTTTAAATGAAAAGCAATGGCTTCTCCTTCTCTGTCTGGATCCGGAGCCAGATAAACGGCACTTGATTTTTTTGAAAGCTTTTTAAGCTCGGCAATTATATTTTTTTTATTATCAAGATTTTCATAGTAAGGTTTAAAATTATTATTAACATCAATACTAAGAATATTCGGGCTTAAATCTCTTATATGCCCCATAGAAGAACTTACAATAAAGTCACTCTTCAGATATTTTGAGATCGTATTTGATTTTGCCGGTGATTCAACTATTACCAATATTTTTTTTTTCATACCAATCTTCTGAAACCTCCTTTTTCCTCCACTATTACACTTTTTAAAACCAGCCCCATCAGAACAGTTATTACTTCGGAAATCGAATACTCTGCTCTTTCAACAAAATAATCAATACCTTTTACCTCATTTACCTCTATTAAGTCAAGAAATTTTTTTTCAATACTTGAAAGATTATTCATCATTTCGCTAACTTCAGTTTTTTTTTCAATACCAAATTCTTCAAGTATATCCGATGATGATGTCGCCGGTTTTGCCCCCTGCTGAATCAAATAATTCGTCCCGGAACTTAAAGGATCGGTTATATGTCCCGGAACTGCAATAATCTCTCTATTCTGCTCCATCCCTAGTCTTGCGGTAATTAACGAACCGCTCCTCATCTCTGCCTGGGGTAATAGGATAACTCCCGATAATCCGGCAATAATTCTATTTCTTATAGGAAATAAAAAGGGACGCGGAATAGTATCAAGAGGAAATTCGGAAATAATACATCCGCTACTTACTATTCTTTTTGCAAGCTGTCTATTTCCGGCAGGATAGAGATGAAGAAGGCCGCCGGCATTAACTCCTATTGTCTCTCCCCCCTCCTCTAAAGCAATATTATGAGCCATGGCATCTATACCGTATGCCATTCCCGAAACAACCGGAATACCCTCTTTTACAACCGAGGGCAACAATATTTTTAAAGCAGTGAGCCCATAATTATTTCCTTTCCTTGATCCTACAACAGCGAGCTGCTTCTCTTTTTTTAAAACCGATTTATCACCGAGAACATACAAAAGCATCGGAGGATCGAATATTTCCTTTAATCTGACCGGGTATTCCGGATCCTCTCTGAAAATTATTTCAATAAAATTTTTCTTAGCTCTGCCTATCTCCTCTTCTGCAATTTGTACATAATTATTCTGAACAAAATATATATCTTTGTTTTTGAATCCAAAAAGTCTAAGTTGATCCGCCGGCATTGAAAAAAAATCATTGCTGTATCTTCCGTGTCTTATAAAACTATATCTTGCTTTTGGAGCTCTTATGGCAAGAAGTTGAAATGCTAAATCTCTATATCTTTCAATTTTTTCTATTTTCTTCATCTCTGACCCGTAAAAAGATTAAATATATTGCAAGAGGAATGATGCTTAATATATATAGTTTATTTGATTATTTTTTTTAAATTTTTTGATGGAAAAAATTTTACTATTTTTTTGGGTGGAATTATCATTGCCTCTTTATTGTTTGGATTAATTACCCTCTTTTTCTCCCGCTGAACAACCTTAAAAGTCCCGAAATTTGATATTACAACTTTCTTCCCATTAGTTAGATTGTCAACTATCACCTCAATAAACAGATCTATAAAGTTGTATGCTTCAAATCTCTTTACATCCAGCTTTTTGAAAATAATCTCCGAAATTTCTTTTTTATTCATTATATCCACCTTTCATACCATTTATCATACTGGAAACGAAAAGTCAAGCACAGCTATAATTTTTTCGCTGTAATATAGGTACTTTATGAACATCACGCACTGTATACACCCTATATTGCAGAGTTTTTAAAGCAATCTGTTTTTCAAAAAAAACACCTCTTATATAGGCTGTTTCCGTCTTTTATTGCACCGAAGTCCTGTATTTTAGCAGCTGATTCAATCATCGGCAAAAAAGGAAAGAGAAAATTCAGTACCATTGTCACCGGACTTAACAAGAACAATCTCTCCATTTAGGGAGTGAACTATTTTTTTTACAATAGCCAAACCCATTCCGGTTCCCTTGTCTCTCGAAGTAAAAAATGGAAGCCAAATTTTTTCTCTCAGTTCCTTTTTTATTCCTCGTCCATTATCTGAAAAATTTATTGTCAAACGATTTGCGTCTCCTTTTTTGATTGTAACAAATATTTTATCAGCTCCGGATTCTTTGGCATTTTTAATAAGATTGGAAAATACGGAAGAGATAAGTTCTTTATCCGTATTAAGAAATACTTTCTTGGACTTTTCACCAACGTCAATACCAATGTTATAATCAAGTCCTATTTTTTTAATCAGTTCTGTTATCAGTACGGAATTTTTGTCTCTCACTTCAAGAGGTTTTGAAAAATTTAAAAATGATTCCATCATTCCCGATAAAAATTGTATCTCTTTGTTGACCTTATCTATCTTGGTATTCTTTTCACCAAAGGTTTTCGTATAACCGTAAATAACTCCAAGTGAGTTTCTGATCTCATGCGTCAGAAAAAGAGTCATTTCCCCAAGAGTTTCAAAACTTTTTTTTTGATTTTTTAACGAGTCCCTTAACTTTCTCTCGGAAACATCTCTGATCAGAATGATCTTTCCACCGGCTTTAATTGACGTTACTTCAACAAGAAATATCATACCCAGTGACTTTATCTCTTTAATTGAAGATCCGGATTTGACAGATGAAATAAATTTGCAAATTTCCGGATAATTACCTAAAACAGAATCAATAATTTCATTTTTAGCAGAAACAAACTTTATTTTAAATATTTTTTGAGCAAAATCATTGAATATATCAATCCTTCCCATTTTATTAACAAATATTATTGCCGCTTCTATATTATTTATTATTGTCCTGTTTATCTCATCAGATCTAACCACATCGGCTTTCTGTTTTTCAAGAGTTTTTTTAAGGACTTTTTTACTATCTTCAAGTTTCATAAGATAATTTTGCAACAGAGGTACTTGAATTTCAGATTCATTACTCCTTTTCTTTCTGAAAATTACTACCAGATATATTCCGGTTATTAATATCAACACTCCAAGCAAAAGTGTTAATCCTGAAACTACACCTCCTATTCTGTGCAATGATATCAATGATGGCGACTCAGGTCTTCCTTCGAATCTTATCCAGCCTCCTTTTCCGTTTGTAAGTGAAAAAATAAAATATTTTACTCCGTTTCCATCTTCAACAATTCTATCTTTAAAATTTATTCTACCCAAAGTTACTCTCTCATTAGAAACGCATTTTTTAATTTCCGAGATTTCCCCATTGTATTTTAATACACAATTTTCAGCTTTTAATTTCATCATATGTTTTGTCGTCTCAAGTTCGGTTTTCTCAAGTTCAGACATCAAACCTCTGAGATTTTCAAAAACAAACACAAAAAAAACAAGAAAAATAAATATTAATATAGCACTGCTTTTTTTCATAATCGCCTCAAATTTAAATATTTTGATAGAAACAAAGAATATTTGACAGAATGTAATCTCCCCAAAAAAGTGAAATGTATCCCCCGATACTCAAAAAAGTTCCGAAAGGCAAAGCATATTGAAAGTTTTTCTTTTTAATGATTATTACAACTATTCCGACAATAAGCCCAAGGAAGGACGCAATTAAAAGTGTAACGATAAATTTGTCCACCCCCAAAAACAGCCCTAACAATAGTACCATTTTGATATCACCTTGACCAAGACCTTCCATTTTTCTGACTTTCAAATAGAAAATATATATTCCCCAAAATATAACAAAAGCACCGATTCCGGTCAGAATACCGTTAAGAGTACTCAAATTCGGATTAAAAAAGGAGTAGATAAAAAAGACAACACTACCTCCGATTGTCATTTCATCAGGAAGAATCATATGTTTCAAATCAATTAGTGCAAGAGAAATGATGAGACATAAAAAGATAAGAGAAAAAATCGTGTAGACAAGTTGCGTCCCGAAACTGATCCACGCAAGATAAAAAGAGAAGGAAGTAAAAAGTTCTACAATAGGGTATATCATTGATATGCGGGTTTTACAATATCTGCATTTTCCTCTGAGAAGAATGTAACTGATAACAGGAATATTATCGTAAAAACGTACGGCATGATTGCATTTCGGGCAATAAGATCCCGGAGATACAATGCTTTTTCGTAAAGGAACTCTATAGATGACCACATTCAAAAAACTTCCGAAAATCAATCCAAAAAGAATAAAAATTATCGCTTCCAAGAATACCTCTCTATTGCCGTAATAATTCCGGACCTGTTATTATATTTATATTCATTCCCTTTATAATCTCTTGGAACAAATTTGATAAAACCCTTTTTTACGAGAATTTTCAAATTTCTCGGATAGAAACCTCTCAATTTTTTAAATTTTTTAATAGCATTTTCCAAATTTTTCTTATCTATTTCATATTTTATCTGATATAAATGCTTTGACGAAGAATCTTTTTCAATACAGGTTTTTGCATTTTTCTTAACAGAATTCCACAATACCCACGCTTTCTTAAGATCATTTTCAAGATAGATCTGATGATAAACCAATCTCTTTACAAATCCGGGAGCTCCTTTTATTCTTGAAGCTTTTGAAAAATATTTTTCAGCCAATTTATAATCTTTTAAATAGTGAGAGGCATAATATCCCGAATCAAAATCAAAAATCCAATCATCCTTTATATTTTTTGCAGCTTTCTGAAGAAGCCTTATTCCCATCTTCACTTTTCCCTTTTCCAGAACCATTATCACAGCTCCGGTCATGTAAGGATCTTTATATTGGGGAGAAATATCCGTGATTAAATTAAAAATATCCTCAATATAGTCATCACCATTTTTAATTGAATAATCAGAATAGAACTGAATAGCCCAAATATACAGAAGATCGGCAACGGCTTCACTATAACCAAAAGAAACTATTTTCAGAGTTTTCCCCTTAGGGAGAGCAAGAAAGGCTTTTTTTTCTTTAAAATAATTTCGACCGGAATCATAAATAAATTGAGTTACACCGGTTAATGTAATAAATACAAAAAACAGAAAAAGATAAACGATCCTTTTCATTTAAAATCACGTTTTGAAAAAATAAAAATTGAAACAGACATGATGGCAATTGTAAAAAAAATCCCGTACAAAATTGTGTAAAATATTTGATGAACAGGCGGTGTCTCTCCGAGCATTATTGAACTTTTCAGATTAAATTTTTCAAGATTGGGGAAAGCATAATAAGTAAGATAAAAAACTGTTTTTGCAAAACCACCGATTATCCTGTCTTTCAACTGATTCAACGTCCAAACCACATGTCCGACAAGATAGATTGAGGTTGTGAAAACAAAAGAGAGAATAGGCGTCGAAAAAGATGAGAAAAGAATGGATATGGAAATGATTATTAAAAGCTCCATGAATAGATATACAAAATATATTATAAATATCCACGAAATTTCTATAGAGGTAACAAGAAGAAATCCTATGAAAATTGAAGCCATTAAAAACAGAGATAGCATTGTAGTCAATGCCAATCCGAAAAATTTCCCCAGTAAGAATTCACTTCTTTTTACCGGTTTACTCAAAATATTAAATATTGTTTTTTTATCTATCTCTTTATAGACGAGATTTATTCCCGTAAAAATTGAAATTAGAACTGAAAAAAAATTGATAGCGGCAAGCCCGATGTCAACTACAATTTTATCCGTATCACCGACCGTGAGGAGAGCTATTATTTTCGCACTAAAAATAAAAAACAGAGCAAAGAAAATCAGTAAATAGAAAATTTTATTTCTTACTGCTTCTCGAAACGTATTTAAAGCAATAGTTTTTATTTTCATTTTTTATCCTTGTGAATTTCCTTCATAAACAGATCTTCTAATGCAATTCCCGGTTTTGACTCCGAAAAAATATGTGCAAGATCTTCAAGTTTTCCCTCTCTTGAAATTTCTCCATCAATTAAAATCCCGATATCGTCAACAATAAGTTCCATATCCTGAAGTATATGAGAAGAGAAAAAAACAGTTTTACCTCTCTCTTTGAGGGAAAGAATTATATCTCTTAACTGCTTTCTTCCTACAGGATCAAGTCCGGAAAACGGTTCATCAAGAATTAAAAGGGAAGGGTCGTTTACAAGTGCCTGACCAAGACCTATTCGCTGTAACATTCCCTTCGAATAGTTTTTTAATTTTATATTCTCTTTACCGCTAAGCCCCACCATTTCTATTATTTCATCAATTCTTTTATTCAGTTCACTATTTTCGATAGAAAAAATCTTTCCGCTGAACAAGAGCATCTCTCTTCCTGATAAGTAATCATAATAGTAGGGATTTTCCGGTAAAAAACCCAATTTTTCACGAATCTTATAACTCCCTATCTCAGCTCCTTCAAATTTAATCACCCCTGAATCCGGAATAACAAGACCCAAAATGCTCTTTATTGTTGTTGTCTTTCCGGCACCGTTAGGACCTAAAAACCCATAAATAGAACCTTTTCTGACCTTAATATTGACATTCTTCAGGACTTCAATATTTTTTAATAATAAATTAGACCTGAAAGATTTTTTTAAATTAGATACTTCCAGTTCAATCATTTTTCTATCCCTTATAATTAGTCAAGAAATATTAATATAATATTTTATTTCTCATTTTTCAACTTTGCCTGGGCAGCAGCAAGTCTTGCTATGGGAACCCTGAAAGGAGAACAAGAAACATAGTTCATACCTGCATTGAAACAGAATTCAACCGAACTCGGTTCTCCTCCGTGCTCCCCGCAAATCCCGATTTTAAGATCAGGCTTTGAACGTCTTCCATTCTCTATTCCCATCTTCACAAGCTGACCGACACCCTCTCTGTCGAGAACCTGAAAAGGATCTCTCTTCAATATACCTTTTTTTAGATATTCAGGAAGAAATACACCTGCATCATCTCTTGAATATCCGAAAGTCATCTGTGTCAGATCATTTGTTCCAAAAGAGAAAAATTCCGCATCCTCGGCAATTTTATCAGCCACAAGACAAGCACGGGGGATCTCAATCATAGTACCGATTTTAAAGTCAATTCTTTCCCCTTGCTCATTAAAAATATGTTTAGCTTTATTACTCACAACTTCTTTTAAAAAAGTAAATTCATTTTCAGTACCGGTAAGAGGTATCATTATCTCCGGCAAAACAGTTACACCCTCTTTTTTTACTAACAATGCCGCTTTTATAATTGCTTCGGTCTGCATTTCGGCAATTTCCGGGAAAGTAATAGCAAGCCTGCAACCTCTGTGGCCAAGCATTGGGTTAAACTCTCTTAAAGATTCTGTCTTTTCCTTTAAAACAGAATACTCTACCCCAAGATCATTGGCAAGATCTTGCAACTCTTTCTCCGAATGAGGCAAAAATTCATGAAGAGGAGGATCTAACAATCTTATTGTTACCGGGAAACCATCCATCTCTCTAAAAATACCTTTGAAATCCTCCATCTGCATAGGAAGGATTTTTGCAAGAGCTTTTTCTCTATCTTCACGATTGCCTGCAAGTATCATCTCTCTGACAGATACAATTCTATCTCCCTCAAAAAACATATGCTCTGTTCTTGCCAAGCCTATTCCTTCCGCACCAAATTTTCTGGCAATCTTGCTATCCCGCGGAGTATCTGCATTTGTTCTTACACCCATCGTCCTCTCTTTATCAACCCATGTCATAAAGTCTTTGAATTCACCGGATATCTCAGGAGTCGTCAACACAAGTTCACCCTCTATCACTTCACCAAGCGTCCCGTTCAAAGTTATAACATCGAACTCTTTAAACTCTTTTCCGGATATCTCACATGTTGTTTCATCCTTTATAACAAGAGAACTACACCCTGCGACACAACATTTCCCCATACCTCTCGCTACCACAGCAGCATGAGATGTCATCCCGCCTGTTGCCGTAAGAATTCCTTCAGCCGCATCCATTCCGCCTATATCTTCGGGTGAGGTCTCTTTCCTGACAAGAACAACCTTTTCGCCCTGTGCTGCCATTGATTCGGCTTTTTCGGCAGTAAAAACAATTTTTCCCACCGCAGCACCCGGCGATGCCGGTAAGCCTTTGGCAATCACTTCATATTTTTGACTCGGATCAATATTCGGATGAAGCAACTTATCTAGATCTGACGGAGATACTCTCATAATCGATTCTTTTTTGGAAATCAATCCTTCCGCTACCATATCAACTGCAATTTTTATTGCCGCAACTCCCGTTCTTTTCCCATTTCTGGTTTGAAGAAGATAGAGTTTTCCATCCTGGATAGTAAACTCCATGTCCTGCATATCTTTATAATGTTTTTCAAGTATATTTTTATAAGATATCAACTGTGCATATACATCCGGCATCTCCTTTTGAAGATCTGAAACGGGGTGGGGGGTTCTTATCCCTGCAACAACATCCTCCCCTTGAGCATTCATAAGATATTCTCCGTAATATTCATTATCACCGGTCGAAGGATTTCGTGAAAACGCGACACCTGTTCCGGATGATTTTCCCATATTTCCAAATACCATGGACTGGATATTTACGGCAGTTCCCTTTAAACCCTCTATCTTGTTAAGTGCTCTATACTTAATAGCTCTGGGATTATTCCATGATCCGAAAACAGCATCTATTGCTTTCCAGAGTTGATCATACGGGTTTTGAGGAAAATCCTCTCCGGTCACTTCTTTAATAAGAGATTTATACTTTTCCGCAAGATCGAAAAGATCATCGGAATCAAGATCGACATCTGCAACAACATCTCGTTCTTCTTTTTTACTTTCAAGAATTTTTTCAAACATATCATGACCTATCCCGAGAACAACATTTCCAAACATTTGAAGGAATCTTCTATATGAATCCAACGCAAAACGTCTGTTTCCGGATAGCTTTTCAAGTCCTTTTACAGAATTATCATTTAAACCGAGATTCAGTACGGTATCCATCATTCCCGGCATAGAAACCGCAGCTCCCGACCTTACCGAAACAAGTAGCGGGTTTTCCGTATCCCCGAGTTTCTTTCCCATCAACAATTCAAGAGCTTTCAAGTTTTCATTCACTTCAATCTTAATATCTTCGGGATAAGTATTGTTGTTTTTATAGTAGATATCACACACTTCCGCCGTTATTGTAAATCCCGGGGGTATCGGGAGACCTATGTTACACATTTCAGCAAGATTTGCTCCTTTACCTCCAAGAATATTTTTCAACTCTTTTTTTCCGTCCGTTCTCTCTTTTGAAAAAAAATATACATATTTCATCTGTATATATCCTCCTTTCTATTTTTTTTTAATTTGTTTATCAATTCCTGCATATTATTTCCTAATTCTCAGTCTCTTGTTCAGACTTAATTAGAGGAATAGAAATTTCAATCTCAAAAAACTCTTTCGGGTCAGCTCTTAATTCATATTTCCCCCTATGATTCTCCAGAACCTTGTCAATCAAAAGGAATCCTATTCCATCCCTTTCCGGAAATTTAGAAAAAAACGGTTCGGGCACCATTTTTAGATCTTCACCGCTAATTCCGATTCCATTATCACGGATTTTAAGGATGAAATCCTTTTCATTATATATTTGAATGATCTCAATCTCTTTTTTTTTACTGTTTTTTTCTTCTAAAGATAAGAGTGCATTTACAATCAGTTCTCTGAGAAGAAGAAGAATCTGCCCTTTGAGCATATTAATAGGTTTTGGATTTCCCTCTGAATTAATATGAATTCTAACATCTGTTTTTTCCAGATTTTCAAAATTTTCATGAAAATATTTTAAAATTTCATCAAAATATATCTGTTCTTTTTTCAGAGGAGTCAACGTATATTTATAACTGAGTTTATCTATCAACATAGTCAGCTTTTCAGCATTACTCTCAATCCGCATTGCTTTTTCACTTATCGACGGGTCTTTTGATTTCATCTGAATTATCTGGGCAAACCCGAGAACCGGCGTTAGTTTATTCTTCAATTTATGAAAAATAACGGGAATAATATCATTAAGAGCCCTGTCCGCTTGTAAACGAATCAGATCATTTTTATAAATATCAGGTGAGTTGAAAGCTTCAGACAATTTACCGGAAACATTTTTTTTTTTACTTTTAATTTCTTCCATTTATACATCCGTATTGATTAACAAACAGGAAACAATTTTGTAATTATATTTCATTTTGACATTCATTTCAATTCATGATCATTTGGACTATATTCTGTTATTTAAAGGTACTTTTTCATACTTGGAAATATTAAAAAAAAAAATTTTTTAAATTGACTTTTTTTTGTTAAATAACTATTATAAATTTTAAGATATTAGTTAAGATTTATAATAAAAAAAGGAGGTATTATGAGTATTTTAACAAAATCAGATGAAATAAAATTTTCAAAAGGTCTCGAAGGAGTAATAGCTGCAATCAGTTCAATTTCTTTTATAGACGGCGAGAAGGGAATTCTTGTTTACAGAGGTTATTCCATTGAATCTTTGGCCAAACATTCAAATTATGAAGAGGTGGTATATCTTCTGATCCATGGAGAGTTACCAAACAAAACTCAACTCGGTAATATGAAAGAGAAGATGAAGAATTATAGAAAAATTGACCACATGATAAATGTCTTGAAATCCTTCCCTAAAGATGCCCATCCGATGGATGTACTTCGATCGGTTGTATCTCTTCTCGGGATTTATTGCCCCGATAAATTTGACTTTTCAAAAGAGATCAAACTTCAGAAAGTATTAAGAGTAGTTGCAAAACTACCGGTTATTGTTGCCGCTTACGACAGGATAAGAAACGGAAAAGAACCAATAGCTCCCGATCCGGATATGGATCATGCCGAAAATTTTCTTTATATGCTTACCGGTGAAAAACCGAATAAAGAAGATGCTAAAATAATGGATCTTATCTTAGTGCTTCATGCAGATCACGGAATGAATGCTTCCACATTTTCATCAATGGTTACAATTTCAACATTATCGGATATTTATTCTTCCATCACATCCGGAATAGGAACTCTAAAAGGTCCCCTTCACGGAGGTGCCAACGAACGTGTCTTGAAAATGTTAAATGAAATAGGTTCTGTTGAAAAAACAAAAGATTGGCTTGATGAAGCAATGGAGGAGAGAAAAAAAATTATGGGCTTTGGTCACAGAGTTTATAAGGCTTATGACCCAAGGGCAAAAATATTGAAAAAATATGCAAAAGAATTGACGGAAAGAAACGGGAACACAACCTTTTTTGAAATTGGTGAAAAAATTGAAAAATATATGATAGACAGAGTCGGCGACAAAGGTATTCAACCCAATGTTGATTTTTATTCGGGAATAGTTTTAAATGGTCTCAATATTCCAACCGATCTTTTCACACCGATTTTTGCTATTTCAAGATCATCGGGATGGGGTGCTCATGTCCTCGAATATCTCGAAGCTAACAGACTTTTCAGACCAAGAGCCATTTACAACGGACCGCTTAACTTGGATTATGTTAAAATAGAAGGAAGAGAAGGAGAATAATAGTGGAAGAAAAAATAATTTTTGAAAACGGAGAATTGAAAATCCCCGATAATCCTGTTATAGCTTTCATTGAAGGAGACGGCATAGGTGTCGACATTACTCCTCCGGTATTAAAAGTAATAGATGCATCTGTAGAAAAAGCCTTTCTCGGAAAAAGAAAAATATATTGGAAGGAGATATATGCCGGAGAAAAAGCATTTAAAAAAACCGGCTCATATCTCCCGGATGAAACACCCGAGGCAATAAAGGATATAAAAATTGCGATAAAGGGACCCCTTACCACTCCGGTCGGAGGAGGCTTTCGAAGTTTGAACGTCTCTATGAGGCAGATACTTGACCTCTACTCCTGTATAAGACCGGTAAGCTATATCAAAGGTGTTCCTTCGCCTATGAAAAATCCGGAGAAACTCGATATTGTTATATTCAGGGAAAATACCGAAGACGTCTATGCAGGGATTGAATTTGAAGCGGGATCGGAAAATGCCGAAGAGATAATAAGACTGTTGAAAAAAATGGGAAAGAATGTAAGGGATTTTTCTTCTATCGGCATCAAACCTATATCAAAGGTGGGCTCTCAGAGACTTGTAAGAATGGCCATTCAATATGCAATAGAAAACAACAGAAAATCGGTTACACTTGTTCATAAGGGAAATATTATGAAATTTACCGAAGGATACTTCAAAAAATGGGGTTACGAAGTTGCCATAGAAGAGTTTAGAGATCGGATAGTTACTGAAGAAGAGACCTGGAATGGTGCTTCTACAGAAGGAAAAATATTAATAAAGGATAGAATTGCAGATTCGATTTTTCAACAACTTCTTCTTCGTCCCGACGAATATGATATTCTTGCAACTCCGAATTTAAACGGGGATTATCTTTCGGATGCCGCTGCAGCACAGGTTGGCGGACTAGGAATGGCACCCGGGTCAAATGTAAGAGAAGATACCGCTCTTTTTGAAGCTACCCACGGTACGGCACCGAAATATGCCGGAATGGATAAGGTTAATCCTGGATCACTTCTTCTCTCCGGAGTTATGATGCTTGAGTTTATGAAGTGGAATAAAGCTGCGGATTTAATTAAGGTTGCTCTTGAAAAAACAATATTGCAAAAAAAAGTGACATATGACCTTGCCCGTCAACTTAACAACGTATCTCCGATAAAAACGTCTGAGTTCGGAGATGAAATAATAGCTAATCTTTAGAGGAGAAAAAAATGTCTGAAAGGATAAGAGTAAAAACAAAAGAGTTAGAACAATTTACAATAGAAATTTTAAAAAAAAGCGGTTTAAGTCAGGAAGATGCTTCAATTACTGCCGAAGTACTTCTTTCTGCAGACATGAGAGGTATTGAATCACATGGAGTTGCCCGTTTAAAAAGATATGTTGACGGTATAAAAAACGGGATCATTAAGACCGGAATCCAGCCGAAAACAATTAAAGAGACCCCCGTATCGCTTGTAGTGGACGGTGAAGGCGGAATGGGACAACCGGTTGCATACAAGACAATGCAAAGATGCATCGAAAAAGCAAAAAAAAGCTATATCTGTTTTGCAAGTATAAGAAATTCAAATCATTATGGTATAGCCGGATTTTATACACTTATGGCTCTTAAAGAAAA
>Ga0256845_1000343_pt1 | contig 44623 bp, 47 predicted proteins | sample RiftiametaG_FD_189101 | JGI IMG/M metagenome (GOLD analysis project Ga0256845, IMG submission 189101) | Tube worm associated microbial communities from hydrothermal vent at the East Pacific Rise, Pacific Ocean - Riftia | ecosystem: Host-associated > Annelida > Integument > Unclassified ...
TCTAATTATGAAAAGATGCTATCTTTGGCTTTTGTTTTTATGATAATGGCTTTTTTAGTAGCTCTAGTTGCAGAGAATATCTATAGTTATGCTCTTATTTTTCTATTTATGGGTATTGCTCTTGATGGATTTAGCAATAGTAGCATGAATCTAGTCATAGAGATAGCCCCCGAAGAGAAAAGACCAATATATACAGCAGTTCAGACTAATATCGTCTCCTTTGGGCTGTTTTTTCCTATATTGGGTGGGGTTCTTCTGAAATTTGTGGATAGTTACAGTCTGATTTATGGATTGACTATTTTGCTTTTGAGTTTGGGGCTTTGGGTTAGTTTGAGGTTGGGGAGTATTAAAGAATAAAATTTGATTTTTGTAACCCAATTTATTATAAGGTTATAAAATGGACATAAGGGTTACATTATTGTTTTTTGTTTAAAAAGCTAAAAAATGTGGTCATTTGAGATGATTTTTAAGTGTTTTCCTCCCTCTTTTCAAAAAGAACTTATAATAAAGTAGTTTCAAGGGTGTGAATAACATTCGTTAAAGCCTATTTTGTGGGTTTTACCAAAATATTAATGTAACAATAGTGTCCTAATACTGTAACCTTTTTGTCTCTATAGTGTAACCTTAATGTCTATTTCGTAACCTAATTAAAATAAGGTTACATTAATAATTTCTAACATATAATGCTAAAACTCTTTATCCAAAGGCAGATAATGTTTCCAGAAAAAGCAAAAGAGAAGTGGGAAGATGACAAAGATGATATTTTTAGTAATGTTGCAAATAGTTTAATTGAAAATTATATCAAAAATAGCAATTTAGTTGCTCTTAAAATAATATTTTATATAAGTAAAAAGAGTATAAAAAGTCAATCAAAAGATAATCATTTGCATATTTTTGAGATAGATACAAATAAAATATCAAGTTTTTGCAATATCTCAAAAAAAAGTTTGCAACGAAACATAAAGAAGATGACAGAAACATCTATTACGATTACAGATAAAGAGAATCAAAAAATAGAATATATTTCACTCATTCCTCGTGCAAGTTTTATATGGGGTATCAATAAAATTGAGATTGGAATGTTTCATGATGTATATATGATGTGCAAAGAGGTTGTGAGCCGATATACCAATATTAATCTCGAAAATATGATGAAATTAGAATCAAAACATAGCATTAGAATGGTTGCTATACTAGAGAGAATAAGTCAATACAGTCAAAATGTTGGCAAGAGAGCAGTATATTCAAAAGAGGTACTTAATGGAATATTTGGCACAAACTACAAACGAATCTCACAAATAGAGCAAAAGATTTTAAAACCTGTAAAAGAGGAGTTAGACAGACACTCAAAACTCTCTTTTGTAATGCAGATAAATTATGATAAATCCCCAACATCCAAAGGACGACCAAAAGCTGTAAGTGTCACTATTGATTTGATAGATAATCGACCAAAACGAAAAAAGGATATTGAAAATAAAGATTTTTTGAAATGGGTCAATAAAATTAGAGCTGAATATGTCAATGAAAAAATACTATACTACCCACCTGAAAATGCCTATGTAAGAGTTGATAAACAGGGGCATTTATATCTTGATAATGGCAAAAGTATCAAAGCCAATAAGGCTAAAGAGCTTTGGAATTGGATGTATAATAATATGGAGAAGTTGGAGATATATAGATAAAAACAACGAAAATTAACATTCAAATTTTCATATACATTCCACCTGAGGACAGGTGGAACGAGAGAATTCATTTTTGGCGTGTGATGATATTGAGATAGGATATGGAGCAAAGATTCCTATTTGGTTGTTTGGGTTTTTGTATTAACATATCACAAATTATCTAACAATAAAATTTCACTTCCTCCTAAAACCATAAAAATAGATAGAATGCAAAATAAAAAGAGCAACTATTCCATAGATGTATTTCTGCTCACAAGCAATAATAAAACACCAAATAGGAGTTGTAACCAATAGACAGTTTACCATCGTTCCATCCTCTCTGAGGTGGAATGTTTAGACAGAAACAACGAAAATTGACATTCAAATTTTCATATACATTCCACCTGAGGACAGGTGGAACGAGAGAAAAAGTTTAAAACAAAAAGATGAGAGATTTTCTTTAAACGATATTGTTAATGCTTTGTTATTAAAAGATATAGAGATTTCTCGTAGATTAGCTTATTAAGTTATTTCATCCTCCTAAAACCATAAAAATAGATAGAGTATACAATAAAAAGAACAACCATCCCATACAAATATTCCTGCTTACAAGCAATAATAAAACACCAAATAGGAGTCGTAACTAATAGAAAAAAAAAGATATGAATAGGGGACATATCGGGTAAATCTTTTTCTATTTCAGCCAAAAAAGAGCTACCATTTTCAGTTGATTTTTTGTGATAATGGAGATAGAGTGTAGCTACTATAACAATAAAAAATATAGGCAAAAAAAATAAAAATCCATCTACAAAAGCTTCTCCATATTTTAAATAGAGAAACGGAGAAAATGCAATAATCATAAATATAAATCCTACAGGAGTTATATCGCTATCTTTATTATCCATTAAAATCCTCCAATAAATCCCCTTTATATCGGGTCATATTGTAATAGCTACCAAGCCCCAAATCTCGGGCTTCTCTATTCTTAGAAAAAACTTAAGTAACAAAAAACAGTAAAATGTCAAAAATCATACTCTTCAAAAGCCCTAAAAACCATTTTCTACCTTAAGTGAAACTTATATAAGTGAACAGCTTTTAGATTGTTTTAATGGGATAATTATAGCCAAAAAAATATTAAAATAGCAATTATTTTAGCTCTTTTTTTATCTTTTTTAATAAGAGTGTTGTATTAAGTAGTTTGTTTTTCTTGGGGTATTATATATCTCATCTCTATGCCATTTATTATCCTAAAAGCCAATAGTTCATTTACCTTAACAGGTTGGGCATTGGGAGGATTTATAACCGTTCAGATGTTGGGTAGTATTTTGGGAAGTAGCCTACTATGGAGACGAATATCTAATTATGAAAAGATGCTATCTTTGGCTTTTGTCTTTATGATAATGGCTTTTTTAGTAGCTTTAGTTGCCGAGAATATCTATATTTATGCTCTTATTTTTCTATTTATGGGTATCGCTCTTGATGGATTTAGCAATAGTAGCATGAATCTAGTCATAGAGATAGCCCCCGAAGAGAAGAGACCAATCTATACAGCTGTTCAGACTAATATCGTCTCTTTTGGGCTGTTTTTTCCTATATTTGGTGGGGTTCTTCTGAAATTTGTGGATAGTTACAGTCTGATTTATGGATTGACTATTTTGCTTTTGAGTTTGGGGCTTTGGGTTAGTTTGAGGTTGGGGACTATTAGAGAATAAAATTTGATTTTTGTAACTCAATTTATTATAAGGTTATTATCTAATATTTTGGTATAATTCCATTAAAAAAGGATTGGCATTGAAATCTATGATTATTAGACTACTCCTTTTTTTCTATCTTACATCCTCCTATTTGGGGGCAATTCATATCCATTATGATGGCTTAAAGTCGGTGGATTGTAAAGTCCATATATTAGTCAAAAATCTTAATAGTGCTGATATGCCTGATAACTCATTTGAGCTATTGAGTTGTGAGAGCTGTTTTGAGTTGATAATTTTTTCTATTATAGATGTTGTTCAACTTCTTAGCAAAGGATTTGATGCACAAGCCCCTCCATACTTCTTCTAATACATACAATAACAATCTATATCAAAATTAATATTAGGAGAATTTATGAAAAAAATAGACGCAATACTACTCTCAACACTACTCTCAACACTACTCTGTGCAACTCTCTCTGCAAAAGAAGAGGAGCATCATAATCATGAGGAAACTAATAATATTAAAATAAACTATGAGACCTTGGATTTTACTAACTCTAAAAAGAAAGAGGATGGGATTCGTTATGGGGTAGAGCTTGACCATGAGGATAAGCAACATCATATTCAATTCTATTATGAAAATACCCAAACAGATACTACAAAAATTGTTCCCAAAGATTTGGAGGTGGATAAATATACTCTAAAATATCAATATAAACTTGCTCCTAAAGAGCGTATAACACTACTCTATTCAACTGTTGATGATAATTTGATGAAGGAGACTAATGGGGGAAATATTTATGGTTTAGGATATAGTCAAAATGGAATAGGGTTAACTCAATATTTGAGTGATTATCCTCATTTTGATGTCTATCAGAGTGATTTGAAGTATAGCTTCAAAAAAAGTGGAGTTAAAACTACATTTATAGGTAAATATATTCATTTAAAAGATAAAAATAGTAATAACTTCAGTAAAAAGGCAAAAAGTGATTATTTTACAACAGGAGTGAAATTACATAGTCATTATAATGGTTTTCATCTAGGAGCAGGGATGTATATAGGTAAGCGTATCTTTGGTATAATGAAGGATGGATTCAGAGTACAACATCATGCTATGGAGTTCAAAGAGACCTATATGTTAGGCGTGGGTCACTCTCTTGGGAAAAATATGGCAACTCATTTGCGTTATGTTTATCAAAAAGCCAAAGAGGTTCCAATGGATAACGATAATGTTAAAGTAGAAAATATCTCTTTGGATTTAGTATATAAATTTTAGTTATATTTCTTCTTGCCAACGCTCTAAAAATGCCCTTCGGCTATACACTTTAGCTCCCAAGTCTAACTTGTATGGCATATAGGGTTGACCAAAATTTAAAAATGCAAAACCACTTTGCTCCAAGAACTGTGATAATAAAACAAGTTGAGCTGTTCCATAGTTTGCATATTGCTTTTCTTTGCTAGAAAAACCTGTTAAGCTTGTATATGTTCTACCTATAATATATCCTATTTCACCAGCTATAGCTACCCCCTTTTCATTTCGTATAACTGCTGTTATCATTTCGCAGTTATCATTTAACATATTTACACCTTTTATCGTCTCTAAATAAGGTTCTCTTAGCCAAGTAAAACCATGATATTCTCTAATAGCCAAAGCGACCTCATCAAAATCTTGACCAATTTCTATCTCTAAGTTTTTTTTCTTTAGTAATCTATTTACCTTTTTACTAATATGCAAATCTTTGAAATCCAAAATAGCATAGTTTTTTTGAATTTCAGGCATTATCAATACATCATCCTCATGTTCCATTGTAACAGCTATAAATCCTGCTTTTGCTTGTGCTACATAGAATTCAGGAGAAAAATCATCACTCCAGTAGTAGTGTTTTTGCATATCATCATATATATCTTCTCGTATCTCATCTATCAAAATATCCTCATAATCAATATACTCAATAGGATAATCTAGTGTAAAGATAAAAGGTTTTCCACTATAGATTTTTATATCATCAAGGGTTGAGAGATTGACTTGTTTAGATGTATCATATACAAGTTTCCAATATATATTATTATCAAATTTAAACTCTCCAATTGTAGTCAATCCTACCTTTCTTTTGTGTGCTTCATAGGCACGATTGTTAGTTTTGTTGATAGATGTCACTAAGATTGGGTATATCTTGTTCATTTCAACTCTTGCCATATTAAACAGAGTTTCTAACATTCCTGAACCTTGTACACTCTCATCAATACAAATACCACCATAGAGACATGAGTTTTGAGTAGTTAAAGTTTGACCAAGATACTCCCATCTATCTAAATCCTTCATCATAAACTCAAATCTCTCCCACCGAGACCAAAACTCCCAAGAGCCAACCATTATATACGCCAAAACTCTATTTTCATTTTTAGCGATAAATAGACCATCCTCTAGGGTTGCAAGTTCCTCTAAATCTCCTTTTGAGATATTTACTCTCAATATGTTATCCATATTATATTTTGCGTGAAGTTTTAGAGTAGAGTCTATATCACAAAGTTCAGCCTGTTTTAATTGCATTTTTTAGCTCCTATCATCTATAATTCAACCCCTTGTTCCCTCTTTTTACTAACCACAATATCTATCTCATAAGGGTCAATAAATAGCTCCTTTTTATACGCTTCAATGGCATATCGTCCAATCATTGCCGCATTATCAGAACAGTACTCTAGTGGAGCAGTGTGTAGAGTTTTATCAAACTCATTACATAGCTTCTCATACGCCTTACGAATATAGAGATTGGCACTAGCTCCACCCACAATAGCAAAATCTCTAATCCTCTCCTCTTTGAAAACTTTTTTGCTCTTTTGGATTAGATGAAGTTTGACAGCCTTTTGAAAAGAGGCAGAGACATCACATCTATCCTGTTCGCTCATCCCCTCTGCTCCACCTAGCTTTTCTATAGTTAGTCTTACAGCATTTTTGAGTCCAGAGAGTGAAAAGGCTATGAGCTTGGAGTTTCGTAATGGCACAGGAAAATCGAAACGGTTCTCATCCCCACTTAATGCAAGTCGTTCGATAATCGCACCCCCTGGGTAGCCTAGCCCCATCATCTTGGCAGTTTTATCAAAGCTCTCACCTACACTATCATCCATAGTAGTAGCCAATATAGTCATCTTATCCAAACTCTCCACACGGATAATCTGAGTATGTCCTCCTGAAATCAAAAGAACAAGCAGAGGTAAAATCTGCTCTTTGTCAATAAATAGTGAATAGATATGACCCTTTAGGTGATGAACAGCCATTAGTGGTATCTCTTTGGTTACAGCTATGGTCTTTGCCATAGCAATCCCCTCTAGTAGAGTCACTCCAAGCCCTGGTTGATTAGTTACGGCTACAGCTTTTAGTCTATCAAAATATGGTTTACAATCCTCCAATATATTGGGTAAATCTATTGCATGTAGTCGAGAAGCTAACTCTGGCACAACCCCACCATAATGAGCGTGTTGTCTCTCTTGACTGATTTTCTTATGAAAAACTAATTGGTTGTTCTCTATTTTTGTTATTGCTATTGAGCTATCATCACAGCTTGACTCTATACTTAGTATCATTAATTCTCCAGTATTGTTACTATTTTTTTCATTATAAGTATATAACCTTTATTAGTTTGTGATTTGTTGAATAAAAAGATTAATTTATTATTTTGAGGTCGATTTCTCCCTTTTAACTTTTGGGTTTTACTTTTAGATTTTAAGAAAAAATAGTACAATACCGAGGGGAAAAAAGATGATAAAAAGATTATTAATAATAGGATTTACTATAGCTCCTATAATGGCAATTACAATAATTGAGCCTGTTGATATAGCATCAAAGCCAAATGGAAACAGTAATTTACTAGATATAGGTTATAGTAACTCTACAGGGAATTCAGACACAAGCAGATTAAATCTCAAACTATTAAGTGATTACTCGACTAAGAAGAGTTACTCATTTATAGTAGGTGAATATAGTTATGGAAAATCGGATGGAAAAGAGAACATAAATAAGTATTATATTCACACTCGTATGCTAAGGCAACTCTACAGAGAACATATTTGGGAGATTTTTGGACAGATTGAGAACAATAGGTTTCAAGACCTATCCCTAAGACAACTAATAGGAGCAGGGGTTAGATTTAAGTTGTTAAAGTATCTATATTTTGGTAGTGGAGCTATGATTATTGATGAAAATTTAAAGAATTCAAACTCCAAACAGTTCTCAAGGGGAAATATATATATAGCATACAGAGATGAGTTTAATTTAAATGTCCCACTCAAAGTAGTCTACACAGGATATTATCAACCTGCAATAAGAGAGATTAGTGACTATCGTATTTTACAAAATATTACTCTAACTATTCCTATTACAGATAATATAGGTCTAAATTTCAAATTGGAACACGCTTATGATTCGATACCACCTCTTGGTATTGAAAAGAGCGATTTATCACAGAGTACATCTCTGTTATATAAGTTTTGACTATAGAAGGATGATAGTTTTCAATATCATCCTAATTTTAACCTATATATGCCCTAACATCCCTATCTATCTCTATAATCTCCCCTATATCTCTAGCTCTAACAGTCTCAAATTTTTTATAAGCATCCAAAACCATTCTACCCATTCCAAAAAAATCACACTCATCTCTCTCAAACTTTTTAATCGCCTCTTCGTTGGCTGAATTGACTACTACTCCTAGATGTGGATTATCTAGTAGATGCTGTTTTATCTCCCAAATAGGGTATCTCTCACTTGTGATGGGTAAAAACTCTATTGAACCCATTTTTAGTAAATCTACAGGGGGTAAAATCTCATCTTTGACTTTGCTATTTAGGGCAAAAGCGATGGGTAACTTCATGTCTACTCCTGCAAAATGGGCTGTGGTTGAACCATCTGTAAACTCAACTAATGCGTGGATAATGGATTTTTTCTCTATAAATGCATCTATATTGGAGGTATCAAATAGCCATTTTGCCTCTAGGAGTTCAAATAGTTTATTTGTCATGGTTGCTGAATCTATGGTGATTTTATTTCCCATTGACCAATTTGGGTGTTTGAGGGCTTGAGAGAAGGTGGCTCTTTGCATATCATCTATATCCCAATCTCTAAATGCCCCACCACTTGCTGTAACATAGAGTTTTGAAAAGGGGCGACTACTCATTAGATACCATAGACCAAAGTGTTCGCTATCTATGGGGACAATCTTGCTCATATCTATAAACTCACCTGCGACTACAAGAGACTCTTTGTTGGCTAGGGCAACTTTGCGTCCTAACTCTATCGCTTTTAGTGTAGGTGCTAATCCTGCGTAACCTACAAGTGCATTTACTACTGTTGGGCTTGTTGTCTGCTCCAATAACTCTACTATTCCACTCTCTCCACAAAAGACCTTTGAGTGGTCTACTCGGGATTTATCGGCACAATTAGCGATTGCTACAAATTTGGGGTTATAGAGAGCTATCTGTCGATTTAAAAGCTCTATATTTCTACCTGCAACTAGAGCTTCTATCTGGAGGTTGTAGCGTTTGGCAATCAGTAGGGTATTGACTCCAATAGAGCCAGTAGAGCCTAGAAGGACTATTGATTCCATACTATATAGCCCTTAGGATTATAAGCATAATAACAGCACCAAATAGATACCCATCAACTCTATCAAGAACTCCACCATGCCCTGGTAGAATAGTTCCACTATCTTTTACCCCTGCTTCTCGTTTTAGATAACTCTCAAATAAATCTCCAAATATAGAGGATATTGCTGTCACCAAAGAGACCATAAAACTAGTTGGGAGAGTATCCATATCCATATAGTATGCAAACATCGTTCCTGTTATAGTAGCGACTACTACACCACCTACTACACCCTCTAGTGTCTTATTTGGAGAGGTTGGTGAAAATTTGGTCTTTCCGATACTCTTACCAACAAAAAAAGCCCCCACATCTGTAAATGCTACAATTATAAGCAACCATATAAGCCACTTGACCCCATACCCATCATAGAGCATAAACATAAATAGAAAACCAATAGTAGGGTATAGAAATGGTAAAATCAGTTTCTTCTTCTCATGCTCTTTTGTATAGGCTAGTTTTGAGGCAAAAAATAGTGCAATGAGAAAAAACAAATCATCAGGATTTGGGGTGAAATATGCCAAAATCCATATCACAACAGCATAGATATAAGGAGATTTCCGTGTTACTTCAAAGAGTTTAACTGCCTCATTAAACCCTACTAGATAAAATGTCCCAAGAAAAAGCCACATTAAGAATTTGTTATCAATATATCCGACAGTTAAAGTAACTACCAAAAGAGCCAAGCCAGTTATCCATCTCTCTCTATTATCAGTAATAAATTTCATCCTCTATCTCCAAGGATACCTCGTCCACGCAAGGTCTCTTTGATTTGCTCAAAGAGAGTAGCAGAGCTACAAGCTCGAAGAGAGTTCAAAGAACAAGGGGCGAGGAGGAATTGGTAGAACCTGTCATTGTTTGATTGTTGCAACTGTATAAGCATAGCCGTCTCCTTTTTGTACTGTTTTACAATATTTAAAATTAATACCTTGTATAGTCCCTAAAGTTGTAGTAATATTAAAATTACCACTAACTCTAACAGCTACTTTTCCAAGATAAGTTCCTATCTTTTTTCCTTTGGTAACTTTGGAGGCATTATATCAAACTTTTAGTTACTCTCTTATTTCTATGCCATCTTTTCGGACTCTTATGGTCTTATATTTGTCATACTCTACACTTGAACCCTCCTGAATCTTTACAAATCGTCTTTTACAGTAATCTACAGCGTAGTCACCTGCTTGGGTCAAAGAGAAGTCTACACATAGTTTAGCAGCCTTTTCTATAACAGATGAGGGGAGATTCTGTTTATCTGTTTTGATAATTAGGTGAGAGGATGGTATATCTCTTATGTGCATCCATAAATCATTTGATTTTGCTATTTTAAGTAGTGATTGATTCTCTTTGCTATTTCTACCAATTAATACTTTGTAGTCATCTATCCAAAAGAGTTCACCCTCTTTTATCTTCTCTTTTTTCTTCTGGACTTTTGCTCTTTTGGGAACTAATAGCTCTAACTCATGGCTATCTTTTGCCTGTTCTATTGCATGGAGCATATTTGTATAAAAAGATATTTTGGTTGTTAGATTCTCTTTTTCTATATGTATATTTTTGGCTCTATTTCTAGTCCTTTTGGCTTGATTGAAGAAATACTCACTTATACGATTTTTTACAACACCTTTTGGGAGTTTGATTGTTATCTCATTGCCATCAAAATCATAAGTTTTTAGTTTAGTCTCATAGGGCTTTATCTGATATAAATTTGCCAAGATTAGATTGCCATAGTTTTGATATTTTTTCTCATCTCTAGCTAGAGTCTCAGGATTTGCCAATCTATTTAGTAGTTTTTGTAGCTTCTCTTGCTTTTTAGATACAGATAGGAGCTTCTGTTTTTTTATCCCGTGAACTCTCTTCTCTTCAAAATCAAAATACTTTTGTCGTAGATGTTTCTCAATATCATCAATCTCTCTTTTGACCTCATCTCTCTTGAAAGGAGGAATCGGCAAAAGCTCAACCCCTGGTCGAATTACCCGAAAAGAGCTATCTGCATCAATATGTCTTAGAGCCTCTATAACCACCTCATTATCATCAATAAGTATAGCATTGGTATATCGTCCTGTAAACTCAAACTGTAGTACTACTCTCTTGTCTTTGTAGGAGCTTTTAGGAACTAGGGTAAAGCGAAGGACTCTATCTCTGTTTGGTACTTCTATATTTATAATTTTGGATGCAGAGATTAGAGAGTGTAGAAGTGTATCAAAAGGGGCATTGTACCCCTTTAGAGGTCTTTTTGAGTTAGTTATATAGATGAAACTTTCTCCTCTTGTCATATGAAAAAAGTAGCTGTTATTTCTATCAAAAGAGAGTTCTATGGTATTATTCTCGACTCTTCTTGCACGGCTAATATAGGTAAATCTTTTTAGATGTTCTGTTATAATTTTTAATTCATATAATTTCATAGCAGAATTTTATCTAAATATTCCCCCTTTTAACTATAAATTAGTCTTTTTAAAAAATATTAAATATTGAACTGTCGTCTATTAACTCTTCTCTTCTATCCTCATATACTTGTTTATATGAATCTTCTGCATCTTTTAGTGCAGCATCTATAGTTTCATCAATTAATCCAATAGCATTTTCTTTCTCTTTTTTCCATATAATTACTTTTCTTCCAACAGATTGTCTAATAGTAAGTCTTATTCTATCTCCATCTGTTATTAATTCTATACCTCCCTTTCTTATTATAAAAGAGTCTCCGTCTATAATTTTTTGATGGAATTTTTTGTCGTCTTCATCATAATGAAATACACCAAAAGTACTCATAGCCTCTTTTCCCTCAAGTTTATCAGCAAAATAGTATCCAAAATCATTATCATCTAGTTTTTCAACTATCATGTAAGCATTGGTAATTTTTCCTTGGGCTAATGTCTCATTCATATATAGACCTCTTTCTAATTTATATCTACCCTCAATATCATAACTATGTGCGCTAAGATTATTTTCGAAGCTATTATATTCTGTAAATTCTGAAGAGTCAGGGAGTTTTGTCTCTACGGCTTTTACTTCTGTTACTTTAGGTCCACGAATATTTGCACACGCAGATAGTAAAAGAGCTACTATAAGTGTTATTATATATTTCATCTTAATTCCTTATGTTATATTTTCTTTTATATATTAAACTCTTAGATTATTTTACCAAAAAAAAGATAATGAATCTTTAATAAAAGGAATTTTGCTATAATTCGCCAAATATTTATAAGGATTATACAGTGGGACAGACCATTACTGAAAAAATTTTCTCAGAACATGTTAATAAAAAAGTAAAAGCAGGAGAAATTGTTAGAGTTGATATAGATATGATTATAGGTAATGATATTACAACACCTATCTCTATAAGAGCATTTGAAGAGAGTGGACAGCAGGAGTTAGCTAGACCTGATAATTTTTGTATTGTCATGGACCACTATATCCCTGCAAAAGATATAGCATCAGCAAATCAAGCAAAAATTTCAAGAGATTTTGCATACAAACATAATCTCAAAAACTTTTTTGATGAGAAAGACATGGGTATAGAACACGCTCTTCTTCCTGAAAAAGGATTAGTAATCCCAGGAGATGTTATTATCGGTGCTGACTCTCACACCTGTACTCATGGTGCATTGGGAGCATTCTCTACAGGGATGGGTAGTACAGACATCTCTTTTGGTATGATAACTGGTGGAAACTGGTTCAAAGTACCCGAGACTATCAAGGTTCAGTTGAGTGGAAAACCTGCTGAGCATATATATGGTAAAGATATTATCTTGGAGCTTATCAGATTAATAGGTGTTGATGGTGCTTTGTACAAGGCGATTGAGTTTACAGGAGACTCTATACAGTACCTTGATATGGCAGATAGATTCTCTATATCAAATATGGTAATTGAAGCAGGAGCTAAAAATGGTATATTTGCTGTAGATGAGATTACTAGAGAGTATCTAGCAGAGAGAGCCAAAGCCAATGGTGGACTTAGAGCAGAACCAAAGATTCACTACTCCGATGAGGATGCAGAGTACTCGGAAGTGATTAAGATAGATGTATCTACTCTCTCTCCTGTTATAGCCTATCCATTTTTACCATCAAATGGCAAAAGTATGGAGGAGGCTGTAGCTGATGATTTGAAGATAGACCAAGTGATGATTGGGAGCTGTACCAATGGAAGAATAGAAGACTTGAGAATAGCAGCTAAGATTATGGAGGGCAAAAGAGTTGCACGACACACTAGAATGATAGTCACCCCTGCTACACAAAAGATTTTTCTACAAGCTCAAAAAGAGGGATTGATGGATATTTTGATTAATGCAGGTGCTGTTGTCTCCAATCCTACCTGTGGAGCCTGTCTAGGTGGATATATGGGAATACTAGGTGATGGTGAACGGTGTGTTGCTACTACCAATCGTAATTTTGTAGGGAGAATGGGAGCTAGAACCTCTGAAATCTACTTGGCTAACTCTGCTGTAGCAGCGGCAAGTGCTATTGCAGGGAAGGTTGTTGACCCTAGAAAGTAAAAAAATAAAATTTTTTAATTAAGAACAGTTTTTTATATTTAACTGTTCTAAATCTACAAAAAATCAGATTTATTTCTATTTAAAGCCCTAAAATTCACGATAAGTAGACATTTTTATGCTATTATTCTTAAAAAAAAAGGGTAAAATAATGTTTAGATTTATACTACTTTTACTAATTTTCATTAATATTTCATATGCACAAAACAGGAGATACTTTATAAAACTTGGCAGTTTTAAACAGTTTCCAGTTTTAGAAAAAACCATTAACCATATGCCACAAAATCTGCGTTCTCATATCACTATTGTCAAATCGAATGGTTGGTTTATCCCTTTTGCATACACAACAAAAAACAAGAGAAAGTTAAGCAGAAAACTACCTGCATATAGACGATATTTTCATGATGCCTATATATACTCCTCGGAGATGATTTTAAACTCTCCTGTTGTGCGAAGCTATTCAGCAGATTCAGTAACAACTATACCAGCGTACCAAGATATAGAGATAATACAAAACAGCACTCCTATAATCTACTACCCTAAAGTAAAAAAACATCCCATAAGAAAAAGATTTCCTATAGAGTCCAAATCTGCCAAAATTCCAAAACCAACAATTAAAAAGAGGAAGAGAAAGTTTAAAGCTTTTAACAAAAGAATGATAAGTGGAAAGCGATACTATCTAGCATATAAATCCAAAGATAATAGTCCAAACCTACTTGTAAAAGTTAGTTTTGGAAACCATACAGTAGTCTATCAACCGATGATGGGGGATATGAGTATGAGAGAGGCGAAATATCTCGTTGAGAATGGAAAGTTATATATGTTTGCAGATACTTTTTCAGAAAATGGTGCATTCTCAAGGATTGATGGGTATAAAAAGGATTATATATTAGTATCATCTTGGTCTAATGGCAAAAAACTAAATACCCTTCGATACTACTATAGACTCAATGATGCCAAGAGCTATTTGGGGGTAAAAGGTAGCTCTGACCCATTGGCAAAAGCTTTGGAGGATAGCCCTATTCAGGGAGTTTATCTACCAAACTACTAATAGTCCATTTATAAGATATAGTGTAGATTAAATCTAAAAAGAGTCCAATATAAAAATATATTGAACTCTTATACGCTTTTTTGACAAAAATTATGTTAGAATAAACAAAAAACGGTTGTATCATGTTCAAAATTCTTATACCAATATTTCTAGCTACTATGTTATCGGCAAATACACTAAGTACCTCACCGAAATCTGTTCCTATGGAGAGACCTTTTAGTATCGAAAGCAACAACTCCATCTTTGATACTAGTGTTAGCTATACACACAAAAAGTTACTCTCATGTCAACCAGCTATAGATGCTGTATATAGGGTAGTCTCAGACAAAAAGCTAAAAGTGATTCCAAAAGAGAGTCTAAAGAGTGATACAAACTACTCATGTAGTTACGGAGATAACTCTCTCTCATTTACTACTGAGCCTCTCATGATAAAAGAGTATCACTATTTCAAAAGAGATAGAGTTTTGAGATTAAATTTCAATGCAAAGCTTGACCTCAAAGATGCCAAAAAGCATATTAGAGTAGAGAAAAAAAACAAATTAGCTAAAACTAATCTAAACTATACAATTACACACTATAACGATAGAGTTCTACTTCTAAAAATCAATGAACCTGTAGGTAATCACCCTATAGAGTTGAGCGTAGATGATACTATATTATCAAAAAAGTTCTCTGCTACACTCAATAGTGAAAAATCAGCCCCTATCCTTTTGGATAAAGAGAAAGAAGCACTAGTTATCAGCAACAAACCACAAATGGTAGCACTAGATAGTGGTGAGTTTGCATTGAGAATCTTTTTGGATGATACACTAGAGGGTGAACCAGAAAACTCTATAGTCATAGATGGTATAGATAACTTTAGACTAGACAAAAATAACTACATCAACTATCAATTTAAAAAAGATTTTAATCTAACAGGTGAAATCTACTACTATACAGATGTTATTAGCTCCGAGTTCAAACCAAATAGTAGCTACCATGTCACACTAAAAAAGGGATTTAAAAACTATAGAGAGCTAAAAGAGGACAAAGAGTATATATTAAAAACAGGAGATAGAGCAAAAAGTATAATTTTTGAGAGTGACAAACCATATATATCTGATGCAGGTGAGTTGGGATTTAAATCTATCAATATCGACTCTGCTACAGTTATAGTTGAGAGAATTTTGGATGAGAACCTGCGTTATTTTATGAACTTCTCCTCTGCTGACAAAGAGAAGGTCTATAAATACACCAAAGAGGTGTTTACCAAAGAGATTATCCTAAACAATCAAAAAAATGAGATAACTAAACAGAAGTTTCTACTCTCTGATATTGCAAAAAAACTCCCCTATGGAGTCTATAATATCACCCTAAGATATACTAGAGGAGAGGAGGAGAGGAGTAGTAGCAAAATCCTATTTTTATCAAATCTAGGAATCTCTGTCAATCTATCTCAAAATCAAGCATTTGTAACAGTACTTACTCTCAATACGGCTAAACCTATACTCAATACAGAGGTTGAAATATACGGAGAGAACAATGAACTACTAGGAAGAGCAAGAACAGATATAAATGGAATAGCCATTATCAACAGAGAGAATCTACTAGATAAAAAACCAAAAGGTGTCATAGTCAAGACAAATCATAACCAAAACTTCTTGGCACTAAACAAGAGCATCTCCCCCTCTCCCAAAGATAGATTGAAAAAGCCTGAACGGTTCAAAGCTCATATCTATCTCCAAAGCAAATTAGTCCGTCCCGAGGCTAAAATAAATGCTCTAATCACAGTCAAAGATAGAGACTTCATCTCTGCATCAAAACTACCTATCATGCTAACTCTAAGAGAGCAATATGGAAAAGTAATAAAAGAGAAAATCTACCATACAGATGAGTATGGGCTAATAGACTTCAACTATCAACTAGATAGCGAAGATAGAATGGGCAACTATGAGCTTATCGCATCTATAGGTAACAAAAATATAGGGAAAAGTTTTCTAAAAGTTGAGGCATTTATGCCACCTAAAATTGAAAATCATATAAGCACAAATCAAGAGGAGTACCAAGCAGGTCAACTAATAGAGGCAAATATCTCTAGTAACTATCTATTTGGAACTCCTGCTTCTAAGTTAACTGGAAAGGTAACACTAAATAGCAGATTGGCGAATTTTAGATATGATAAATATAGAGATTATAGCTTTACAAACAGTAATCTACCTCACCAAAACAGTCAAGGTTATCTAAAAGATAGCCAAGATATTATACTAGATGGGAGTGGAAAAACATCTATAGTCCTACCAACGATTATAGAAAATAGAGTCCCATCTATACTTGAACTATCACTAGGTGTAACTATCATGGATGATACTCAACCTGTTTCAAACTACAAAATGCTAACCCTCTATCCATATAGTGCAATGGTCGGAGTCAAACTAGACAAGGAGCAGATAGAGAGAGGTAAACCACTCCAAGGTAGAGCTATACTGATTGACCCAAAGAGCAAAAAACTTATAGATAGAGAGCTATACGCTGTTATCAAAAAGGTCGATTGGCACTATAGTTATAGTAATGGGAACTATGAGTGGAATCAGGAGACAAAGGTTGTAGATAGTTTTACTATCAAAGCAAATAAAAAGTTCTCAAAAAGCGTTGCAGAGAATGGAGAGTATATTATAGAGATTTCTGACCGTTTAGGTGGACATAGTAGCTCTAGCTCATTTGAAGTGTGGTGGGAGAGCTATAGTAATATCTCTCCAAAAGATGACCTAAAATCTATAGAGATTGATTTTGAAGACAAACTCTATCAAAAAGGAGATACGATTGTAGCTTCATTCAAATCTCCTATCCTAAAAGGTGAGCTATTTGTAACACTTGAGAGCGACAAAGTAGAGTTCTACAAGAGAATCAGCATAGACAAAGGGGTAGCAAGAGTGGAAATACCTATCAAACATGATATGAAAAGAGGTGCATATCTACACGCTACAGCCTACCGTCCATCCAATAGCTCCTCTAAACTAATCCCTTTTAGAGCCATAGGGTATAAGTTTATCAAAGCAAATCGTAATGCACACAAGATAGAGATAACACTAGATATACCAAAAGAGAGTAAATCAAAAACTACACTAAAACAGCTGATAAAAACAGACAAAGAGGCAAAACTACTAATATCTGTAGTAGATAGTGCTATACTACAACTAGCTAGACAGAAAAACCCAAAAATATTTGATTATTTCAATGATAAAGCAGAGAAAAAAATATCATACTATGATTTATATGACCAACTCATGTCATATATTGCCGAGGGGAGACTTATAGATTTTGGTGCAGGAGATATTGCAGGGGTAAGTGCCTTTGACAACAAACACAAAGCACCCGATTTTGCTGAACGAATCAAACCATTTATGAAGTGGTCAGGAGTTATAAAAACCGTAAACAATCAGATAACAGCAAATATGGAGATACCAGAGTTTAATGGTAGAGCAACAGTTATAGTTATAGCCATAAACGAAGATAGCATAGGTGTCGCATCCAAAGAGATTACCATCAAAGACGACATCATGATAAAACCATCACTACCTAAGTATAGTTTAGTTGGAGATAGTTTAGAGATACCTATTAGACTCTTTAACACTACTAAAAAAGATGAAAATATCACCCTAAAGAGCAATCTATCTGATAATCTAAGCTTTGAGATAGAGAAAAATAGTTTGATTATACCTGCAAACAGTTCCAGAGTTATAAGAGCAAAGCTAAAAACCAAAGAGATAGGCAAAGGCAAGATTCAAATTACTGCTAGTTTTGGAAAAGAGAGAGTTAGCAAGAGTATTGAGCTACCTATCTATAGTCCATATTCTATCTCAACAGAGACATTCAAAGGTATAAGTAACTCCCCTCAAACGCTCAAAGTCCCAAAAGAGTACAAAGGAGCAAAAGTATATATAACCATCTCCGATAATCTCATAGGCTCTATGAGAGATGATTTGAAATATCTAATCGGTTACCCTTATGGTTGTGCAGAGCAGACTAGTTCAAAAATCTCTGCTATGCACTACTCCAAACCATTTCTAAAAGATGATAAACTTCTAGGAGAGAGCGTAAACTTTATCCGTCAAGGTATCAAAAAACTTAAAAACCTACAAAACAGTTATGGAGAGTTTAGTTATTGGGAAGAGGATGGATATATAAATCCTTACGCATCACTATACTCTGCCCAAACACTACTAGAGTTGAAGAGAGATGGTGTAGCTGTAGACAAAAGCGTAATAGAAAAATCTATCAAGATGCTAAACTCTGTCACTACAGCAGATGATGAGTATCTAGGTAAATATAATGAATTTCACCGTATCTATGCAGGATATATCTTGGCAGAAAATGGTAGTTTGGATAGTAGTGTAGCCAATATGTTACTAGAGAAGAGATTCTATAAAAAACATTTTCTATCAACTCTATATATGTCTGCTATCCTAAAGATAGAGGGCAAAAAAGCGAAAGCCCAAGAGATATATAAGAGCATTTCATATACTCTAAACTCATATGGGCAGAAGAGTTATGGAAATCGTAGTGATAATTTTGAATCAAGCCGTAGAGATATGCTACTACATTTTATTATCAAGTCCAAATACTTCAACAGAAGTACAAAAGACCTAGCTACTATCCAAAAATCACTAGATGAACTCTACTCTACCCAAGAGAAAGCAGTAGCTCTAAAAGCTATAAGCATCTACCTAGGAAAACCTAAAAACAGCAAACTAGATGTAGAGCTTCAGATAAATGGACAGAAGATAGAGTTTACAAAGGCTGAAAATATAGCTATAGAGAGTATCAATAGCGACACAATCTATATAAAGCCAAAATCAGGAGCTATGAGTTACAATATTGAACTAGTAAAACATCTACCAAAAGCTCTAAAAAATCAGCTATCATCTACAAAAGAGTTATCTATAATGCGTGAATTTATAAATGAAGAGAATCAAACTCTAAATCTATCGGCTCTAAAACAGGGAGAGAAAATATATAGCAAAGTCACTATTGCAAATATAGGGAAGGTAAACAGCGTAGTAGTAGACCAGAGGATTCCATCCTGTCTAAATATAGTAAATAGCAATATCCAATCAACCATAGAGAGATTTAAAAATATAAACATAGACCAAGAGTACAAAGAGATAAGAGATGATAGAGTTCTATATTTCCTAAACCTAGCAGAGAAGACAAAACGAGATAGTATCACCCAATCTAATATTATCGTACAGAACAGAGGTATAATATTTACTCCACTAATAGTAACAACCAAAGGAGAGTGTAGATTACCTGCTGTTATCACAGAAGCGATGTACGATACTAGAATAGATGACTATGCAAAAGAGACTAATAGCATAGTAGTAGGTACCAAGGTAGAGTTGGCTAACTAGTCAACTTCTATACTACTATTCTCTCTATATCTATAGAGAGTTGGGTTATAATCTCATAAGATATAGTCCCAATCTGCCTACCTGCCAAGAGTGCATCATCTACTATACAGACCTCATCTTTTGAACTCTCCAAAGAGATATAATCCATAGATACACGACCCAAAATAGGTAAACCCTCGGCGATAATAAAGGGCTTTTGGGTAGAAGACCTCATCCATCCATCACCATAACCCAAATCATAAGTAGAGACTACCATATCTCTAGGGGCTATAAATGTGCCACCATACCCTACTCTCTCACCTTTTTTTAGAACTCTAGTAGATATTTTTTTTGCCCAAAGTGATAAAACAGGTTTTAGAGCTAGACTACTATAAATATTTGGTAACTCACTATAACCATAAGCTCCTATACCCAAACGAATTATATCCTCATCCAAACAGTTAAGACGCAGAGAGGTAGCAGAGTTAAAAGAGTGAAATCTCACATCTCTAACTCCAAACTCTACTACTCTTCTCTTCACCTCTTCAAAGAGTTTACCTTGCCAAAAGAGTTCAGAACTCAACTCATCTGCTGACCTATTATGAGTCATTACACCTTTTAGCTTTAGTTCTCTCTTCTCTATCTCCTCTAGTGCCTCCTCTATCTCACCCATAGCGATACCATTACGGTGCATTCCTGTATCTACTTTTAGCTCTACAGTTGAGCCTCTTTGTGCTTTGGGAATATCACCTAAGCTATTAAGTACAAATGAACAGCTATCATCTACCAAGGCTCTATCTCCTAAAATCAATATATGTTGAAAATAGGGTTTTATCTTCCTAGCTTCACTATAGGTTCTCACTACTGCTTTAGTCAAACCAAACTCTGCTGATAGTTTTGCCATAAGCTCCAAGCCATGTCCATAAGCGTTGTCTTTGAGAACAATAGCTATAGAGTCTATTGAGCTAGTTTTTGATACAAACTGATTTAGGTTATAAAAAAAGTTCTCTCGATTTATCTCTATATAAGCCATACTACTCTTTTAAATTTTTAACATATCTAAACCACTTTAGATAGTCATTGCTGTCCTCTCTAAAACCAACAATATTTTTGATAACCTCTCCACTCTTTGGCTCTACAATAATCACACTAGGAACACCAACTACCTCTATAGATTTAGGGTAATAACCATTCATATCTAGCTCTACAGCTATATAATCTCTTGCTAGATTCTCTATTATCTCTCTCTCTTTTAGAGTTGTATTTTTCAACTTTTTACACCAACCACAATGCTCTGCTGTGATAACTATAAATAGATATTTTTTCTCTTTTTGTGCCTCTTCTTGGGCTGTTTTGTAACTCTTGTAATAGACTATATCAGTATCATTGCTATCAGCATGAGAAAAAAGTATAAGAAAAATTGTAAAAATTGCTATTTTCAAATTAGGCTCCTAATAATTATTATGTATAATAACAAATATATCCCCAAAAAAGAGACAATATGAGCAAAATATTACCAGCTGAATGGAGTAAACAGAGAGCCATTCTAATGGCATTCCCCCATAAAAACAGTGATTGGGCAGATGACTTAAACTCTGCACTAGTACCATTTATTAGAATAGCACAAGCTATAGCATATGCAACACCTGTCTACATTATATGTGATGATAGAGAGGCTATATCATCACATTTCTGTTCTACTAGAAATATGAGTTTTATAGAGATACCTACAAATGATACTTGGACTCGTGATTATGGATATATCTCTATTATAGAAGATGGAGAGGTTAAGTTACTTGATTTTAAATTTGATGGTTGGGGTGGTAAGTTCGAAGCTACGCTTGATAACGCACTAAACAGAACTTTACACTCAAAAGGGTATCTAGGGACTACTCCATTGGAGAGTATAGATTTTGTACTAGAGGGTGGTTCTATTGATTCAGATGGAGAGGGAACTATACTCACTACGACTAGTTGTCTATGCAATCCAAATCGTAATGGTGGATTGTCCAAAAAAGAGGTTGAGATAAAACTAAAAGAGTATCTAGGAACCAAGAGAGTTCTTTGGTTAGATAGTGGACATCTAGTAGGTGATGATACAGACTCTCATATAGATACTCTTGCTAGATTTGTCTCTGTTGATACTATTGTATATGTTAAATGCGATAATAGAGAGGATGAACACTACTCTGCTCTAAATGCTATGGAGAGAGAGCTTCAGAGTTTTAGAACTCTAGATAATAGACCTTATAATTTGATACCTCTACCTATGCCAACTGCCAAATTTAATAAAAAAGGAGATAGATTACCTGCTACTTATGCCAATTTTTTGATAACTGATAAGGCACTTATCTACCCTACTTATGGTATAGTAGAGGATAAAGTTGCCCATCAGGTTTTTAAAAAATTGTTTGAAGATAGGGAGATAATCCCTATCCAGTGTAGTCGAGTAATAGAAGAAAATGGGAGTCTACACTGTTCAACAATGCAAATTCTATAATCTTTTTTATTAAATTAAGTTGAAAATTGTTAAATTTTTGACCCAAAATTTTGTGTCCAGTAGATTTTGTAGTCACTATCTTGTTTGACTACAATAGCTACACCTACTTCGGAGAACATATCACTCATAATATTTTTACAGTGGTCTGGACTATTTAGCCATGCTTCCATGACCTCTTTGATATTGCTTTGTCCTCCTGCAATATTCTCTCCTAAGGCAATATACTCTGTATATCCATTTGCCTCTATTCTCTCAAAAAACATACTTGCATTACCGTTGTTTGAACCTGTAATATCAGAGTGAGTTCCTGAACCTTTGTGGTCAAATGTATTACTCTCTGCAAGGTCAAAACTATGCTCATAAGCAGAAGCATACAACTCGATATTCCATGTCAAAGGTTTAGCAGGGCCTACTATACCCAAGCCATCATTGCAGTCTCTAGCTACACTACGAGCTTTGTTAATAGCTATTAATATCTCTTGTTGTTCAGGTTTTGTAAACTCTATATAGTCACTATCTGATGTAGTAGTAACACTGCCACATCCGACAAAGAGAAGAGAGATAAGAGGTATGATAAATCTAACTTGTAACATGGTATATCCTTTCTTGAGTTGTTATAAGAGAAGTATAACACTCTTTTTATTAAATATTATTTAATAATTAATAATATTTTCTAATTATTTATGTTTTTTAATATTTTTTTATATTTTTTAGAAATTATGGTAAAATTCTATTATGAAAATAGCACTAATACAACAAAAATCATATAAAGAGAAAAAAAAGACCATAGAGAAGACTGTAGAGTTAATCAAAAAGGCTTCTAAAAATGGAGTAAATCTAATCGTATTACAGGAGTTACATCAAACAGAGTATTTTTGCCAAAGTGAAGATACAAAGTTTTTTAGATATGCAGATAGTTGGGAGAATGATATAGAGTTTTGGTCAAAAGTAGCAAAAGAGTACAAAATAGTACTTCTGACCTCTCTATTTGAGAAGAGAACAGCAGGTCTATATCACAATACAGCTGTTGTTTTTGATAAGGATGGAAGTGTAGCAGGAAAATATAGGAAAATGCACATACCTGATGACCCTGCTTTTTATGAGAAGTTCTACTTCACCCAAGGTGATTTGGGGTTTGAACCTATCAAAACCTCTATAGGAAAGCTAGGTGTACTTATATGTTGGGACCAATGGTATCCAGAAGCTGCACGGATTATGACTCTAAGAGGAGCTGATATTCTTATCTATCCTACTGCTATAGGTTGGTTTGATGAGGATAGCGAGGAGGAGAAAAATAGACAACTAGAGTCTTGGATAACTATCCAACGCTCTCACGCTATAGCCAATGGGCTACCTGTGGTCTCTTGTAATCGTGTTGGCTTTGAGAGAGATAGCTCAGGGGTACTTGATGGTATTAGGTTTTGGGGGAATAGTTTTGTCTGTGACCCACAGGGGGAGATAATAGCTCATGCCCCTCACCAAAATGAGACTATACTTTATGCTACTATAGATAGTAGACGAACAGAAGAGGTTAGAGATATATGGCCATTTTTGAGAGATAGACGAATTGATACATATCATAATTTGCTTAAAAGATATTGTGATTAATAACATAGTTCAAATATTATATCTATTATAATGAGTAAAATTATTAAATAAGGACTATTTATGGCAATGGAAATTACAGATGTGGTAAAAGGGGAGAGTGTAGATTTTAAAAATCCAACCAAAAGATTTTATGATGCTGTTGGTGGTGAAGAGGGGATGCGTAAACTGATGTTTAACTTCTATGACAAAATATATGATAGCGAAATATCTCACTTCTTTCCACAAGATGAGGAGGAGTTTGAGGAGATAAAGATTAAAAATACTAAATTTTTCATCCAAATATGTGGAGGTCCAAAAGTCTATGAGGATGTATCAAAAGGTATGGATTTAAATGAGTTTATGATTCGTGTACATGATGACTTCTCCATCAATGAAAAAGCTAGAATAGAGTGGCTAGGAACTATAAGGGAGGCTCTCGAAGAGGTAAAAGGGGTAGATGAGGATATTCTAAAAGAGTTTTGGGACTATCTCGACCAGTTCTCAAAACTCACTGTTAACTCTTTTTCTGATGGTAGTACATACTATGCTGCCTACACACAAGCAAAAGGGAATTGAGGAGATATTCTCTCCCCATGCCTAAAGCATGGGATTCTATCAATAACCTATTTTAACCCCGTAACATCAAAAGATTAAACTCAACCCTTATTAAAAATAATTGGTTCTCCTATATCCACCGTGCCACTATAAACCCCTAAATATCAAACTTTTATAAGAGAAATAAAAATTTACTAAGAACAAATGAAACTATAAGAGCCTATTTTATAGAAGGGGTTTGGGGATTAAAATAGTAGTAATTTTATATTTCCTTGTTATAAAAAAGCTTTTTAAAAAATCAAGGGAGTATCTCAATCCATCTTCATCATCAATACTTGCATAATTTTGATATAATTATAGAGTTAAATGCAAAGAAAGGGATGAAATGTCTAAAAAGAGAATCATATCTATAATCCTCTCTCTAATTATCATCTGCTCCTCAACCTTTGCACAAACGTATATCTATGCCGAGAAACTACCTATATTAACTTTTGATAGACTACATAACAAATACCCAAAAGCAAAATTTATAAAGGTCTCTGCTCGTGAATTTGAAGAGATGAGAAATCAAGGAGAGCTAATTTCAATAGAAGGTACAAAGTTAATAGTTTTGCCTACAGAGAGTAAAAAGATTACTACTCCAACTCCAACATATAACGAAACAGATATATTATCAGGGTTGAACTCTCTAAATTTTCCTAGCTGTACAGACAAAGATTGCGTCTATACGCTAGTATTTATTGGGATGATTATTGGGGTTTATGTGGTTGCTGTCTTGGTAGCTGACGGTGTATATCTCTTAGGAGATGTTATTTTGAATGAAAAAGATGTAAAAAAGTGGTTTGAGATGGGTGCTACTGCCTCCTATTTTTCATATAGAACAGCAAACTCGGAGATAGAGAATAGTAGTATATTTGGAGGGCTAACTATCTCAAGTGGATTTATAGATAGAGGTATAGGCATAGGGTTTATATCTGAATTTGGTCATATAAACTTAGATATAGACCAAGACCCAACTGATGAGAGGAGAGTATATGGAGCTTATGGGATGATTGGTACTACTTTTAGATATGGGTTTAGTAGAATCTCCTCTTTTCACCTAGATGTAATGGCAGGGGTGAGTGATGTGGAGTATGTGGATGTGATGGGAGTTGCTAGGGTTGGATTAAATTTTAAAATAGCTAAACATGGTTTTTTTGATATTAACTATGGTGTAAACTACTTGGGGTTAGAGGATATGAGTGAGGGGATGGATAGCTCTTATAATGGTACTGTTGGGGTTAGTTTTGGATATAGATATTAAACAGATTGCTATTATAGGCTCAACAGCATCAGGAAAAACAGCTCTAGCTATAGAGTATGCTAAGAGAATCAATGCCAATATTCTATCTCTCGACTCTCTAGCCATCTACAGAGAGATAGATATAGTCTCAGCAAAGCCTACGATAGAGGATAGAGAGGGGATTAGGCATTTTGGATTAGATGTTATCTACCCCGATGAGCCTTTTGATGTAACAACATTTATAGAGCTATATAGAGAGGCAAAAGAGAACTCTACAAAAGAGGGAAAAAATCTAATAATTGTAGGTGGTACTAGCTTTTACCTTAAAACCCTACTCTATGGTCTTAGCCCTATGCCCAAAATCTCACAAAAAACTAGAGACAAAACAGCCAAAATATTACAAAGTAGCATAACAGATGCCTATGCTACTCTATATAGTTTAGATGAGAACTATATGAGAAATATAGCATCAACAGACAACTATCGCATAGAGAAGATGCTAAACCTCTACTATGAAACAGGAGTAACCCCCTCAGACTATTTTAGACAAAACCCACCACAACCTACCATAACAGAGCCTCTACCAATATATGAGATAACCGTAGATAGAGAGATTCTAAGAGAGAGAATCAGAATCAGAACAGACAAGATGCTAGATATGGGTCTAATAGATGAGGTATCTTCTCTCGAAAAAAGATATGGTAGAACTCCTAACTGTATGAAAGCGATAGGGATAAAAGAGACTCTCGATTTCTTTGATGGTATCTATAGAGAAGAGGAGATGAGAGAGAAGATTATAATCAATACAGCAAGACTCGCAAAGAGACAGAGGACTTTTAATAGGTCACAATTTAAAAAAAAGAGTTCTCTGCCATTAAATGAACTAAAAGAGTTATTACTCCAATAGATTTTTTAACCCATCTACACTAATATTTCTCTCATATAGAGGTCTACTCAAAAAGGTCTCACTCTCTGAATCAACCCAAAATAGCGTTGGAAAATGAGTTGTATAGTAGAGTTCGATTGGATAGCTAAGCTCCCCCTCATAGGTAACAATAACAGCTACCATCTCACTATTTATCCTATCTACATAGGGTTGATTCATAAAAACTCTTTTTATAATCTCTCTACAAAGAGGTGTCTCTCTTTTGACAAGAAAGACAAATAGAGCTTTATGCTCTTGATGTGCTTGATAGAGAGCTTTGTCATAGTCTCCTTGCCAATGGACATAATTTGAAAAAGCGACAATAGGGAGAGTCAACAGAAGTATAATTAAAACTCCAAATCGCTTCTGCATTCTCTACTTTTTCTCCTCTTCTTTTAGATTATATATAAAAATACCAGAAGGGTGCTTAATCTGAAAAATCTCTCTCTCTAAAAACCACTCTTTGGTATTGATAACATTAACTTTGTTTTGGTCTCTCTCCTCTCCCTCTCCATTTACAGAAGCATATAGATAATCATCCTTTTCTGACCATCTAACATGTAGTATTTTTCCTTTAAATGTAAATGTTTGTATGATTTTGAGACTTTTTGTATCGACTATTTGGATAGTTGGAAAATCTTTTCCCGAAAAGGTAACTGCCAAATACTTTTTATCAGGACTTAGAGAGGTAAATACAGGTAGACCTTTCATCTCAATATTTTTTATAAAGTTGAAATCTTTGTCATAGACCATCACCTTGTTATCTCCAACAGCAGGGATAAATGTTTTATCTTCGCTTAGTGACCAAAAGCCAAAATGAGGGACTTTGAGTACAGGTTTGTTATCTTTAGCAGTTACATTAATCTCTCTTGAGTTCATTGTATCAAGGTCAATAACCCCAAATGCTTTTGTCAAGAAAAATCCTACTATATATGTATTATCTTTTATCATAGCATCAAAAGGCATCTCTCCTACTTTGAACTCTTTGAAGATTTTGAATTTAGGTAAACCTTTTCCAAAATTTTCATCTTTTAATACAGTTACCTTATCATTGTCCATTTGAGCAAAGATAATCATATCTTTGTAGATTTTAATCCCTACATTTTTTGAACCTGTTTTGATTTTATCAATTGGTTTTAGGTCACGAGTCAAAATATCTACCGATTTATCATCATAATTTGCCACAGCTACAAAATTTTTGCCTATTATAAATCCTATAGCACTCTTGGAAGTTTTATACTCTTGTAGTACATTTTCACTTATGGGGTCAAAATGTACTACAAAACCATCACGACTAATCAGGTAGCCATCTTCTCCATCAAATTTAATAATTCCATGGTTCATATTGTGCATATTTTCCATATGCGATTTAGTTAGTCCTTTGTTAATAATAGCAATAGACTCACTCTCTCGCTCCACTACAAATATCTTCTCACTTGCACTAGGAGTTCCTGCCCATATGGTTGAGCTTAGAATTAACATAAATAGTATAAATCTCATTTATCATCCTTTTTTTGTACTATTGTACTAAGATGTTGATAGCAAATAGGTTAACCTATATCAATTATCCATCAGTGCTACTGTTATTATCAGTTTTTTTTACTAAAATCTTTTTACTAGGTTTCTTCTTTATCATCCATTTTTTAAACGGTTGTAGTGATGAGATATACTCTGCTACATCTTTGAACTCCTGTGCATTTAAGGGCAATGTAGGCATGGCATTTGCACTATATCCAAACTCTTTATAGAGACTATATGGGTCTTTTGCATACTGTTCAATTTTTTCTATTTTTCTTGTGTATGAGACCATATTAAAATCAGGTCCCAATGCAGAACCACCATTTACGGTATGACAGATTGCACAATTTGCTTTGTATACCTCTTCACCAGCCTTTATATCAGCGACTAGATTAGTTGCTGTTAAAAAAGTTATTCCAATAATTAGTTTTTTCATATAAGGATTCCTTTATGATATTGATTATTAAGAATAATATCCTAAATCGGATAAAATTACTCTTAATTAAAATATAAATAGGAGTTAATTAGTCTTATTTGAAAAAAGTTAATTAATTTTCATTGAAACCTCTTTTATAATATGAGCCTTTTTAAATATCTCATCTTCTAACGAGATAACCGATTGACAATCTTTTTTTGCAAATCTAACAAACATAGTAGCTTTTATAACGTCTCCTTTTTTAAGCTCTACTCCACTGTATCTCAAAACTTTACTCTCTTTTATATCTAAATTATTCACCTCTCTACTAGAAGCAGTAGCAGGTATGATTATCTTTTTCCCATCTTTGTCTCTGAATCTATACTCAAAAAATGCCTCTTTATCCTCTTTTGGCTCTTTTTTATAGTTTTTCCAAATCTCTTTGCCATCTCTTAGAACTTTTACTTCGAGATATTTTACTCTTGCAGGTTGAACAATTAGAGGATGTCCCATTTTATTGGTCAATTTTACCTCTATAATATTAGAAGTGGTAGAGATATTTATATCAACTCCTGTAGTTCTGAATTTTTTGTCGTAAATTCCTAAAAACTTGTGACTAGCGTGTCGTCCTCTTGCTTTTTTGTCCATCTTTTCAGCTCCACCTTCAATCTCTGGCATATGACACTCTATACACTTGATACTGTCCTGTTTTTTATCCATAGCTCTAAATATGGTCACATTATTATCATTTAGTTTATGAGAGTGGCAACCCATACACGCCTTTTGACCATATATAGGATTTTTGCTTGATGAGTGTTTATCACTATCTTCGGGATTAATCAATCGTCCATAGAGTGTTGGTTTGAAGTTTTCTGCCTGTCTTGCTTTGATGTTTATATTTTTTTTATGAGATTTTTTAACATAAGCTATAGTATGACAAAAAAAACAGCTAATTGCATCTGTATGAGTCTTGTTACTCTTATTGGGTCTAGCCTCTCCACTAATTAGCTCTTTTAGATTATCTGCCATTGGCATATGACACGATGCACACTCATACTCTTTTGTACTCACCTTGTCAGCTATAGCTCTGTGAAGCTCATCCGTAAAGTAACTTTTGGCATGAGCAGAGGTTTGATACTCCTCATATATCTTCTCATGACACTCACTACAAGCATGATTATCAAAATATTTATCTTTGGCAAGAAGAGACGAAAAACAGACTAAAAGAAAAAAAAGAAAAACTCTCATATGACTACTCCATTGTAATTTAGCAAAACTATTTAAGCAAATCGCTTTAATAAACTACAACAAAATCAAATTAAAGAAAAAAAGAGAAAGTCTAATCTAGTTTTAAAGAGGAGGATTTATATCCAAAAGATTAGACCTCATAGAGTTGGGGCGTAAGGTGGTTGGCATCAACCAACCATTATATCCCCCCATAAATAGAAATTAAGCACCTGGAATATGCTGTCTATGCTCTACAGAGTATGTAAAGGTAGGTGTTGTCAAGTTTTCAATATACTTAATAAACTTACCTGTTTTAGACTCATAGATACCAATTCTACCAGTTGTCCACTCAGAAATCATTGTCCACTTACCATGATTTGCAGGTTCAGCATGAAGAAGTCTAGGTTGAACAGGCTCTTTAACAGCTGCCCCTAATTTCGCTGGCATAGGAAGTAGAGTCTCTTTTGATACTTTTGAAGCTACCTCATTTACAGGAACTTTTTCATGTTGAGTTGCATCCCACTCTTGAAGAACCTTTTTAGTTTTAGCATCAATAAGTTGACCTTTTTTCTTACCAACTTTGATAATTCTATCAGTCTCAAGTGTATCTTTGTTAATCAAATGAACTTCATTGTACTTATCAGGTTTACCAAGTACACAGTCAGACCAGATATATGGTGTGTGATGAGAAGTACCAACAAATAGTCCACCACCTGCTGTTTTAACATGTTTAACTACTTTCCAAGTAGAGTCCCAAATAACAACATCTCCAAAGTTCATACTTTGAGTTGCATGAAGTTGTTTTTTCTGACCTTTTGAGTACCAAGATGAACCTTGACCTGGGTGTGGCTTAGATTTTTTACCTGTATGTACTTTTGCTGCTAATTTTTTAGTTTTAAAGTCAACAATACCAACAACATCACTTCCTTGAGAAGCAATCATAAAGTATCTACCAAAATCTTTACCCTCATCTTCATTTAGGAATGCATCATGAAGAATTTTACCAATATTTGGAATATCACCAACAATTGGGAAGTTTGGTTTAGAGTAATCAATAATATATGTATGACCACCATCTTTTAGTGCCATTGCAAAGTATGGTCCATAAGGAGTATCAGCAAGAGATGCCACACGACTAGGACCAATTTGACCATCAGGGTCAATTACTCTACTTGTATCATAAACTTTTAGTGGCTCTAGTGTTGTAGCATCACATAGAACAGCACCACCTGGGTTGTAGTTACCCGCAATTACATATTTACCATCTGGAGAAACAGCAAGTCCTCTTGACTCTTGTCCTACTTGAACAGAAGCCAATGCTGGTTGACCTGGTGCTCCAATATCAAACATAGTTAATTTACCTGAACGAGAGATAGAGTAAGCATATCTTGGATTCTTTTTGTTTGTTACTGTAACATGTACAGCAAATCCAGCTTTGTGTCGACTAAGAACTTTACCTGTAGTTGAGTCAATAAAGTCAACCAAAGAAGCATCTCTCTCAGTAGCAAATGTAATATCAAGAACTGATTTCACCTCTGTTGGTTTTGGATATTTTTTAGCTAGTGCCTCACGGTCAGCCATTTTTGTCCAAGTTCCTTTTACCTCTTTTAGGTCAAGTGTAAGCTCAACAGTATTTTTCCAATCCATTAACCAGTTAACCATACCTGCTGCATCGTCTTTTGAGAAGCTACTATTCCATGCTGGCATAGCTGTGTTTTCTCTACCATTCATAATAGTTTCAGCTAACATTTCATGGCTTTTTTTCTTGAGAGCTTTTGGTCTAAGGTCAGAACCAACACCACCTTGGTGGATAGGACCGTGACACCCTTGACACTCTTTCTCATACTTTTCAGCAAAATTCATATTTGATGTACCTGCTAATGCAAATGAAGCTGTCAATGCTGTTGCTGCTGCTATACTTAAAATCTTGTTCATATTTTCTCCTTATGTTTTCAATCAACTTCAAGTTTTAACGATTTTGAAGTTAATTTTGATAAAATAACTAATCTGATTTTTCAGACAACTCATAAATTGGGACTACGCTTAGTCCCACTCTCTCATTATTAAAGCTTTTTACTGCTCTAATTTAGCTTTTTCCTGCTTATAAATCCAGAACATAGGTAAGATAATTATTGTATGTAAAACAATAGTTAAAGTCAATGGTCCCTGATTTAGCATACCAAAAATACTAGGTACTACATCTGTAAATGGTTCAATCATTTAGTCTCCTTTATATTGAATTTAACTAGAGACTAACCTATAGTCTCTAGTCTCTATTAAGCCTCAGCCTCTTTTGCATTTGAACCAATAGTAATTAAATCAAGAACAAGATAAACAAAACCTACGAATGTAACTACACCCATAATAGCTCTCCAAAGTTGTCCTTGCATATACCAAGTCAAGTTTTGTGCTGTAAAGAATGCACTCCAAGTTGCCCCAAGCTCTGCTCTCTCTACAAGAACTTGCTCATAACCTGCAATTGTAAGAGCTACAGTCATTCCTACTACACCAAATGTAATCAAGAAAATCGCCATTTTAGATTTAAATGTTGATTTCATTCTCTCTACACCGTAAGATTTTTGAATACCATAATACATCATACCGATAAGGATTGTTGCATATGCTCCAAAGAATGATAAGTGACCGTGAGCTGCTGTAAACTGTGAACCGTGTGTATAGATATTTACTTGTGGTAGAGTATGGAAGAATCCCCAAATACCAGCACCCAAGAAGTTACCAAACGCATTAGTTACAATCCATGCCATAGCAGGACCATTTGCAATAACTGATTTCTTTTCACCTTTTGCTTCATGGATACCTTGCTCTTTACCCCAATCGTATAGAACATGAACAAACATAGCAATTAGTGGCACAGGCTCTAGTGCAGAGAATAATGCTCCGATTTCCCACCAGTACTCAGGTGTACCAATCCAGAAATAGTGGTGACCAAGACCAAGAATCCCTGAACCAAATAGCATAAGAACCTCAATCCATAGCCACATCTCAACGATTTCTCTTTTTGCACCGATAAGTTTAATCAACGCATAAGCTGCAAGAGTACCAACAAATACTTCCCAAGTAGCTTCAACCCAAAGGTGTATTACCCACCACCACCAAAATTGGTCCATTGAGATGTTATCAGTATAAATCATACCTGCAAGATATAGACCAGCTAGTGCCATAAGGTTAGCAATCATAACAGTCATAATACCTGTCTTCTCACCAGCCATATATGTAGCAAATACATTCCAATAGAAGATAAGAACAACTACAACAATACCAATATCAGCCCATCTTGGAGCTTCAAGATACTCTCTACCTTCATTAATAAGCCATAATGTTGTTTCTGTACCTGAACCAACTTGAATAAAGATATATACAAGAACAACCACAGTAACAGCTGCTGTTAATACCCAAAATGCTAACTTACCAAGACCAATCATAACACCTTCATGTCCTGTCTCATCTGTAAGCATCATATAAGTTGAACCAATCATAGCATATAGCATCCATACAACAAGAGCATTAATGTGAACCATTCTAGCTACAGAAAAGTCAAAAAGTTCAAATAAAAAGCTTGGTGCTAAAAATTGAATAGCAGCAATAAGTCCCATAACTAACTGAGCACCAAAGAGTATAATTGCAACTCTAAAATACATCATTCCTAGTTTTTGACCTTCGTTTGTCAAGCTATGTGTTTTTATACTAGTGAGCATTTGTTGAACCCTCCTCTTTAGCAAAGTTTCTTGGGAAACCGTTTGTATCTATACTACTCATGTGTTTAAGGAATGCAACCAATCCTTTTGCTTCCTCAGCTGTAATTCCAAGGTCTGGCATCATTCTAGCATGTGTAGGATATGTTGAAGGGTGTTGCAAGAACTCAGCCATAGCCTCCTCTCTTGTACTCTTACCTGTCATTGCCATCATTGGGCCTGTTTTACTCCAAGCTGGGTCTAACCACGCTTTGGTGAGGTCTGGAGCATAATACGCACCATTTCCTAATAGTGTGTGACAGTTCATACAGTTTTTCGCTTGTGAAGTAAGTTTTCCAAGGTGAAGTAAATCTTCTGCCTCTTGTGGATTCCACTCTTTACCGAAAAATGGCTCTTTTTCACCAATAATTGGCACCTCATGTCCTCTTTTTGTACTCATTTTATAATCAATATGGTGGTTGATTACAGTTGGGGCTGGAACTCTCTTGTGAATTCCTGTCTTCATTCCCTCTTTCAAATCATCATCTGTACCCATACTAATTTGACCTAGTGTATCAAAAGTTAGCAAAATAAGTAAAATAGATGCGAATCCAGTTACCCATGCAGCTGACCTACGCCAAAATGGAATACTAGTCCAGACGGATAGATTCTCTTTTGCCATGTCTCCTCCTTAGTTTTTGTGTTCTGCTATATTCTCTTTTTGGTCATATCTTTTATCTGAATCTTCTATCAATCTAAAGTATAAATGAGGGATAAATAGATAAGCTACCATTGTAATCATCAATACTTTAGTAGTAAAAGCTTCACTCTGAATCCAGACCGAGAGCATATATAAGCAGTAAGTTTGTAATGCCCAAGACAGATACCCTAAACTCATCCATTTTTTAGAGAAATAACCCATTTTAGAGAGAGTAATAATTGCCGCATACCCTACACCAAAAACTAAGACAAGAGTTGAAATTACAAAAATTGGCAAAAACATCTCTGGTGCAATTTCTGGTCGTATAATAAGTTGTTCCATTAGGAATCCTTTTGAATATCTATTTTTACTAAAAGCATATTGTATTATTACTATTTGCTAATAGTTTTTTATTGATATATGTCAACTTTATAAAAAAAACTTTTTGGAATTATAAATGATAATTATAGATTATATTTTGTAATGTTATTATTTATGATTTTTTATTAGACTAGATGCTTATTTTACTAAGCATCTAGCAGAGTGAAACACTCTATTATAGTTAGGAGAAGAGAATACATCACCCTCTAGTTGCCACTCATTATTGATGTCAACATCAACAGATTGAGCAACCTTTCTAGTGGCACGGCTCTCACAAATAATAACTTTTCCCTCTTTAAAGGCTGTTTTGACTTCACTCATCCTACTAGTTGTAATCTTAAAGTGCAAACCAACTGCAATAGCCAAAAAAAGACCTACACTCAACATTCCTCTCTTTACTGCTCCCTTTCCAAAAAAAGGACGGGTTGATACAAAAAGTGTTACAGCTAAAATAACAAATGATATAAAAAGGTATCCCGCCTCTAACTGTAAAAATTTACCCATGTCAAACTCCTGTTTAATAATTGAGATATAATATCATAATTAACTAAGCCCCACTATTGACAAACATCAACAATATATAGCATAAAAAAATCTATACTATGCAGAAAGAGAAAAGATGAAGAAATATCTATTTTTTGCACTACTTGCAGGATTTACCTTTGTAACTATTATCGCTTATCAAGAAGCCAAACCTCTACCAAAAGCACCTATTTATAATAAGATAAAAGAGTACTCCCCCTACTACATGGATAAAAGATTTGGTGGACTACAAATTATGAGCAAAATAGACAAAGAATTCAAAGAGAAACCATCTAATATGGAGGTATTTCACCGTTTGGAATTCTTGGAAAAAGAATGGGGAAAAAAACACATAAAAATAATTGAAAATCAAGTAGTAATATCAGACAATAATAAAACCGAACTTATCAAAATTCCTATTAAAACAGAAGAAGATAGTAGATTTATTCATAGTTTTTTTGGAATATAAAATATGATAAATATTGTACTAACACTTATCTTCTCTATTGTTATGCTTATGTTTATGGCATTTCCTGCTATGAAGATAGTAGAGTTCATACACAATAAAAAAGAGTTATCTACTAAAGTTCAAAATACTCTAATCGTTATCATCACAATTATACTATCGTTAGCTATAGGTATTTTCCTAAATTCAAATAACGGAGTCTAATTATGTATCTACTACTATTCTTACTAATCGTTGGCATTGGTATAGTCATAAGTTATATATACTTCATGAGAGAGAAAAAAGCAAATCTAATGGCAATAGAACGAGGAATCTGCCCAAAATGTCATAAACTAACTATAGAGATTATAGACCAAAGAAGCACAGGTTGTAGTAGTCCTAAAATGATAACAGTTGAGTGCAAAGAGTGCAAATATAACTCTGTCTTCCATATTTCAAATAGTGGTTGTAGTGGTGGAAGTTGTGGGATTTAACCCAATATTCTTCCTAAAACTACATAAAATTTAATCTTAAAGAAAAATTAATAAAATATAAACAAAAATTATCTAAATTATTTGTTACTCTTAAGTCTAACTGCTCTATACTTCCACCGAAATTTACATTTTACAAATTTTTTCTTGACTCAATTATTCAAAATTGAGCTAGAACTTACTTAACATAGGATTATTTTATATAAGGTTCCGTTTATGATTGAATTTTTACTATTTATTATTGCTTTAGCGATACTTCTCTCTTTTATTAGGTTCATCAAAGGACCTCATTTAACAGATAGAGTTATTGCTTTCGATACCATGGGGATAATAGCTGTCTCCTTTTTGGTTCTACTATCTATCTCTATAAAAAGTAGTCTCTATCTTGATATAGCATTTGTTTTTGCACTAATTGGTTTTATTGGTACAATTATTTTTGCTAGATTCAATGTGGCAAAGGATAGAGATGCTTAATACAATTGGTTATACCTCCATAACGCTAGGGGCGATACTACTTCTAATTAGTGCTATTGGGCTGATACGAATGCCTGATACTATTACAAGAATGCACGCAGGTACAAAGGCTTCTACTTTAGGAAGTCTATTTATTTTCGCAGGAGTGGCATTTTTAGAGCCGTCACTCTCATTTAAGCTTATTCTATTGGCTCTTTTTATTTTACTTACAAATCCACTATCTTCTTCTATTTTAGCAAGAAGTACCTATATAAAACATGGTTTTCTTAATCTAAGTGGTATGGATGATTTAAAGGATAAAAAATGATAGGTTTAATAGTTCTTTTTATCTTTATAACTCTTATTATTTTAGCAGTGGCAATTATTATAAATGAGGATTTGCCCCATAGTGTAATCCTATTTATGGGATTTGGTTTAGGGAATGTAATTCTCTTTTTCCTCTTCTCTGCTCCTGATGTGGCATTGACCGAAGCAGTTATTGGTACAGGAATTAGTGGAGTTGTCTTTTTGGTTACACTTCTACAGATACGAAGCAAGGAGATAAAAAAATGAGTCTAAAACGAAACATCACTATTGAAACACTTGTTATCTCACTACTTGTCTCAATTATGACAATTATACTTATGGGTCTCTTTTTAGATTTTGAGACTACTACTCTCTCTATTGGCACAGAGGTACTGAAAAATAATGAAGCTGTAACCAAAAGTGCAAATGCTGTCACCTCTGTTGTTACCTATTTTAGGGGGTTTGATACTTTGGGCGAAGTTACAATTCTATTTCTATCTATTTTTGGAATAGGTTTAGGATTGGAGGGTTATAAAGAGAAGCTAAATATCTTTGCATATGATAATAATCTACTTAAAATTGCTGTAGATGTTCTCTTTCCTCTAATTATCCTATTTGGTTTTTATGTAATTATTCATGGGCATCTCTCCCCAGGGGGTGGATTTCAAGGTGGTGTTATTATTGCTAGTGCCTTTTTGCTTATGTTTTTGGCTAAAAATAATGATTTCTCTCTAAATCACAAGATTATGGAGTTAATCGAAGCATTAAGTGGGGCTAGTTTTATTCTAATAGGAGTATTGGGGTTATTGATTGTTAACCGTTTTTTTGATAACTTTTTGCCTTTGGGTGAGATAGGAAAGCTTTTTAGTGGGGGAGTTATTCCACTTATCTATATATTTGTAGGGTTAAAAGTCTCTGCTGAAATTACTGCTTTGGTTGAGTATTTTATAAGGATTAAAGATGTTGAGTAGTTTTAATCAAACACCATTTTTGCATACAGTTATAACTATCGGTTCACTTCTGCTTTTAACTATTGGTTTAGTAGGAGCATTGAGCAAAAAGAATCTATTTAAGATTTTTCTCTCTCTTGCTATTGCAGAAGCGAGTCTATTTATCTACTTTATAGGGATGCACTTTGAGGTTGGCAAAATTGCCCCAATAGTTACTGATGAGGTGATACAGTTTAGCTCAAATATGGTTGACCCTGTACCACAAGCTATGATTTTGACCACTATTGTTATTGCTATAGCCGTTTTGGCTTTGGCTCTTTCGTTTATTATTAACTATTTTAAGCTAACTAATAATATGAGAGTAGATGAGATGAATGAGTTGGGAGAGGGTAGATGAGTACGCTATATTTTGTTATTATTCCTCTTTTGGCATCATTTTTGACACCATTTTTTAGAGATTATCTACGATATATCTCTGTGGCTATTAATCTTGTCTTAATCCTAATGGCTCTTAGTTTTTTAGGTGATTTACCAATTAGAGAGTATATCTCATTTGATTCACCTATTAGTATCTCATTTGTATTAGATAGTGCATCACTCTTTTTTATTCTGCTTTTTTTGATTGTAATAATGCTCTTTTCACTCTATCATATCAACGAGAAGAGCCGAAAAGATATATTTATACTAACCAATATGCTTTTAGCAAGTATATCAGGTCTAGTTCTAAGTGGCGATATTTTTAATATCTATATCTTTTTTGAGATAGCAAGTATTACAGCCTATATCTTAACTTCGCTTAACAAGGATAAAAAAGCCTATAGTGGAGCAATAAGATATATGATTATTGGCTCATTTGCCTCTATCTTTCTGCTTATTGCGATAATGGCTATATATATAAATATCGGCTCTCTTAATCTAATAGTAATTGCTGAGAAATTTAGCTCAATTAGTGCCAATATTCAGTTTTTAATTATGTTATCTCTCTTTATTGGATTTGGAATTAAGGCTGAGATTTTCCCTCTAAACTTTTGGGTGGTAGACATCTATCAAGCGACAAATAATAAGATTAATGCCCTCTTTAGTGCAGTTTTATCAAAAGCCTATATTTTTGTCTTTTTTCATATCGCCTATATGCTTCATATTGATACCAAATATCTAGCCTTTTTAGCTACTATTGGTGTTATCTCATTTGCTATAGCCGAACTATCTGCTTTTAGTAGCCAAAATCTAAAACGGATATTTGCCTACTCTACTTTGGGGCAGATTGGGATTCTATTTATAGCACTATCTTATAATAGTGTGGAGATTATTACAGGGGCGATATTTTTAATTGCTCTTCACTCCATTACTAAACTTATGCTCTTTTTATCGCTTGATATTTTAGAGCAGAAGTTTAAAACCGTAACGGTGGAGCTATTTAAAAAGTTTAACTCACTCTTTTTAGTTACTATCTTTGCAATAGGATTTTTATCACTCTTGGGGCTTCCTCCATTTGGTGGATTTATTGCCAAACTTACTATCCTAAAAGGGTTAATAGGAGTTGGAGCTTATTTTATGGTTGGTGCTATTTTGGTTATATCACTAATTGAAGCTCTCTATTTCTTTAGACTCTTAGGAGCTACAAGAGCTACCGAGCCAAAAGAGGAGATAGAGATAAAACTACTTCCAAAAGCTCTTTTGGCACTTATGGCTATAGCTATTGTCTATTTTGGAATTTTCCCTAATGCACTTTTGGATATTTGCCAAAGTGTGGCTACTACTCTAATAGGAGGAGCTAATGTTTAATTTTGCAGTTACCCCACTTGGTAATCTATTTTTTGGGCTTACGGTTATAGTTTTTTTCTCATTGTGTATTATTATGCGAAAAGATACCAAAAAGATTCCTCTACATACGCTTCTATTTATAGCTTTGGGAGTTATATTTTATGCTAGTGACCTCATCACTCTATTTATTGGGTGGGAGGTTATGAGTTGGAGTAGTTATTTTATTATAGCTAGTGATGCTAGATTAAAAACACTCCAAAAATATATTATATTTAATCTAGGAGCAGGTTTTGCCCTACTTGGTGCGATTGTAGTTATCTATAGCTTTACAGGCTCAACCCTCTATAGCGAGATAGATTTTACCAAAGTCCCAACAGAGTTTTATCTACCTATCTCTATTTTGGTACTTATTACTATATTTATCAAATCGGGTATTGTACCTTTTCACTATTGGGTAGTAGATACCTATGAGGAGTCAAACCACCTCTTTAGTGCAGTGCTTAGTGCTATTATCTCAAAAGCAGGGATTTTTCTATTTATAATAATCTTTACGCAAATTATGGGGTATAAAATTTTGGAGAGTAGACTATTTGAGATTGTGGCATGGCTAGGAGTTATTACCTCTATTATAGCCACATTCAAAGCCATCTCACAAGATAGCATCAAACGCCTTTTAGCCTACTCCTCTATAGCTCAACTAGGATATATAGTAACAATTCTATCTATCTTCAATGGTAGTGGAATAGAAGCAGGTCTCTATCATACAGTAATCCACACCCTAGTAAAACTACTCCTATTTGTCAATATAGCATCAATTATCTATATTACAGGCAAAAGCAGATTTAGTGAGCTAGGTGGATTAGTATATCGCTACCCACTACTATTTATCCTACTTCTAATAGGAATTATAGGTTTAGCAGGAATGCCACCACTAGGAGGATTTAATAGTAAATTCCTAATCTACACCACACTACTAGGAGAGAAAAAAGCTCTACTACTAACAGCTGTAATGTTTAGCTCTGCATCAGCATTTCTATACTGTTTTAAACTAATCTACGGTATCTATCTAGGACAAGAGACAAACAACAAAGAGAGCTACAAAAAACTACCAAAGAGCTACTATATCCCACAAATTATAGGTGCTGTTATATTGGTAATTTTAGGTATCTTCCCATCTCTAGGCACTATGATATTTAATCCAATCCTATCTATTTTAGGATTTGAACCAACAGCCTATCAGAGCCTATTTGAGCTTAATAGTTCATTTGCCTCATTTAATGGTGGTATGCTTATGCTAATATTCTGTGGTATCTTTGTTTTAATTTGGCTAATTATCTACTCCATTAAGAACCAAACCAAAAAGGTAAAAAACAGATTTGATATAAGCTACTGTGGAGAAGTACCAAACTCAAATGTAAACCTACACTACGGTTATGGAATCGGTGAAGAGCTAAAGAGAATAGGCTTTATTAGAGTAATTTTAGAAAATAGCTCTGCTTTCTGTTGGGAAAGAATCTCAATAGCCACCAAAGATAGCTCCTATCTACTAAAAAAACTCTATAACCTAAGCGTTCAAAATGTAGGAGTATTAATCCTACTCTTCTTTACTATATTACTATTAATAGGAGTAGAATAATGTTTTTAGATATACTATTTATGCTAATATTGGCATACTTTTTTGGATTTTTATACTACGGACTCTATAGAAATATCTCTGCTAGAGTCCACGGCAGATTTGGCCCATCTATTGCCCAATCATTCTATGATAGCATTAAACTATTTACCAAAGATAACACCACCAACTTCGGATGGATGTTTTACGCAGGAATAATATTTATGGCAACAGGTGCTATTATGACCGTCCTATTTATCCCCTACCTAAACAACTCTAAATACTTAGTAGGCTTTAGCCAATACGGAAACCTAATAGTCATCCTATACCTAATGGTCTTAGGCCCACTAGGTAATGCTATGGGAATCGGAAGTAATGGAAACCCCTTTGGAGCAATGGGAATCACAAGAGGACTAACAAGACTAATAGGCTTAGAACTCCCATTCTATATAGCAGTAATAGGTCTAATGATAGCCAACCAAACAGCCGATATTAGCACCATTATGACAAACCAAAGCCAAACATGGAATATCTTTGCTCACCCCCTACTATTTATAGGTGCATTTATCTCATTCCTTGGATTTATGGGCAAATCCCCATTTGATGTAGTAGGCGCTCCCCAAGAGGTCTATAGTGGACCAGCAAGTGAATTTAGTGGTAAGTTCTTTGGGTTAGCTCTATCTCAAAGTGCTATCTTCTCATTTGCCAAACTTCTTCTAATGGTAGATTTGTTTTTGGGTGGGGCTTCTAATCTGCTAGATTTGGTTATTAAGACCTTTATTCTCTTTATAGTAGCTGTATTTGTTGGGAATGTTTATGCTCGGTTTACTACTGTTCAGAGTGTTGAGTTTTTGGTTCGAGTGCCGAGTTTGATTGCTTTGGTTGGACTGTTTTTTGTATAATTCTATAAAAAAAGGAAGAATGTGCATAAAGAGCTAAATACAATTAGAGTTATAAAAGAGTATATGATTCAAAAAAAAGAGATTAATGTTTCTACTAAAAATATAGATGATATATATAATCTTTTTGAATTTATATCAAATAAGGGTAGAGATAAATTCCACTCTCTTTATATTTTGAATTATCTATATAACTTTATTGTGAGTGAGGAGGTTGCTAAAAGAAAAACATCAGCTAGAGTATTTGAAGATTTATTAGCCATACTATTGAGTGGTGTGGTTACAGATAGTAAATCAAGAAAAAATATTAAAAGCGATGTCCCTGACTATTTTGGTTTTACCAAAGATAAAATTGCAGGAAATAAGAGAGAGAAGATTGATTTACTCTTTAATGACAACTATGGAGTTTCAGTCAAAACTCTTATGCAGAACAACAAAGAGATTAATTTAGGTTCATTTGAAAAAAAAGTTCTTTTTGATGGTTTAGGCGTTTTGGAGTATTTGACTGAAAGAAAAGCATCTAAAAAGAGTGGATTAGGTTTAGGTTCAAAACCTCAACTTAAAAAACTTTTTGAATATCTTGAAAATGGAGATAAATATAGTGAATTTAGAGATAGATTAATCAATATGTTCGATTTTATATTTGCTGATGATATGATTTTGGCTATAAAAGATAAAACGAAATTGGAACTCTATTTTATAAAAGGCAAAGATTTCACAAAACTCATTGAAGAGAATAGTTATAAAATTGAAGATTTACTGACAATTATAAATAGATGGGAGGGGAATAGTATTAGAATAGATAGAGAAAAATTGATAAAAACTACAGATAAAAAAATTATTTTGGACTTCTCTATTTTAGATAAAACTATTATAAAAAATATAAATGATTTTGACCACTTACTACATGTAAATTACATTAAATATTTTCATGAAGAGGATAGAGCTAAAATAAAGAATGAGACAATACAAAATCTTGAAGAATTGTTTGAAAAATTTGATAAATCATTTAAAGAGCTATCATGAGAGTTATTTCACTTTTTTCAGGTTGTGGAGGGTTGGATTTAGGCTTCAAAGAAGCAGGATTTAATATTATATGGGCAAATGATTTTGATAAAGAGGCGGTAGAGAGTTACAAGACCAATATTGGAGAACATATTATTCATGATAGCATCTATAATATAAAGACAGAGGATATTCCTGATGCTGATATTTTAATAGGTGGTTTTCCATGTTTAGGTTTTACTGTAGCAAAAGGTAAAAGTAGAGAATTGAATTGTGACTATAATCAACTGTTTCAAGAGTATGCTAGAGTATTAGATGCAAAACAACCAAAATATTTTTTGGTAGAAAATGTAACAGGTATCAAAAGTGGTAAAGAGTTTAATGACTTTTTCCATAATGTAATTTTAGAGAATTTTATATCAAGTGGTATAGGCTACCGAGTAAAATATGAGACGATATTATCATCTGATTTGGGTGTACCTCAAAATAGAAAAAGAGTTATTATTTTAGGAACTAGAAATGATATTCAAAAAGAGCCAAATTTCCCTAAAAAATTTGTTGAAGATAAGTTAACACTAAAAGATGCAATTTATGATTTGCCAAGAGAGTATGATTTAACTATACCAAATCATATTGGAAACAAACACAAAGTAAAAATAAATGGATATGTAGGAAATCGACAATTAGATTGGGATAAACCATCACCTACAATTACAGGAAGAGGAAGTAGAACAGGTGGTGCAGTTATCCACCCACACCCAAACAGACACAGAAGATTATCTGTTCGAGAGTGTGCTAGAATTCAATCTTTTCCTGATGATTTTATATTCAAAGGAAGTAATGGTGCTTGTTATGCACAAATTGGGAATGCTGTTCCACCTATTATGTCATTTTATCTAGCAAATCAATTTAGACCACTTTTTGGGTTGAAGATGATAGATTTAGATATTAGTAGATGGGATTTGCCGTATATAAGTAAAATTCATAAAAAATTAAGAGAATTAATATGATGACCTACGCCATGACCTCAAAGATTGAGAGTATTATTAGAGATTATTTTAGAGACTCTTCGAGAGTTTATTGATTATGATATAAAAAGTGACCAAGAAAGTAACCAAAAAAGTGACCAAAAAATTATTAATTTGATTAAAAAGGATAGCAAAATAACAATAAAAAAGATATGTGAAGAGACTATGCTAAGTCAATCAGGAGTTAAAAAGATTATTAAAAAATTAAAAGAAGAGAATAGGATTATTAGAGTTGGTAGCCTTAAAGGTGGCTATTGGAAAATCATAAATTAAACAGGAAAAAAAATGCAAGAAGGATTCATAGACTACCAAAAAGTCTTAAACAACGAAGAACACGCAATAAAAAGCACTCAAAGTGTAATACAAAAAGCTGTAGATTGGTTTCGCTCAAAGAGTATGTTTGTATTAGCGTATGGAACAGGGTGTGGAGCTATTGAGATGCCACCAACTTTTACAAGTCGATATGATATTGAGAGAA
>Ga0256845_1000344_pt1 | contig 44597 bp, 56 predicted proteins | sample RiftiametaG_FD_189101 | JGI IMG/M metagenome (GOLD analysis project Ga0256845, IMG submission 189101) | Tube worm associated microbial communities from hydrothermal vent at the East Pacific Rise, Pacific Ocean - Riftia | ecosystem: Host-associated > Annelida > Integument > Unclassified ...
CAAATCTATAAGCCCATTCAGGATCCTTTACTGCTCCACCCTGACAGACTTCAATATTCGCTCCTGTAATATCTCTTGCAAAGTAATAAGCCCATACAGGCTCCTTGATTGCTCCTTCCTGGCAAGCTTCAATGTCTGCTCCCTGAATATCTTTTGCAAATCTATAAGCCCATTCAGGATCCTTAACTGCTCCACCCTGACAGACTTCAATGTCTGCTCCTTTAACATTTCTTGCAAAACAATAAGCCCAATAAGGATCCTTGATTGCTCCTTCCTGACAGGCTTCAATATTAGCTCCTTTAACATTTCTTACAAAATAATAAGCCCATCCAGGATCCTTGATTGCTGCTTCCTGACAGACTTCAATATCTGCCCCTACAATATCTCTTGCAAATCTATAAGCCCATTCAGAATCCTTTACTGCCTGTTCCTGACAGACTTTAATATTCGCTCCTTTAACATATCTTGCAAATCTATAAGCCCAATAAGGATCCTTTACTGCTTGTTCCTGACAAACTTCAATATTCGCTCCTTTAACACCTCTTGCAAAATAATAAGCACATTTAGGATCCTTGATTGCCACTTCCTGACAAACTTCAATGTTAGCTCCTGTAACATCCTTTGCAAAATGATAAGCCCAATCAGGACTCTTGACTATTGCTTCCTGACAAACTTCAATATCTGCTCCTTTAACATATCTTGCAAATCTATAAGCCCATTCAGGCTCCTTGATTGCTGCTTCCTGACAGGCTTCAATGTCTGCTCCTTTAACATCTTTTGCAAATATATAAGCCCAATAAGGACTTGTTAATGCCTCTTCCTGATCCTCTAAAGTTACAAGATTATTTTTTAGCTTATACCCCAAAGATTTCGGAGCAGTTTTCGCATCTCTAATCAGTGCTTCTAGCATGTTGCCCTTTCAACATCTGCTCCTGAAATATCCTTTGCAAACTCATAAGCCCATCTGGGCTCCTTGATTACTGCTTCCTGACAAACTTCAATATCTGCTCCTTTAACGTCCTTTGCAAATCTATAAGCCCATTCAGGCTCCTTGATTACTGCTTTTTGACAGGCTTCAATGTCTGCTCCTGGAATATATCTTGCAAATTTATAAGCCCATACAGGACTCTTGATTACTGCTTCCTGACAGACTTCAATATCTGCTCCTTTAACGTCCTTTGCAAATCTATAAGCCCATTCAGGCTCCTTGATTGCTACTTCCTGACAAACTTCAATACTTGCTCCCTTAATATCTTTTGCAAAATAATAAGACAAATTAGGATTCTTGATTACTGCTTCCTGACAAACTTCAATGTTAGCTCCCTTAACATTTCTTGCAAAATGATAAGCCCATCTGGGCTCTTTAATTGCTTGCTCCTGACAAACTTCAATGTTAGCCCCTGGAACATGTTTTGCAAATCTATAAGCCCATTCAGGCTTCTTGATTGCTGCTTCCTGACAGGCTTCAATGTCTGCTCCTGGAATATATCTTGCAAATTTATAAGCCCATACAGGATCCTTGATTACTCCTTCCTGACAGACTTCAATATTCGCCCCTGTAACATCTTTTGCAAAATTATAAGCCCATTCAGAATCCTTTACTGCCTGTTCCTGACAGACTTCAATATCTGCTCCCTTAACACCTCTTGCAAAATAATAAGCCCATACAGGATCCTTGATTACTCCACCCTGACAGGCTTCAATGTTAGCTCCTGTAACATCCTTTGCAAAATGATAAGCCCAATCAGGATCCTTTACTGCTCCTCCCTGACAGACTTCAATATTCGCTCCTGGAATATATCTTGCAAATCTATAAGCCCATTCAGGCTCCTTGATTGCTGCTTCCTGACAGGCTTCAATGTCTGCTCCTATAATGTCCTTTGCAAATATATAAGCCCAATAAGGACTTGTTAATGCCTCTTCCTGATTCTCTAAAGTTACAAGATTATTTTTTAGCTTATACCCCAAAGATTTCGGAGCAGTTTTCGCATCTCTAATCAGTGCTTCTAGCATGTTGCCCTTTCAACATCTGCTCCTGGAATATCTTCTGCAAAGTAATAAGCCCATTCAGGATCCTTTACTGCTCCACCCTGACAGATTACTATATTTGCCCCTACAATATCTCTTGCAAATCTATAAGCCCATACAGGCTCCTTGATTGCTCCACCCTGACAGGCTTCAATACTTGCTCCTGAAATATAGTTTGCAAACTCATAAGCCCATCTAGGCTCCTTGATTGCTGCTTCCTGACAGGCTTCAATGTTAGCTCCCTTAATATCTTTTGCAAAAGCATAAGCCCATCCAGGACTCTTGACTGCTCCTCCCTGACAAACTTCAATATTTGCTCCTTTAACATTTCTTGCAAATTCATAAGCCCATTTAGGACTTGTTAATGCCTCTTCCTGATCTTCTAAGGTTACTAAACCATTATTGAGTCTATACCCAAAAGATTTCGGAGATGTTTTAACGTGCCGTATCAAAGATTCTAACATTCTCTAAACCTTAATCTGTCATAACCCGTGAATAATGAAGTTTAGCGCAAGACCGACCAGCAGTCCAGTACCCATAATCTTGAACCCTAGAATTGCGGAATCATCCATCATTATCTCCTACTACCGTATCTACATACATGTTTATATTCATTGTAACTCCAGTTGTGTTAATAAGAAAGGTAGCTACTAAGCTTCCATATGCATCGCGATAAATTCAGGCTTGGATACGAAAGCATCCATACCAACGAATACATTAACCTGAGAACCAGTTACGGCTATTGCTATGTGGCCTGTTGAATACAGGGTCGAACCACATCCATCAGAAGATAGTTTCCAGGCTAAACGATTAGCAACATTTTGGAGATCTTCGGGCGATGGCGTTTTACCCTGATGTGTCCAACCCATGGTGACGAACATTTTAGCCGCATCATCCCAGTCGAACTTAGAGATAATACCCATTGTCATATTGTATAATTTATCATTCATGAGATATTCCCTAATGGGTTATTGTTATTAGTGGCAGAATGAGGACTCGAACCTCGTCGCAAGTACCTACCCTGGAAGGCTTACTACCTAGTCTTTTTGGTACTACCTGCCATGTGGGCTCCCAATGGGAACCCTGTTCGGGTTTTGTTAATAAAATATGTTAGAAAAAGAGAGTTGAGAATATACCCAAAAGGCACAACCCGAACCCCGCCGTTTCCAGTAGAAGTTTAGGTGCGCCCCTCAAAGTATCAATGTCAGAGGTAGATAACCTCATCCAACGCTGTACCGGATAACCGTGTCTGTGTTTGCGACGGGTTGGATAGGCTCATCGAAATTCAACATGGCGGCGGCCTCTTCAGCTATACGGCGAGAAGTCTCAGCGAACTCTTCATCCGAGAGGAACGTGATGCTATTATCATCGTAGAACCGGACTTCACCTGTAATACCTGACTCAGGAGTGTTAACTGACGCTTCGCAAATACGCAAAATGTCCTGAGCGTATTCGTTCAGGGGCTTTACGGCGGCCTTGCGCAAAACCTTGATTGCGCAGTTTGGGGTCTTGTTAAGACCGAACCCGTGGGCTTGAGCGATAAGGCCCATGTCATGGTTACGGATGGCTTTGGCTTTGATGTCTTCGGTTTTCATCACTAATTCTTTCGCTTGGGTGACTGAAGCTGGGTTGAAAAAGGGGCTATGTTTAAAGGGCTATGTTTAAAGGGCTATGTTTAAAGGGCTATGTTTAAGGGGCTATGTTACCAGGAAGGGTTAGAGAGTGGGATGCTAGACGGGCCGTAATGTCAGCACCCTTCGCCTGTGAGGGCTTTGGTTTTGACTTGCAGTAATCACAGTTGCATCTTGTGGATACTGAATTGTCTCGGCGAATGTTCTTACGTGTTTTTCGTACCATGTGTGTTCCTGTATTCCTATGTGGGTGGTTTTTAGGGGGTATACTAAAAAAAATTTCAAAAAATTTTGATGTTTGGTTAGGCCAGTTTAGGGGGTTTAGGGGCTGTAGTGAGCGAGCAAGGTACCTGGTTCAAGAAGCCCGAATATATTAACTTTCTCTTTCCCGGAGATATTAGCATACCTACGACAGGATGGAGAATGTCTAATATCTAAACATATTAACTCCAGCGTTAAGCACTGGCGTGTTTACGTGCATTTACAGCAGCACGCTTACGAGCATTACGAGCTTTCCTGTGCTTATTAGACTTCACACGTTTCCCCAATAACATACGGTCATGTATGTTCTTGTAGTATTCAGCCAGGTCCTTCCGTACGTTCTGTCCACGTACCAATTCGGATGAGCGTGCCATAGGTTCACCATGGTCCTCAAGGAATGGCAGGGCCCTTAGGTTAGCCAGTAGCTCTGGACCAGCGTCACATATAAGAGCACCGGCTGATACGCAATCATACCCTCCCTTTACCTTGCCACCATTATGCCACTTCTCCTGGGCTATTAATAAATCGTTTACTGATACTTTTGACTTAACACCCATAACTGATACTCCTTATAATATATACGAAAAGGGTATACATATCACCATGATACATACGCCCATTTACTAATGCACATTACTAATACACTTAAGACACTAATCCCCATATACACTAAACCCTACTCGCTCGGCGTTTATGGTTATTAATATGTAATACTATTTATTAATTAGACATTATGTAACACCTTACTCTCTCCACCATCCAGCGTCCCTTATGCACAATTGCGTTAGTTCCTATATGTTGATACTTTCAAAGGAAGCTGTTATAATCGCTATATAGGGCAAGGTAGTTTATACACATACCTAGGTGCTCCTTGAGTCTATACCAAAAAGATTTCGAGTTTTCGCAAGTCCTCCCTTAAGCAGTTGCAGCCCTAATGCAAAGTTCACGGGCCAATCCCAATTCACGCTTAGCCTGAGACCCCTCAATAGCTCCCTCATGTGCTCGCTTCAATTGACGATAAGGACGCTTTCCAGTGTACCCCAACACTTGCGCCTTTTCATTTGCAACTTGGGCGTTCCACTTAGACGCCTTTTCAACCGTAGCAATCAATTGCTCATGTGGTGACATCTCAGCAACTTCCGGCAATTCTATAACAGGGGTTACAGAGGTTACAGGGGTTACAGGGGTTACAGGGGTTACAGGGGTTTCCGCTTTCGCAGGAACCTCTGTTACTACCTCGACAGGAGCAATTTTATGGTTAGGAACCTGAGCGATAGCCCATACGTACAACTGTTCACACATCTCTGGCGTGTATCCATCATCCATCGTTCGCTTAGTTTCAAAGCCCTTATTGATAGCCTTGCCTACTTTGAAGGCGTTGAAAAAGCGAGCATGTGAAACCACTTCCTCACCATGCTGATTTACCTTCATCTCTGAATGTCCGGACAATTGCGCAATTGCGTCCCAGTCTACAGTGGAATCTTTCTTAGCCTTAGAAGCTTTCGCTTCCAATACTGGTTTTTCGTAAGTGCAACCCATACGGGTAATTGCTCGCCTAGCTCCTTCCTGTGTTCTATACATACCCGTTCCGAAGATGGTATTATTATCCTCGAAAGTAGTAATGAATTGTCCATGGGCGGGGTTGATATTAACTTTTCTCATCTTATTAGCCTTTCTATTACGCATGAGTTCCTATATGTTATCGCTATATAGGGTTTCTTATTAGGGATTATTCCCGTCAAGAAAGCTACAACTATCGCTCTAGCTTTCTTGACGGAAACCGAACCATTAGCAGCATCACTACCAGTTCGATATTCCGTTTAGGTATGTGTAGGTGTACCTACCACATAGCAGCCCTAGCCCTACGGCTAGATACATTTAAGGGAGCTATCTCCCTAAGATCCCTCTTTAGCTTTATGCTTAAGGGGCACTCGGGCCCTAGCTCAGATGCCTCATCAAGCCTGACCACCGATCCGTGCTCATCACGGTTTTCAAACCGGACTTCCTCATATAGGCTCATTAAAGTTTTCCCTGCATATTCGGAATTCACTATGCATTTGGTCATACTAACTTTAACATTGTCCGGAGCCGAGTCCCAATTATGGTGCAGGGATTCCCATTCCCCGTCACCTCGCACATTCTCTAGCGTATACTCTAGTGGATCCGTCTGTACCATGGTAATGGTTCCGGAGATTATCGAATACTCACGCAATATCTGCATTTCGTTCCCAACAATAACTATTCTTGCCCCCTCACCACTCTGCATGCTACTGCTACTAATACTTACTACTGCGGCACTTGCTGAGATCTTCATACTTTTTTCCTTATTAGGGATTATTCCCGTCAAGAAAGCTACAACTATCGCTCTAGCTTTCTTGACGGAAACCGAACCATTAGTAGCGTTATTCACTACTACCGTGGTTCGATATTCCGCTGTCCCTATACTTTATAACCTAAGCTCTTATCCTGATTGACTAATAACTATAGTAGGTTATTGGCGTTCGAGAAAGGTGTGGCGTGTTAATACACTGCCCTTTCGGCTTGGCACTTCGTGCGAGGCTAAAGTTTTCGGGACCTCATTTAGCCGGTGAGAGCTGTTAACCCTGTTACCGACTTTCGACGAAATATTTCGCCTCGCTTATTCGCCGCCTACATCTCTCACTTATAGGGGGAAAAAACTATTCTAATTGTCAAGGAACTAGGAGAGGGCATTTCGCTCTTCTCACTATCGGAGGAACCGGCCAGAAAGTGTCCCGCTAAGGAATGCTTTCTAGGGAGTCCGATAAGGCGCTTTTAGCAGCCTCACTATCGGGGGAACCGGCCATAAAGTGTCTACCCTTTAAGAGGTGGCACTTTATGGGGAATTCCGTCAAGGGTGAAAGATCAAAGGCTATTGCCCTTTAGACTAAACTGGCAGTCTATTGAGGAGCTTTTCGCTTCCCTCAATATAGGACTAACCGGCCGGAAAGTGTCCCCCAATATAGGTAATAGAAAAACCCTAATAATATCAAGTACTTGGCAAATGCTGATATATAATGCAGTAAAGCTGGAAAAAAGTCCCACATTGTACCCCTTTAATAGTTGGCATGGTTCTTGATTATTTTGGCCCTTATAGGGTATTGACACTTGGCACGGTCCTGGCCACGTAAAAATGGGGTTATGGCCCATTTACTCCCACCCCCCTCAATATAGAAGTCATTCCACAATATAGAAGTCACCCCCTCAATATAGAAGTCATTCCACAATAAGGTAGCAATAGAAAAGCTACCTTCACGATAGTAGGGGTGTAAATAGGGAAAAGAGGGTTATATTTACTCTACAACGGAGACATTCATATCCACACACACAATAGATAAGCTTGTACATTCCCATAAAATGTATCAAAGTGGATCAAAGTGGATCAAAGTGGGTACACGACGTAGGGTGTACATAACTTCCAATACATTATCGAAAATCTATAATTACATTATTCACACAATCTGGGGTCCTCCAAAATTAGCATGTTCCAGCTCTGTATTGGGGGTTAATTTTCGTTTTGCAACCTGATATGGTCCGGGAGCCTATGATACCCGACGAGCCCATACGGTCCAAATATGAGCGAAATGAATATACAAATGAATAGCTCTCTTATATCAAAGATTTACTGATATTAATACAGGCACATTTACTTTTGATATTTACATGTCAGTATCGGATAATAAAAAAAGCATTAGGATAGCAGGGTTGTCTGAATTGTGCTTCAAATTGTGCTTCAAATTGTGGTTTTCAGTATACACTTCTTATTCCCTTATCTTCCTTATCTTCCTTATCTTCCTTACCTTACCTTCCTTAATGTGTATACGTATATAAAGTGATAATAGTGTTCTTATAGTGGTTCTTATAGTGGTATAGTTTTCTTTTCTTATATAGTTATATTGTGTATAGATGTTTACGTATTGTATTTTCTGTTCTTTTAATTTAAGAAAGATTAATAATAATAAGTAGATCGTCATTTATGGTGTTATCCAAATTCTTTTACAGTTCAGTTATAGCATACAATACATTGCAGTTCTGACATATTCATAGGAGGTAACATTATATAGTGTATATGAGCAATTTTCACTTTACAGTGCTAGTTTAAATGATTCATCTGAATTACATTCATGTTCTGACAGGATAGGTATTTGAGTTAAGTTCTTCTATTTTATTAATAAGTATTATTATTACAGTGAGTGCTATGTGTTGTTGGCGAATTTTCCCAGAGATTTTAAGTTATCAGGATGTAGTTGGTGTTACAATGGAGCATATTATGTAAGAGTCTAATTCATCGGATGCAATCAAATATTCTGGCCATACATTTATCCGTATAGATTGGGATGATTTTAAATACTTGTATTACTGTTCTGATTGTAGCTTATAGGCAAGCGATGGATACGTGGTGAAACCCTTGGTGTACATATTAGTGAAGAGGAGATGTATCATTCTAGTGGGCAGAAGGGTACAATACTGTATTGTCGAGATTTAGTTATGAGGGTGAATTAGGATAGGTGAATCGAAACAATATCCATATACTTATATGGATTATAATATCTGGTATTCTTATATACTCATCTCACTTACTGTATTTATTTATGATTTATTGCGCGCTTAAATTTCTGTTCTTTTAATTAAAAATGAAACATTACTGTAGGGAAGATAGTTCTTACAAATGAGCAGTGGGATGGTTGGCAGTTGACAAATAAGCATTACCATACTACCATGATTCTATAGTGTTTCTACTTATCCAGATATTATAGGGCTGTAAAGGAATACTACATTATCTCACCTTATACGGGAATTTCTTATTTAATCATATATTTAGAGAGTTATCTATGTGAGGAGTTTTTAGAATGAAGCATAGAGTTTATGGGTACGCATTCATTTAAAAGGTTGGGCAGTGTATGAAGCGGATTTTTTCGAGTGTTTACACTGCAAGTCCAGGATGGAAAGAGACTACAGTAATAAGGGTGATTTTCTAAATATGGGTATTTTAGTGTGTTTAATCATCCAAAAGCGCAAGATGTACTATTGTGTTCGGATATTATTATGAAAAGGTCTTTAGGATTAAAGTGACTTTAGGATTTACGATTAAAAGGTATGAGCATATCGACTGTCCTTCAGCATCTTACTTTAGGTATTCTTATAAAGCCTAGTGTAATATGTTTAAAGCAAGCTATATTATACAGCTCGAAGGGGAGCACGATCTTCAGGGATACTTAGACGCTGCATTTGAGACTTTAAATGATGACTGTCCGAACAATAATGCTAAGGAAATCCTGAACATGATTGTCAATCCTTATCCCAACACTTACACTCACGCTCTTAAAGCGGAAAAGATAGATGAGTCTAGATTATTTTACGACAGATACAATTATCTAGGAAGAATGGTTTGTACTAAGTGCGGCACTGATTTTCTAATTATGCAGGAACGAAATAGAACGATACATGTAAAGCATTGGACGCATTCGGTAACTGATGTATGGAACTATTTCAGCACATACTCTGGAGTGATGTGTCATTCTCCTGTTTCTAAATGTGCAGATATTATTATGAATAAAGCTTTAAGTTAGTGTTATTATTAATTAAAACTGAATTAAATTTATCTTATACTCATCCAAATACAAAATCTCATTCATGGATAAATGATAAGGAAATTTTGTATTTGGATGATGGTAAAAAGTCAATTAATGGTGATGATTACATATGTGTTAATTGCGGTTTAATGTTGTGGGATGAAGGGCATCCAGACAAGAGATATTTTAACTATCAGGCAGATGATTATGTTTGGTCAAATGGTGAGGGCTACATAGCATACCCACCCATTCCTACATGTAAAAAAGAATTTGCCAGAAGATTTTCCATCTCTGAATGTATCAACAAACCAATATGCGCAAGGGCTCGTACATTTTCCAACTCAACATCATCACCATACTGGAAGTCGAATAAGAGAAAATTGGATATGATATTTACTTTTATGAATAGAACTTTGAAGGGCTGAGTATATTAATTATCGTCATATCCCTAGGTCTATCTAATGATGCATGAATTGATTCACAAAGGGATCGGACCTATTTTATCATGCGGAGATGTAATAAGGTACTTTTATGAATTTGAAAAACACAGACCCACCAGGCTCTTTAAATTAATAAGGGTATGGAAATACCTTAGGCACTCCTGGAGTTAAATGGGTATTATTCGAGACGGAGATATGGTAGCCATTAACTCCTCCTATTTATGTAAAGACTTGGTAATGATAAAGGCACTAAGATGACTTATAACGTCCGAACTGGGGTAAAATTAAACCTAGCACCATTGACTACTGGACATACTTGGGTTGATGGAGATGATGTAATAGAAATGTACTGCACTCTCTGTGGACTATCCATTTACTCAATACGGGAAAGTTCTTCTCCTATGGGGGGTGGCATTAATGGCGTATGGAAATCTATAACTCTTGGGGATGGTTTCAAAGACACGTCCTGCAGTGCAATGTTAGAAATTCTTGAGCTTAGAAAAAGCCGTCTACCCCAGAGCCACACTTGGAATGTTCAAAATAACATTGATGTAGTATGTACTATTTGTGGGTACAAAATTATCTACAACGATGAACCCGAACATGATTCTCAGCATAAATGGGAATCCTACGACACATATGGTACTCCCATTCCAACCTGTGAGGAACAGGTCATGAGAAAAGCTCTTGAATAATGGTCATAATAGAACCACTTGAATCATTAAATTATTGGATGAAAAAATGGGGTTTAAAAACCCTGCTGGTTGAACACGTCTGGAAAAACCACCCCGTAAACTCTTGTGTGCGCATTTTTAAATGCGAAACATGTTCGGCTAGATTACAATTTAAACCTGGCGTTGGTAGGTCAGTAAGAACGGCACTTGCTTCTGATAGGTACATTAAGGATGATACAACATTCAAAACATGTAAAAATCAGTTAATGATAAAGGCTCTATGGTAATGTTACTAAAAACAGGTCGCCAACTGATTTGTACAAATGGATATTCTTGGGGAACTAAGGAGGTAAAAATTGGAGACAAGGGTGAAGTAATTGAAATGGGGGTTTCGTATTGTCTAATAGAGACTAACGGTCTTAACCATACAACTAGAATATTTAATGCTTGATCAAATTGGAAGATAGATATCGATAAAGATCTTTGCGTAAAAGGTATTGAAAATACCTACCTCAACAAGGCTAAACTCCTGAATAAATCTTTAAGGATAGAATTAGTACGTAGATATTTAAAATCAAAAGAAAACCTGAAAGGTATTGATTTTATTAGGGAAATCAATGAGGTTATTATCGACTTAATTATGAAGCAAGTATTATATTGACATTTTAGTATGTCAGTAATATTATTTTCTATTGCATTTCTATTTAATATCACGCTGTTCTTTTATATTAGGATAGGCCTTAAAAGGCAACATAAAGTAAATGCTTCATATGGAGTAATGCTTGGCAACACATTGAGTATATTTGAAGACACTGCTCAGGACGTTATTGATACAGCTAAGTCCGTGGAGCAAATACTTGCCCATACTGGTGATCTTAGCAGGGATAATGACATTACTAAAATAGTTTGTACTGAACTTATAAATTCCAACGATGGTCTATCTTCGTCCATTAAAAAATTAATAGAAGCCGATAGGTACAATAAGGAGAAGATTATCATACTTGCAGATGCCTTTAGAGAAAAGGCTAAGTCTGATAGGGAGATGATGGAATCATTGAAATCATTCCTGAATAAAAGTGATGATGAAATGGATGACGGGCCCATCATAAAAAAGATATTGAACTAATTTAGTCGCCTAGTGGTCCCTGTCTACATATAATCATATATATGTATGCGTATTAACAATGATACAAAGGTGGAGGAATTAGGCTATTTACTAAGGACGAATGGATACAGTCTAGGAATCGAGTATGGTTCTGGTGGATATGCCGTATCTATTACTGACCTTAATACGAAGGTGAGTTGTATTGAGTACTCTCATGATCTAATAAGTGCTATTAAGAATGCATTTGAAAGGGCTATGGATAATTATGTGGACGAAAGTGATTTTCCAACCATTCCACACATTCCGGCCAAGAAGAGTTCTCTTTCTCTTGGAGAAATTTCTAAGCTACTTTCATCAGGCTCAGAGAAAAACGTGAAATACTAGAAATCAATAAATAAATTACAAGCACAGGTCTGAAAAGATTCTGTGCTTTTTCTTGATTAGGAGTGAATTTCCTGTTACAATTTTAATATGAAAACCCCTCCAAATATTAAGCTTAAAGTTATTGAGCCTGCTTTTGACGCCAAGCCGTTTATTAAAACGGAAAGAAATTTATGCTCACTGGAATATCCTGGAGTATATGATAAGCGAGAGATGGTAATTGATTCCATCATTAGATATCGTCCAGATGCCTCTGTAATTATTCCGTACACTCGCATCATGGGTGTAGTTTATGTTTGGCTTCGCTCAGCTATCCGACCAGCAGCAGCTATTCGCCACAACGAGGACCCTGAGTTCGAATATGACGGCAACCTATGGGAGCTGCCTGCTGGTATCATTGATGAGGGAGAAACGCCTCAGGAGGCCGCTCAGAGGGAGTGTGAAGAAGAGGCTGGTTTTGATTATCCTATAGAGGATTTCAGACATGTAGCTACTATACTTAGTATTCCTGCACTTATAGCGGAGCGTTTATATTTCTACATGGTACAGGTAGATAATTCCAAGCAGGGAAATCCATCTCTTGACGGGTCTGCTCTTGAAGAGGGTGGAGAACTTATCTGTGTTCCCCTTAGTAGTCTATTGGAGGAAGCAAGCTCTGGCACTGGTATTCCTGACATGAAAACTAATCTTGGACTTCGGATGTTGAAGGATAAGTTGACGGGCCAATGTGATGAACTGGATTAAAGATGCTCAAAGTTATAAGTATCTAAAACGTTTTTACTTGCAAATTGAGCCCAACAATGAGGAACAGTTTGTATTTAAAAACTCTTTAGAATGGGCACTTAAAACATTGGAAGAGCAGGAGCATGTTCTATCTAATATTGAGACGGCTAAAAACTCTGACTTTTTTATTCCAGCACCTCCAAAAACACATCTAGTACTTATTCAGGGCGGTAAAGTCGATGACAATATCTAAAGATAAACTTTTAAACATTAAAAAAATTGTAGTACATAAATTCTGCCATGATGGCACATCATCAGCAATGATCATTAAGGATGTTCTTCCTGATGTTGAAGTATTCTTTGCAGGACATAAAGACAAAGAGTATTTGGAACTTAAAGTAACCCCAGGTCTTTTGTTTTGCGATATTTCTCCTCCCCCAGGAAGGGACAGGGAATTTCTCAAGGGAGAATCTATTGTTCTTGATCATCATATTAAATACGAAAATGTAATTAAAAAATTCGAAACTGCAGGTTTGGGTGCTTACGGAGAAACTGACGACGGTATTTCTGGGGCTGTACTTGCTTACGATCACGTCTGGCTACCTCTCGAAGAAAAAGCAAAAACTTATAAGAAATCAGTTCACTCTCTACAAAGACTTGCTGGAATTAGAGATACATACCAAAAAGACTCTCTTAATTGGGATGATGCTCAAGAACAAACTGAGGCTTTAGCATTTTACCCATCTGATCATTATTTAAATGGTAATCATATATGTGGAATTCTTCCTCAAGAAAAAGAAATTGGAAGAGTTATTTGCGAGCGTAATAAATTTTACATAGCAAGAGCTATTGATCAAGCATTTTTACTTCCGTGGAATGGAATTAAAGTAGCTATTATTCCCGGACACAAAATTATTTCTGATGCTTCCGAGGGCCTGAGGAAGAAGGGTGTTTCTATTACTTTCGCGTTCGGCTTCAAACTTTCTGAATTCAAAACGCCATATATAGCCATCTCATCCAGATCTGACGGGTCTTTCGACTGCAACAGGTTCGCTGAGAACTTTAATGGTGGTGGTCACGTTCGGGCTGCAGGAGGTATGTTTATGGACATAAAAGACAATACACCCAATCCATACACGGCCATTCAAGAGATGCTAAACCTCCATGGAGAAAAGTGTATGATCTAGTCAAAGCTGGCATGAATCTTGTAGTGATCCTATACGAATAACTATACGGATCACATACATGTATTTATGGTAGTTTTTAGAGTTTACTTTTAGTTTAATTCGGGATTTATATGGAAAATAAACACTTAGTGATAGGGCTTCTGGTATCGTTGGATCGTATTTTTATAGGGAAATGAAGGGTTGTGAATGGGTTATTGGTGCTTATTCGAAAAATAAACCTGTTTATAATGATTACACAGCTATAAAATTAGAATACAACTTTTTAATTAAAGTGATGGTATATTTTATAAATGTAAATATTAAATTGATCCAGATCATTCTTTTTAAAATAAATATTGAATAAATTATAAATATTGCTAAATAGTAAATTCAATTAATGCCAGGTTATTTTCCTTTATCTTATTATGTATTTTAATGTGGGCTCAATAGTACGAAAGATAATTATAAGCCAGTCATTACTAGCAGTTGATATATAATGTTCGGGAATTAATTTATGTTGGCCGTAAATGTTTCGGAGATAAAGCAATCAAATCAATTATTGATAAATCAAAAATCCTCCATCGAGTCTTTCCGTCACGGGTTCATACATTTATGACAACAATGTTTTTAATTTCATAGATAAAGGTAGGTTATTTAAAGACTGGCATCAGATTCTAAATTTGAAAAATTAAAGAAGAGTTTAATGTTGGAATGGTGAGAGATGCGGGACTAACAGGAGTAGAGCTGGGATCTGAAACTGTACTGGCACCAATGTTAAGTTCTGATACATCAGAAATAATTCATAAGTTAAGGTTACTATAATGTCTTGGATAGATTTTGATAGAATGAATTTTGAGAATGGTGCGGAAGTATTCGAGAAGATGGAAGAATGCTTTAAACTGGAGGGTTTAAAGAGGGGAAAGCCTTATAGGTTAATTACTTCTAGTATCATTAATGGAGAAACTGATTCAAGCACAAACGTTTACTACCCTTTTAAAAGGGGTAAGAACAAAGAGGGTATACTTAAAGCTATAAAGGAAGTTTTGGTCGGTAAGGTAAAGCCAATGTCTATCATTGGTGATATTGAAGATTACTCTTTAGTATACTCTGAAGATTTTTACCTATCATTAGTGTTCTATGATGGCAAGTTAAAATTTACGTGCTATTCTTTTGATGATGAGCTTGCTAGAAAAGTTGTTATTGTAGGTAATGAATACATAAATTTCAAAAAGAAGAATAATTCTAATGTGTATATGCTGATGAATGGGCCTGATGGTCTTGAGGTACAGTACATGGGTTCTTTTAAAAAAAAGCTAAATAAAAACAACTATTCCAAAAGTGTTATGGATGGGTTTAGTAACTGTGTTAGAGAGATAAAAAAGAAGAACCCTAGGGGTCGCCTATCAGTACTGTATGGGCCTCCAGGAACTGGTAAGACATATCTCTTGAGGTCTGTAATTAACGCTATACCAAATGGTACATTCTTCTCTGTACAGCCTGAAGTGTTCAGGAAAAATGATGGGGCTACTATAATGAAAGCTCTATCTCAGTATAAAGATCGAAAGCTTGTCCTATTGATCGAGGACGCTGACTCTATCCTTTGTGATAGAAAGAATAATTCAGAAGATGTAGTATCAAACATTTTAAACCTTACTGATGGTTTTATGGGCGACTGTTTAAATATTAATATTGTAGCTACTACGAATATTAAAAAGCTTGAAATTGATAAAGCTTTTCGTAGGCGTGGAAGGATGAATTCCTTTATAGAAATTGGACCTCTATCTCCTGATGAATCACAACGAGCTTACGATGGGATTAGGTCAAAAAATAAACCTATTTTCAAGTTTACAGAATCAACTATATTAGCAAATATTTATGCTAAATCTGATCCTGAAGATGAAGGGGAAGAGGATGAAACTTTTAGAAGGATTGGTTTTGGTGTTAATGTAAATAATAAACCTATTAAAAAATAAAATAGTATTATGGAGTCAAAGTCGTGAGTATATAATTCTGTATGTTACTAGTTATCAGACATATAGGATAGTTTATGGGTATAGGTGATTTAACATCTAAAAAATTAGAGAATATATTTAATGAGAGACACTTAGAAACAAAAAAAAATGAGTGGAAAAAAGTTCGGCATGAATTCATGGATATAGGAATGGAGAACCTTTTGAAAGAGGACATGCACACATTGACCTTTCATATTTTTTATACAAAGATGGTTGAAATGTCTGATGGTGACATTTTTGACCACATAATTGAAGAGCTATAAAGTTATAAAATGCCAAAGAAAAATTACGTATTCGATACTAATGTTTTAATTCATGATCCAAAATCAATCTATAGATTTCAAGACAACGATATATACATTCCAATCTATGTACTAGAAGAGCTTGATGGATTGAAGAATGATCCTGGAGAGAGGGGTCGCTCGGCCAGACAGGCTTCAAGGTCAATAGATGATGTTAGATCTCAAGGGTCTCTCGTTAATGGGGCTCAAATCCATAAGGACACTGAGTACTTACCAGAAGGAATGGATATTGAGGGATCCGGTAAGCTGTTTGTTTACGCTCCGTCTGAGAAAGTGAACTTAGCTATTTCAGCTAAGGACTCTATAGATGGAGCGATACTTCAGTCCGCTCTTAATATTAAAGGAATGTCTGATTATAGAACTATTCTAGTTACTATGGATTTGAATGTTCGAATTAGGGCTGAGGCTCTGGGCCTTCAGGTTGCTCCTTATGAATTTCAATCTGTTGATATTACTAACCTTGGTAATGATGTTATAACTCTAGAGGTTGAATCAGATGATATAGACTCTTTCTATTCCTCAAGAACTCTAAAGGGTCAACACATTGACCATTTAGAGGCCAACACATCCGTTAAATTAGTATATAAAGATAATCACAAAAAATCAGCTCTTGGTCGTGTAGTTGTTACTGATGGGAGTAAGGCCGTTAAAAAATTAAATATCCCTGACAATGTATTAGGAATAAGGCCTAGGAATACGGAACAGAAATTTGCAATAGATTTATTGCTTGATGATAAGATTGAACTTGTTACTTTAATGGGTAGTGCTGGAACTGGAAAGACAATCTTATCACTATCTGCCGGTCTAATGTCTGTACTTGATGGTAAATATGATAAACTACTTATAAGTAGGCCTATAATGCCACTTGGTAAGGATGTTGGATTTTTACCAGGAGATCTGGAATCAAAACTTGATCCATATATGAGACCGTTTTATGATAACCTTGATTATATAATGATGTCTGGAGGGGTAGGAAGAAAGTACAAAGTAAGTTATGAAGATTTGTTTGAAAATGGAACGATTCAAATTGAGCCCATAACATTTATTAGAGGCAGATCTATTCCAAATCAATTCATAATAATTGATGAATCACAAAATATGACATCTCATGAATTAAAGACTGTAATTTCACGCTGCGGAGAGGGATCTAAAATAGTTTTAACTGGTGATCCTGGGCAGATTGATAATCCCTACATAGATAGTTCTAGTAATGGTTTAAGCGTTACTGTTAAGAAAATTCGTGATGAAGATAACACTGGGCATCTCCTTCTCAAAAAGGGAGAGAGAAGTAGGCTTGCTAATATGGCTGCCGAAAAACTATAAACTATTTGATTTTAGAGTGGTTATCGGTTTTAGTGTGACAGTTAGGGTATAGTATCTGAAGATTATAAATGTCATTATTAGATCTGTCACTATATATGGTGGCATTCTAATCTTAACTTTTTATCATTCCAAAATGGCTATAAACAACATTCACCCAGGGTGGTAATTGAAAATATCCTACGTGTAAAGAAGATGTCGTATATGTCAATGACAAGAGAATAGTCATTGACAAATACAAAAAAGAGGGATATATTCTTCCCAGTACTTCTGGCTCAGTCATGGGGTTGAATTTATTTTCAAATACAAATTTGACCTCTCTAAGGCAATTATGGTTGGCGACATAATATTAGACAAGATTTTTAATACCAGTTTAATTTTAATATTTATTCAAGCAGACGAGTTTTTCAAATGATATCACAAAAAAAAAATAGAGAGATTCGATGGGAAGAGTAATGTTATCAAAAGGGGGTGCTTGTAATGGGTATCTTTAGTGGACTATTTAGCTCCAACAATAAGATTAAATTATTAGAAGATAAGCCTAAAGAGATTGACCCTAAGCCTGAAGAGATTGACCCTAAGCCTGAAGAGATTGATCCTTTTGATCTTACTCTTGGATGGGAGAAGTATCAGTCTGAGGAGATGAAGAGTGCTCGCAGGGAAAATATCTTTGCCCATATCAGAGAACATGGTGCTAAATTCATTGATTGTTTTAGTGATTTCATGATTGAAGATACTGATCCTTGGCATTACGGTAATCTTCGAATTACCTTTGAGGGTAGAAGTTTCACTATGTATTCCGAAGAGGATTTTATTGAATACCTGCAGGAGGCTGAAAAGACTGCTGGTATAGGCGCTTCAAAGTCAATGAAATCAGAGCTTTATTTGAAGGGGAGATCAATCCCCCCTCCAGACCCAGAACTTTTTTGGTTATCTTTACATGATAATTATGATACAATTTGTAAAAAGCTTAATGAGAAATTGTGGTCAATTTCATTTATTGTAAGTACAGGTAAAACACCTATGCTATCTTCTGTTAAAGAATTCGATAAGTATCTAGAGGCAAATGATCGCCCAAAGATAAGATTTAAATGTATATCACAGACGAAAAGTGTGAATATGTATGGTAATACTAATGGAGAATGTCTGACAGGATTATGAATATAAATACTAATGTAATATCTATCCCATATCCTCGTAGAGATGGTAATGGTATGGTCATGGAGGTTAAGCTAGAGAAGCTTGTTATTATAAAGTCTGGCCTCGAAAGGAAATATAAAGATATTTTAAGTAAATACAAAGAATTAAGGGTTATGTTTGACTCCGGTGCTGACTGGTTTGATTACTAATCATGAATGATGATCAAGCTGGTGCTTTGCTAATTTTTATTTTAACAGCCGTTTTTACTTTCGGCTACTTACTGGGTAGATTACCTACATTTTTTAATTAAAGAAATAGAATGACTATTAAAATTAATACAAACGATTCTCTCAAGACCTACGTATTCCTGCTTCTTGATAAATCTGGTTCTATGGGTTCGGTTAAAGCTGAGACGATCTCTCATTTCAATGAGCAGCTTCAAACCGTGAAGTCCTCCGAGATAAGGAATATGGAGAACATCGTATCTCTAACTACTTTTAACGATTCAGTACAAGAGGTTTTCTTTAAGAAGGCAGCTGCTGATGTTCAAGAGCTTACTCCGGAGAGCTATGAGCCTAGAGGTATGACATGCATGCTTGATGCCATAGGAACCGTGATAGATAAGGCTAAGAAGATTGAGGACATTAATAAGGAGAATGTGTCATGTCTAGTTGTAATTCTTTCTGATGGCATGGAGAACTCCTCCAGGAAGTACTCCTCAAATGATGTGGCCGAACGTATTCAGTCCCTCCAGGATACAGAGCGTTGGACATTCGCATATATTGGCGCGAACCAGGATTTGAGTACCGTCTCTAAGCAGCTCAATATTCCCAAGGGGAACACGCTGAGCTTCGATTCATCCTCCTTGGGCGTTACTAATATGGCTAAGAAGCAGAGGAGGTATCTTTCAGGTTACTTTACTGCACGCTCTTATGGAACTAAGTCTACTCGTGGTTTCTACGGTTCAGATGAAGGGTAAGTATGTATCTTACAATATTTATAGGAATAGTTGGTATTCTATCAAGTATGGCATTCTACTTTATAGGTAGATCCTCTCAGTATTGGGAAATATCAAAGGCCGGTACGAAAACCGGGAGAATCTGGTTAAAAACTGACCCTGTTTACGAACCAATTGAATTTATCATATCACCACTTACTCCATCTGATGTTGATACCACCTGGAGAATGCATCATTCAATGAACCAGATTAAACACAATAAAGAGTGGTCTCGTCAGAGGAGGAACTATTCCGGTGGGTACAACCCAATATGTGAAAGTTTTGAAAGTCAAAAAGATGAAAATGATTCTGACATTTCCTCGGATATTACCTAGAAAACGATGTTTTTACTGGCAGAATTAGATTTAAATAACTACCTGGTAAGTACTTAGCATATAAGTATGAAGTATATAAGCGTTTTTAGATTAGCATCGTTTTTCAATAAGAAAGCTCAAGGGTATGCATTATCTCCGGGAGATGGAATTACATCTGAAGATCTTGATACGCTTAGGATTGCCGCCGCAGATGCTGAGAAGTCAGCTCTAGTGCTGTATAATTACATCATAAGTGCTTATGACCAATCAACTGATGCTGAAGAAATGGCATTCAAAAACAGTGTCATTCAGATTAATGACAACGCTAAGAATCTTAATGCCAAGGTAGGCACATTCCTTGATTCCGACACCACCAATAGACCATCGATAACTTCTATTGATGGAGAGTTGAACGCACTCACATCCAAATATAATGATGTTAGACCAAAGTTTGATGCCGATAATTGGATGGTAAACAACGCATCTACAGAACAAGCGAAAGCAATTGATGCGATTCAATTAGATATCGCATTTATAGCTGAGCTTTCAAAAAGACAAAAGAATGTGGAAGCTAATACTGATAAGTCTCAACCAGCCCCGCCAGAGCTTAAGTAATATGAATATTTAATTCTTTATCAAATAGAAAGTAACATTAGACGCCTCGCATCCTGCTACCATAAGGAGCAATTGGTACGAGACATTTACAAGAACATGAACCACAGGAACAGTTATTCGTGAATGTACTTGGGCATTTTCTTTTCGTTCCGCATCCTGAGCAACATCCAATTTCTCCCGGACCCTTCTGCTTAACCCAATGGCAAAGCTGTCCCCAGTGAATTTTTTTAACCTGTAACTGTGATATTGGTGGCCCAAAGTTATTCTTTTCAATGGACATCAATCCATGAGTTACGAATGCAACAATGTCAGCGTGCTCACGATTCTGAAGTTCGGTTAGTGCCCGAACAACCATTATCCTTTGCTCATGAATATCTCTAATGGTATCTGGCCAAGTAGGATCTGCTGTGACATATTGGTCGAAGGTATACCCATCAAGAACCTGGTCGATTCTGAGTTGTCTAACTAGCGTACCCTGAATTGATGCAGTAAGGTCCGCATTTATAAATATAATGGCTGGCGGGTTTGATAGTAACAATCCCATATAACTCCTATAAATTTAAAGATTTGGCTATTTTACTTTCTCTTTTTTTTTGGTTTATGGATGTCAGCCTAGCGAAATTTTTTCTTGGCTACTTTCTTTATGATTGATCTTTCGATAGCACCAGAAGCAGCTTCGAAATGTGGGGTGAAATCTGGATCGAATTCTGGAAGATGATTTTGAACTGCTGGATATATATCCAGGTCTCTCTTACCAGGATCATCTTTTAATATAGTGTCTGGTCTAGTTATTCCTGAAAGATCTGAATCATCTTCTTCATTATCAGATTTATCAGATTTATCAGTAATATTTCCAGAGATTAGTATTTCGTTTAGTTCATCAACTAAATCTTCGCCATCTACCCCAACCCCTTCATCTTCTTCATCTTCAAATCCATCAGAATCTTCTAATTCATCATCAGAATCATCTGATTTCTTGGATGAAATGTACTCTCTCCAAGGAGTAAGTTCTATGTTTTCGAGGTTAGCTGTATTGGCATGCATACGGTCACCATCAACAATATAAGAATATTCCCCACCTTTCTCTTGCTTTAATGCCTCGGCTCCTGTAAGGTGCATAGTCTGAGCAGCAAGATTGATATCCATCATGGTTTTACGGGCTCTAGACATTTCAGACTGAGCAGCATCTACTCTTTGTTGTAGACCTGATAGCTGGGAGTTTGCATTTGAATATTCAGAACGAGCCTTAGCGAAAGCTTTTTGAGCATCTGATAGTATTTTATTGACGGATTTTGTATCCATACCAGAAACTGCTAGTTTTTTGAAAAGTGTCCCTCTAGCCTCAGAATTTAAAACCCTGTCATTTGCTAATTTTTCAAGTTCTTTTAGTGTGGTTGATTTAGACATATATATCTCCTATATAGAATCTAAAAAGATGCGTAGGTTTAAAGACTGATAACCCTGTTATTACCGGTGATTATAATTAAAAATTGTCGAGATAGTACAATGCTCACTGCTATAAATAGCAGTGAAGAAAATACCATGTAATGAGAGTTTTTTCTCAGAAAATAATGAGAACTCTTTTTATTGGGCTGGTTTTTTAGCAGCAGATGGTAATATTTACAAAGGATCTTTATCATTATCTCAAAATGATAGAACTATCATCTCCAATTTTATCTATGATATAGGGTCAGAAAAGAGAACTATTTCTGAGAAGCCCTATTTCAACAGGAAAGAGGGTGTTGTAAAGGTTCAGCATTCAGTTTCAATAAGGTCTAAAAAACTAATTGAAGATCTTGGTAGGTTTTCAATTGTTGAAAATAAAAGGCATTCGTTAGTTTTTCCAGAATGGATGCTTGACAATGAGCTGGCTAGGCATTATGTAAGAGGGTACTTTGATGGTGATGGGGCGGTGTTTAAAACAAAAGGCGGCCCTAGGCTAGAATTTACTGGAACTTTTAAGTTTCTAACTGGAATTAGAGAGATTCTATCACGAGACATTAAATTTAGATCTAATGTTAGAAAGATAAGTAAAAACAAGCCAACTTCGAGACTGGTATTCACTGGAAGTAAAATAGCTTTAAAAGTTGGAAAGTGGATGTGGGATGATTCTCACATCTTTATGGAAAGAAAATTCAAAAAATTCTTGACAATAACTCAAAATCAGGGCATACTCTAGCAACACTTTACACGCGAAGCTTTTCGCACTAAGAAATCAAAATGACGAACGCAATTAAACATACAGATACCAGGATCGCAGCTTGCGATAGAGTATTCGTGCGTCAATTTTATGTCCAGGCTGAGATGGCGAATATTAAACAGTATAAGCGTTTCTGGGGGAAATGGATTTAAGCTTCGTGTAAAGGTAAACAGGTAAATGTTAACCGGAGAAGCAAAAGCTTCAGCCGGTTTTTTTTTGTTTGGGATACAGTAAATATATATGGCTTTCTAGCTGAGATGGATTAGCGCCTGCTTGAAATACAGATTAGATCGGTTCGATTCCGGTGGGAGCCACGAAAATAAATAGGGTTTGAAAATATGGTTTAATATAATGGGGTGTAGTTCAATGGTAGAACCGGAGTCTCTGAAGCTTTGTGATTGTGTGAGTTCAAGTCTCACCACCCCATCTAAAAATAATATAGACTCGTAGCACCTGGATAGTGCATTGGTCTACGAAAGCGGTTAGGATGATACTCTCTGAAAGTGTCTGCGGAATTTCGAATCTCCCTACCTCATCTGCATGAGATTTTGTTCTCTTGTTCATTGATAGTTTAATAATTCTTTTTGGAAGGTCGGTTAAAGTGGCATTTTAGGTTCGAATCCTATTAGGACCACTAGACACTCTCTGCAAAATATTTGTAACCCATCACTTCTTTTTATTAAAACACTCAAATGAAATTAAGAATTGTGTTCTCGACAAAAACAATGGGCTAGTCGGTTAATCGCGTAAACCAACAGACTCTTAATCTGTGACTGTGAGTTCGAGTCTCACCTAGCCCACAGCTTCATATATCAATTGGCAGATAGGCACTCTCATAAGGTGATGGTTCCCGGTTCAAGTCCGGGTGAAGCTACGGTCTCTTAGTATAATTGGATAATGTAGCACTCTTCTAAAGTGTTTGATGCTGGTTCGAATCCTGTGGGGACTACGGCTGAATAATAATCGAGAGATAAAAAAAAAATATTCGGAACAAGTTTTTGATGTTCTCCGTAATAAACATCTTAATGCTAGTATTATCCAATGGCTAGCTTTACGATGTGATGGGTTGCCGCATACCATCTCCCAAGCTTATAATCTGTGTATGTGTACGTAGTAGTCGGAGGTTGGAAGTGCGCTTTTAAAAACTGTTTTAATGCTGACGTAGCTCAATTGGCAGAGCAACACTCTTGTAAAGTGAAGGTTGTAGGTTCGATGCCTATCGTCAGCTCTACTTTAATAAGTAAAATGAGTATATTATGAATAATTTAATTAATTTGAACGCAGAAGAATTGGCAGAGGAATTTTGTGATATTTCTATTATCGAACAGTTGAAAGACTGTAAGGTTCTGGCTGCAGAATGTATTGGCGAAGGTCCCACTTTCGTACTGTTTGAAAGCAAGGGCGTTTTATACGAGGTGAACGGGTCACACTGTTCATGGTTCGGACTAAAAGAACAATGGGAACCAATAGTGACAACTTGGAAGGCATTGAAAATGAGGAGATTTCACAGATTCTATTCAGAGTTTGAGAAGGAATTATTAGAAATGATAGATTCGCATTTAAACTAAAGATGCACGGGTGAAAGCCCTGACTTTTTTACCGTAGCCATGCATGGGTGAATTATGTAAACCCATTAATAAATAATAAAATCATAACCAAACGGTTCCTTGTACCGACTATAGGTCAAAATCCTCTGGTGAAACAAGATTTAGACCATAAGCTAGGTTGGAATAGCATCTGTCTTTTAAACAGAAGAATCCCTCGGATCGTCACCGAGATGGTCTACGACTACGTATCACACCACACCCCTCACGCCCCTCACGTTTAGTGAGCGGACTTACTGTGAATCAGTTGTTAGCGGGGCAGAACCCGTCATTCACCCTGTGAACGAACGTAAATGGTTAGCGGATAGATTATTGCTCTATTGATTGTGGATTCGAGTTCCGTAGTTTACTCCACCACATTTCTCCTTGACAGTATAGTATATTTAGTGTACAAAATAATTGCTGAGGAATTGCGATGTACCCCATTATATAAAATGGTGGCTGATTTTTTTTATTGCAATTACCGAGGAGGTGGTATATAGGACCATGAGACGTTTAGTTTACTCAATAGGGTGGGCAGTTCCGTATCTCTTTTAGAGATTATTCCAGGGTAGTTCAGTTGGTAGTAAGCGCCGGTCTGTTAAACCGGAAGTCGCAGGTTCGAGCCCTGCTCCTGGAGCAAGATAAACGTGTAATCTATCATTTAAACTATAACTTGGTGGGTAGATGGAATGGTGATGGTCGTTTTTTGATGTGTTTGTGTATTTGATTTTAGGTTTCCTAGAAGATAAAGATTTTGAATTATCAGAAGAACATAACTAGGGCCTTATAGCTAGTTACAGTATAGCTAGTTACAGTATAGTTTCAGTGAAACTTGATTCGGGTGGTCATCGAGAGATTATGGGATGGTTACCTTCATGTGAAGATATGGTAATGTTAAAGTCACTAGGCTGATATATATCATATCATGATGCTTGTTAAGTACGGTTCGCTTGAGGATTCTGAGAAGGATTTCTATAGAGCCGCTAATGAAGGTTATTCAAAGGAAGCGAGATTCATTGGTTACTGGACTGGCGGGCATTCATTCTCTCAAGCAAAAAAATGTGATAATGAATATGGCCTGTATAATTCGGGACTTATATGTAAGTCCTGCAATTTAGAACTGTATTTCTGCGCTTATTTACGGACGGCATGTTATCAAATTATTGAAAGCGAGTTGCCTGTAAAATGTATTTACACAAATGAAAGCCTTATTACATGCAAAGAGGTTTTGATGAAAAGGGCATTGTGGTGATGACTTTCCACCCTATGTACGAAGAATAATACCGTTCAAAGAACTTTCTTATTCGTTTAGAATTTGAAGCATGTACCAGTTATAGTCTTTAGCAGTTTTCAAGGTGTGACAATTTGAGCAAAGGACTTGGCACTTATCTATTTCGCACTGAAGCCTTTCAATAGACCACATATTTATAACTGCGGTAGAAATGTTTACTTTCTTATCCCTTAGATGATCAAATTGTAAAAGAATTGGATTACTTTCTCCGCAATGCAGACATGGATTATCTTTAAAATGACTAATTAAAAATCTGATAAGTTCAATTTTTATTTTCTTCCTTTTTTTAATTCGACATGATTTACATTCATGCCGAAAACCAGACTTGGTTGAATTATCTACTGGAAAAAGGTGATCGCCTTTTTTGCGATTGCATGAATAGCATTTTCTCATTCAAACAAGATGGGTATAGATATTGCCCACTCGACAGTTTAATTATCTTGATTGTCCTCTTGACTTGCGCCAATGAATATGTTGTAAGTACAAGGTGGATACTTCATAAATCAAAATAATGCAACTTCACACACTAGAGTTTCGTTCCAACACAGCGAGGGTTCTAAGTTGTAAAATGGCTGGAAGAACAGATCTCTAAAGATTACCCTAAGTTAAAGTGCTTTATAATGATAAGGAAGTTATTACCCTGAGTTAGATGTTTATTTTCCAGATTTCAAACTAGCAGTTGAGCTTAACGGTATATTTCACTATGAACCAATATTTGGTAAGGAAAAATTAGCAGCAACTGAGAATAATGATAAGCGAAAATTTCAAGCATGTATTGAAAACAATATTGAAATACTTTTAATAGATGTTGGTTCCTTATCTTATTTCAAACCTAAAAACTCTTAAAAATATTATGATATCATTAAGAATATTATAAACCAAAAACTGATGAAATAGCTAAGTGGTAGGGCGTCGATTTGCAAAATCGAAGATCGTGGGTTCGAATTCCACTCTCATCTCTAAAATAATTAAGAAAACTGTCAATATTATTGATAAAGTGTATGAACCTAAATATAGAATCAGATACAGTTGAGTTAATAGACTCTGAATTTTTCTTTTCCGGAACAGGGGTGCTAGTGCATCAGGTGCTTTCCGACATTGCTAATGGTTTATCTATTTCAGAAGTAGCCGAAGAGTATGACCTTGAAGAGTCCTCTATAGTACAGTTCCTGCAGGACGTATCCGAGACTTTCAGATAACCTTGACATTAACCTTGGAATTTGATATCATTGTAATCAATGAAGATATCAAAAGTATACCGTAAATTGGCAGCACTCGCTGCCTTTTTGCTTATTGGAACATGTGTATATTGGGGTGCACACTCCTATGTTGAGAGTAAATTCGTACAGAAGATGGCATCCAAAGGCATTTATGCCAAAATCGGAGAGGTTTCGCTATCACTAGATGGAGTGCTCCTATCTGACATATTTCTTATTGTAAGAGAATCTGAAACCTCCATTCAGGAAATTTCAACAAATTATTCATTATCAAACATTTATGTAAATGGAGCATTTGTTAGAGGTGATGTTGAGGATTACCTTCGGCTTAGACATGCTGATGGATTTAAAACTTCAAAGAGTAATAGTTCTAATCGAGTTGTTACTATAACCAATTCAGCTGCGCGCCTAACTTTTAAAGGGAAATCTGTGGCAGCGGAGGGTGTTGAATTTTCAACATCTGATGATGTTATTAGGACTAGTACTGTAAAGATTGGATCGTTTATCTATTTGCAGGGAGCATCCTTTTCTCTTCAGGACAATCATTTTGATATTGATACACTAAGGGTTATTCCGAAAATTTCCAAAAATGATACTGGTATTACTTTAAAAACACCCCCGGTATCTGAGCTTAAAATACCTCCTATCCAGGATATTAAATACTCTGCCCATATTGCATCTGTACAAGGTAAGTTTAAAGCTGAAAATGTAATGGTTTCTTTTGAAAGTTCTCGGGAAGAAACTCATGCTTCTCTCTCTGCAGAGAATTTTGAGTACGGTAGGAATGATAGCCTAGTTAATCCTGATAAAGTATTAGTAGATGTTTCAACAGTTAAATTTAAGTTCTCTGGATGGTTGAAACAATATAAGGCACAGATATCTATGAATGATATCTCTATTTTACATTCAGGAATATCAAAAAATCAGTTTAATATAGATACAGTATCCTTTGACTGGTTGAGTTCAACAGATAAAGAAGACACGTTAATTGATGGTACCGCTTTTATTAATGATATTTCTATTGCTTTAAATTTTACAATTCATGGCGAGGGGAGTAAGGGTTTTATAAATTTTAACATAGCACTACCTCTTACTAAGTGTCAGGATATTGTATCAGCTATCCCATCCAAGCTAATAGAAACTATTGACGTTTCAAAATTTGATGGTAGAATTAAGGCATCCATTTCCGGAGCTTCCCTGGAGGAGACTAAGGTTAAAATTTTTACAGATTGTAAAATGTTAACCTTCCCAGCAATCCTGAATCCTCAAAGATTCAAGAGGGCTTTTACTGTTATGGTGGGGTCTAATCAAAAAGAGAAGCTTATTACCGGACCCAATACTCCTAAATGGATCCCTCTCAATATGATGACTCACTATGTTGAGCCAGTACTTCTAACGGTTGAGGATGGTAGGTTCAATTCCCACAAAGGATTTGATTCATCAGCTCTAGCTAGGCTCATTAAAGAATCTGCTAAATCCGGTGAGGTACAGCGGGGTGCATCAACTATTACTCAACAGCTTGCTAAGAACTTGTGGTTATCCAGGGATAGGACCCTTGCTCGAAAGATACAGGAATTCTTTTTAGCCTTACACCTTGAGAATAATCTTTCTAAGGCTGATATCATGGAACTGTATTTAAACATAGTTGAGTTCGGGCCGAATGTGTATGGTATCTATGATGGAGCCATGCACTACTTCGGTATTCCACCGATGGATCTTACCCTGAAGCAAACTCTATTTCTTGGCTCTATTCTTCCAAAACCAAATGGCACATATTTTGTGAATGGAAAATTGGGTCAGGGCACTGAAGATAAACTTAATTATTTATTAAAAATTATGAATACAAGAGGGAAAATTGACAAAAAGGAGCTTTTGGAGGGGTTGTCTGAGTTATTGATTTCAAGGTGAGTGGTATTCTCGCATTTTTATGTGGATGAATTTGAGAAAAATGTAATAAAAAGTGCACTCGCCTGGTATAGATACACACTAAGGGCTGGTGATTATTTATCTATAGAGGAGAAGAGTCTTTTCAATGCTGTATTTGAAATGCAGAATAAGGTTAAGAACCCTATAGAAGTGCTCAATAAAGATAAACAGAGAGATTTAATAGAAAAGTCTAAAAACTACAAAGAGGAATAAATGGAAGAACTGAAGGATGAAAGGCAGGATGAGGTTCTATTTAAAATTGCAGAGAAAGACGCATTCGATGCGGAAAATATCTGCATTCGTTCAATAGCTTCTGAGCTAGATCTCACCGAAAGAGAGTGTGAGATTTCAGTATCCGCCCTGCTTAGTCATAGTTATTTATCTGACATAGATGGTTTTATCGGACCCAAAGATCAGCTATCCATTTCAGATGCAGGATTAGAAAGATTGGATCAAATCAGATTAGCACAACAAAAAGAACCAGAACCTGTTACGATGAATGAGGCAATGCCAACTCATGTGTGGCATCGTATGGGATCTCATGCCGATGGAGCTGGTCAGATAACAAAGGATAAGTGGTATCCAATGGGATCTATTTGCAATTCTTGTGGCTTGATGTCACGAAAATTTAAGATTAATCCAACTATTTGTCCGAAGTATAATAAATGAAAAAAAAATAGATAAACCGTGGCACGAATTAATATGGACCTATACAAACTCATATGTTTTAAAAGGCAATCGCCTATTTTCTCAGTACCATAGTCATTATTGAAGTGTCTACAACTCAGCTCAATGATATTGTTCGACTAGAAGATGATTATGGTAGGGTTGGGTTTAAAGGTGATGATGAGGAATTTTACGATGAAAATGAGTTACCTACGGATATAAATAACGTATCTTTGAGGCTTTAGGAAAATGTGCAATTATTTTAAAAGATTCTGGAGATATTTAGACTCCAAGTTTGGTATTCCTAAGGAAAATAGGTATAAGTCCCTGCCTATGCGTATTATTGAAGATGAAGACAATATCAGCCAATACTTCTGGGAAGACTGGCATGCTGAGATGAAAGTAAAATATCCCATCAGGCATTGGATATTCAATGAATTTAACATCTGGGCATCTGTTACATACAGATGTTATGTTGAAGATCCTATCTACTGGTTTGAATCTAAATTTATAAAAAAGGAACATTTAATAGATCTTAGGGGCGCACCTATTGGTACTTATGAGGAAGAATACTGTGGTGGGTATATATCTTACCCTGATATAATTGAATTAAGTACGTATAAGGCTTTTAAAAAATTTACTAATTCTTTATATAAAAGGGAATCTGATTTAGATTCCATAATTGGCGATTATGAAGATATGCTTAAGGGCGCATCAGTGTTCGATAATTCATCTATTATAAATGCTATAAAATTTTATAAGAAAGTAAAAAGGATTGATTATTTCTTTGAAATAGAGCTTAGAGGTGAATATGCTAATTCACTTAGATTCCTATCTGGTTCTCATGAACTATCTAAAGATGACAGGCATGAACTTTATGCTCAGCATCGTAAATTTGATAAGATGTTGGAACAGAAAATAACTTGGTATCTTTGTGAAATAATAAAACTAAGGATTCAGATTCGAAATTATTCTTAACTCTTGAAATTTTTCGGAATAATTAAAATAAGTTGAAATTATGATTGGTAATATATTTTATTCCTATGGAAGTGGATGAGTAATTTAGCTCTTGAAGATAAATAGAACCATGCCAATTTTCCGACACCATCATACGATCACGATCAGAAGTATTGCAAGGAAAATAATATGGACATAATTGCCTACGTTGATTTATATGCGGAGACATACATGAATTCTTATTTTAAGCACCAAATAAATCTTCTTATTAAGAGGGCTGTAGTTACATCTACTGCAGTGCTTGTACTTGCATCTGTATTGTATACAGTTATTACATGAAACTATTGAAAGAAGCGGCCAAGCTTGCTATGTCTGGAGATAAGACAAAGAACCATCTCCTTGCAGCTGTTGCTAAGAGAAAAGATGGGGCTGTTGTCGCATCCAGGAATGGTAAGACTCAGGTGCCTAGACCTACAGCTCATGCAGAGGTTAGGACACTAAAAAAAGCTGGTCATGGTTGCACTCTATATGTAGCTAAGGTTCATAAGAGGACTGGTGAGTGGGGAATGGCAAAGCCCTGTAATAACTGTATGACACGCATTAAGAATATGAAGGTACGTCGCGTTTACTATACGATTGGGCCGGATGAATATGGAGTAATTGACGTATGAAGTATTCTAGAAATTTTCACTACGCTATACATAATATATATATATATATATATATATATATATATACCAATGCTGATATACATAAAATAATAATCAAAGATCGAACATTTCGACTACCTGATGTAACGTATCCATTCACGTCTTAAAGTATTCTCACTATTTCATTCTATTATCTTTTGATATAAAGTTCCAGACATTTGCTCAGCCCATTTTATTTAATATGAAATTTATTTTTTTTTTAAGTTGTATTCTTCTTACTTGTTCGGCAGATAAACCACAGGAAAAGGTTCAGTTAGTTATTATAGACATTCCAATTAAGTCTCCTGAACAGATTTGTGCTGAAAAAATTACTGAAGCTGAGGAGGCCCAACCTCTTCGCTTGATGTCTGAGGAGTCTAAACGTAATCGCTTGAAACTTTTGTATCATGCTAAGGGCTCTCCAGTATATCTAACAGTTGAACCTAAAAAGACTGAACTTAAAACTCTTTCAGAAATAGGATATAATAGGCGGATTGATATTAGGAATCCTTGGGGATTCATAGAGAAGAATAAAGCCTTTTTTGAGTCTCATCCATCCCTATCAAGAAAGCTCTTTCTTAGAGAGGGGTATTTATACAACTCCAACCCTCTTGCGGCCCACGCTATCTCTCAACTCGTAGGCGCTAGAGTGCTGTTTAATGAACCCAGGTTCTGGGTTCAGAGGGGTTCCGCTCTCATGAAGGCTGAGAGGCGTGGTAAGTATTACTATTTCGGAGACGGACCATACAAAGGCCGTGTAGTTACAGTTAATTTTATGGATAGGTTGACGCTGGAGAGACCCGGCAAGCCTTTACATATTGATTTCGTTCCAGCAAAGAATACTTATCATTTCAATTGGTTGGATATTAAATTTGTATCGGAAACGCATGTAGTTGCCAGTCTTAACTATTCAGATATTCCCGGCAGACTTGTTCGAACATTATTTAAACGTAGAGAGTTTGGCGTTGATATGGTCTGCGAAACTGAAGATACTTCAGAGTATAGAAAGACTCTGGACGCTCGGGCAGGGGGTATTAAAAACCTTCGAGCCGCTATGCTTGAACAGATTGCCGAGCGTATTCCTTTTGACGAACCCAAATATGAGGTCGGTCAGGAAGATGGTAAACTTAGAGATGCCTGGGTTGGATCTTTTTATAGAGGCCGTTTAAAGTATCAGTACAAAAATGAGTTGATGGTAGAAGAAAATTATATATATGGTCATCTTGGCCATGCAAGGCCGCCACAAGTATGCGTTGATTTCCTGGTTGACACTATTGATAGAGCAGCCGGTTCCCGGTATTCTGGAGTGTTTGAGAGGAAGCATTCTGAAAGAATATCCGGCTCTTTTGACTCAAGGCTATTTAGGTATGAAAATGAGAATGGTAAGGAGAAGCATTACGCATTAAGAAATGTAGATGGCATCACTCATTTTGCCAAAGATCATCCACAATGGTTTAATGTAATTAAGGTACCGCAAAAGAAGCGTGTTAGAATTGGTAGTAAGGAATTTTGGGATTATCTTCCTACCCTAATGTTACAGTCTGGTGACATGGTATTTATTAGAGGGTATGTGCCATGGGATAGTAATCAACACTCACATTCATTCTACATTTATAATACAGACCCACTGACTGGGATGCCTATTTTATTAGCCGGCAATGCTGGTCCAGCTTCACTGAGACCATGGGTTGTAGAAACCAATAGAACACCACAGCGTAAAGTGAAGATGATTATTCGTCCAACAGATGAATTACTGCTATTGCTTTCTAGTGGTAGAGATGTTATGTATGATCTTGTAATTAGATGAAAAACCCTAAAGAACTTACGATTTTTGCAAAACATGTTCCAGAAGTAGGCGTTGAAGTCTGTCAGGAAGCAGCAGTCAAGGAGCCTTATTTGGCTTATTATTTTGCAAGAGATGTTAAAAGAGTAGATATTTAAAGGGCAACATGTTAGAAGCACTGATTAGAGATGCAAAAACAGCTCCGAAATCTTTTGGTTATAAGCTGAAAAATAATCTTGCAACCTTAGAGAATCAGGAAGAGGCATTAACAAATCCTAAATGGGCTTATAAATTTGCAATGAATATTCCAGGAGCAGATATTGAAGTCTGTCAGGGAGCAGCAATAAAGGATCCTTATTGGGCTTATGAATTTGCAAGATATGTTAAGGGAGCAGATATTGAAGTTTGTCAGGAAGCAGTAGTAAAGAGTCCTTATTGGGCTTATGAATTTGCAAGAGATGTTAAGAGAGCGAGTGTTGAAGTTTGTCAGGCAGCAGCAATTAAGAATCCTAAATGGGCTTATAATTTTGCAAGAAATGTTAAAGGAGCTAATATTGAAGTCTGTCAGGAACAAGCAATCAAAGATCCTGAATGGGCTTATCATTTTGCAAGAGATATTACAGGAGCGAATATTGAAGTCTGTCAGGAAGCAGTAATCAATGAGCCTTATTTGGCTTATTATTTTGCAAAAAATGTTAAAGGAGCAGATATTGAAGTCTGTCAGGAAGGAGCAATCAAGGATCCTAAATGGGCTTATAAATTTGCAAGATATGTTACAGGAGCAGATATTGAAGTCTGTCAGGAAGCAGCAGTAAAGAGTCCTGTATGGGCTTGTAAATTTGCAAGAGATGTTATACATAATACTTGAAGGATATTTAGAGAATGTTAGAATTTTTGATTAGAGATGCAAAAACAGCTCCGAAATCTTTTGGATATAAGCTGAAAAATAATCTTCTAACATTAGAGGATCAGGAGGAAGCATTAACTAATCCTAAATGGGCTTATAATTTTGCAAAAGATATTCCAGGAGCAAGTATTGAAGTCTGTCAGGAAGCAGTAATCAAGGATTCTTATTGGGCTTATTATTTTGCAAAAAATGTTCCAGGAGCAGATATTGAAGTTTGTCAGGAACAAGCAATCAAAGATCCTGAATGGGCTTATCATTTTGCAAAATATGTTAAAGGAGCAAATATTGAAGTTTGTCAGGAAGGAGCAATTAAGAATCCTTATTGGGCTTATAGATTTGCAAAATATATTACAGGAGCGAATATTGAAGTCTGTCAGGGTGGAGTGATCAATGAGCCTGGATGGGCTTATAGATTTGCAAGAAATATTACAGGGGCGAATATTGAAGTTTGTCAGGAAGCAGTAATCAAGGATCTTTATTGGGCTTATTGTTTTGCAAGAAATATTCCAGGGGCAAATATTGAAGTCTGTCAGGGTGGAGCGGTCAAAAAACCTTATTGGGCTTATAGATTTGCAAAAGATATTCAGGGAGCGAATATTGAAATCTGTCAGGAAGCAGCAATTAAGGATTCTGAATCGGCTTATAAATTTGCAAGAGATATTAAGGGAACAGACATAATAGCCTGTCAGGGTGGAGCAATCAAGGAACCTGAATGGGCTTATTATTTTGCAAAAAATGTTAAGGGAGCAGATATTAAAGTTTGTCAGGAAGCAGCAATCAAGGATCCTGTATGGTCTTGTAAATTTGCAAGAGATGTTATACATAATACTTGAAGGATATTTAGAGAATGTTAGAATTTTTGATTAGAGATGCGAAAACAGCTCTAAAATCTTTTGGTTATAAGCTGAAAAATAATCTTCTAACATTAGAGGATCAAGAAGAAGCATTAACTAATCCTAAATGGGCTTATTATTTTGCAAAAGATATTCCAGGAGCAAGTATTGAAGCCTGTCAGGGTGGAGTAATCAATAATCCTGAATGGGCTTATCATTTTGCAAAGGACATTATAGGAGCAGATATTGAAGTTTGTCAGGAAGCAACAATCAAGGATTATGAATGGGCTTATTATTTTGCAAAAGATATTACAGAAGCGAATATTGAAGTTTGTCAGGAAGCAGTAATCAAGAATCCTAAATTGTCTTATTATTTTGCAAAAGATATTCCAGGAACAGATATTGAAGTCTGTCAGGAAGCAGTAATCAAGGATCCTTATTGGGCTTATTGTTTTGCAAGAAATATTCCAGGGGCGAATATTGAAGTCTGTCAGGGTGGAGCGGTCAATGAGCCTTATTGGGCTTATAGATTTGCAAAAGATATTCAGGGAGCGAATATTGAAATCTGTCAGGAAGCAGCAATTAAGGATTCTGAATCGGCTTATAAATTTGCAAGAGATATTAAGGGAGCTAACATTTAAACTTGTAATAAGTATATAATGGGAATGGAATTTGAAAGATTTAGTGAATGTTAGAATTTTTAATTAGAGATGCGAAAACTGCTCCGAAATCTTTTGTTTATAAGCTGATAAATAATCTTCTAACATTAGAGGATCAGGAGGAAGCATTAACGAGGACTATTTGGGCTTATTATTTTGCAAGAAATGTTAAAGTAGCAGATATTGAAGTCTGTCAGGAAGCAGTAATCAAGGAGCCTGAATGGGCTTATCATTTTGCAAAGGATGTTACAGAAGCAGACATTGAGGTTTGTCAGGAAGGAGCAATCAAGGATCCTGTATGGGCTTATTATTTTGCAAGAAATGTTAAAGGAGCAGACATAGTAATCTGTCAGAAAGGAGTAATCAAGGATCCTTATTGGGCTTATAGATTTGCAAGATATGTTAAAGGAGCGAATATTGAAGTTTGTCAGGAAGTAGCAACCAAGGAGCCTAGATGGGCTTATGAATTTGCAAAGGATGTTACAGGAGCTAACATTGAAGTCTGTCAGGAAGTAGCAATCAAGGATCCTTATTGGGCTTATTGTTTTGCAAGAAATATTCCAGGGGCGAATATTGAAGTATGTCAGGGTGGAGCAATCAAGGATTCTTATTGGGCTTATAGATTTGCAAGAGATATTAAGGGAGCGAGTATTGAAATCTGTCAGGAAGTAGCAATCAATAAGCCTGAATGGGCTTATGAATTTGCAAGAAATGTTAAAGGAGCAGACATTGAAGCCTGTCAGGGTGGAGCAATCAAGGAGCCTGGATGGGCTTATCAATTTGCAAAAGATGTTACAGGAGCAGATATTGAAGTCTGTCAGGGAGGAGCAGTAAAGGATCCTGAATGGGCTTATAATTTTGCAAGAGATGTTACAGGAGCAAACATTGAAGCCTGTCAGGGTGGAGCAATCAAGGATCCTGGATGGGCTTATAATTTTGCAAGATATGTTAAAGGAGCGAATATTGAAGTTTGTCAGGAAGGAGCAATCAAGGATCCTTATTGGGCTTATAGATTTGCAGGAAATGTTAAAGGAGCAGATATTGAAGTCTGTCAGGAAGCAGCAATCAAGGATTCTGAATCGGCTTATAATTTTGCAAGAGGTGTTAAGGGAGCAGATATTGAAGTCTGTCAGGAGCAAGCAATCAAAGATCCTGAATGGGCTTATTATTTTGCAAGATATGTTAAGGGAGCAGATGTTGAAGTTTGTCAGGAAGCAGCAATCAAGGATTCTAATTGGGCTTATAATTTTGCAAGAGATGTTAAAGGGGCAGATATTGAAGTCTGTCAAAGACAAGCAGTTAATGAGTCAGAATGGGCTTATAGATTTGCAAGAGATATTCCAGGAGCTAACATTGAATTCTGCCAGGAAGCAGCAATCAATGAGCCTGAATGGGCTTATCAATTTGCAAAAGATATTCCAGAGGCTAACATTTAAACTTGTAATAATTATATAATGGGAATAGAATTTGAAAGATTTAGTGAATGTTAGAATTTTTAATTAGAGATGCGAAAACTGCTCCGAAATCTTTTGGTTATAAGCTGAAAAATAATCTTCTAACCTTAGAGGATCAGGAAGAAGCATTAACGAAGCCTAATTGGGCTTATGGATTTGCAAAAGATGTTAAAGGAGCAGATATCGAAGTTTGTCAGGAAGTGGCAATCAAGGATCCTAAATGGTCTTGTAGATTTGCAAAAGATATTACAGGAGCAGATATTGAAGTTTGTCAGGAAGGAGCAATCAAGGAGCCTGTATGGGCTTATTGTTTTGCAAGAAATGTTAAAGGAGCAGACATTGAAGTCTGTCAGGAAATAGCAGTCAAGGAGCCTTATTGGGCTTATAGATTTGCAATATATGTTAAAGGAGCGAATATTGAAGTCTGTCAGGAAGGAGCAATAAAGAAGCCTGAATGGGCTTATTACTTTGCAAAGGACATTATAGGAGCAGATATTGAAATTTGTCAGGAAGGAGCAGTAAAGGATCCTGAATGGGCTTGTAGATTTGCAAAAGATATTCCAGGAGTAGATATTGAAGTCTGTCAGGCAGGAACAGTCAAGAGTTCTTATTGGGCTTATCAATTTGCAAAAGATATTCCGGGATCTAACATTTAAACTTGTAATAAGTATATAATAGTAATAGAATACGAAAGATTTAGTGAATGTTAGAATTTTTTATTAGAGATGCAGAAAATGATCCAAAATCTTTTGGGTATAAGATAAAAAATAATCTTATAACCTTAGAGGATCAAGAAGAAGCATTAACTAATCCTAAATGGTCTTATTATTTTGCAATATATATTACAGAAGCGAACATTGAAATCTGTCAGGAAGCAGCAATTAAGGAGCCTGTATGGGCTTATAGATTTGCAAAACATGTTCCAGGAGCTAACATTGAAGTCTGTCAGGGTGGAGTAGTAAGGAGTCCTGAATGGGCTTATAAATTTGCAAGAGATATTACAGGAGCTAATATTGAAGTTTGTCAGGAAGTGGCAGTAAAGGAGCCTATATGGACTTATTATTTTGCAAAAAATGTTAAAGGAGCAGATATTGAATTCTGTCAGGAAGGAGTAATCAAGGAGTCTGTATGGGCTTATTATTTTGCAAAAGATGTTACAGGAGCGAACATTGAAGTCTGTCAGGAACAAGCAGTAAAGGAGCCTATATGGGCTTATAATTTTGCAAGAGATGTTACAGGGGCTAACATTGAAGCCTGTCAGGAAGTAGCAGTAAAGAGTTCTGAATGGGCTTATAGATTTGCAAAAAATGTTAAAGGAGCAGATATTGAATTTTGCCAGGAAGGAGCAGTCAAGGATCCTAAATGGGCTTATAAATTTTCAAAAGACATTAAAGGAGCGAACATTGAAGTCTGTCAAAAAGAAGCAATCAAGGATCCATATTTGGCTTATAGATTTGTAAAAGATATTCCAGGATCTAATATTGAAGTCTGTCAGGAAGCAGTCAAGGAGCCTTATTGGGCTTATTATTTTGCAAAAGATATTAGAGGCATCATGGGTAAGTAATAATACTTGAAGGGTATTTAGCATGTTAGAATTTTTGATTAGAGATGCAAAAACTGCTCCGAAATCTTTTGGTTATAAGCTAAAAAATAATCTTGTAACTTTAGAGGATCAGGAAGAAGCATTAACAAGTCCTAAATGGGCTTATAAGTTTGCAAGAGATGTTAAGGGAGCGAGTATTGAAATCTGTCAGGAAGCAGCAATTAAGGATCCTGAATGGGCTTATTTATTTGCAAAATATATTACAGGAGCGGATATTGAAGTTTGTCAGGGTGGAGCAGTTAAGGATCCATATTGGGCTTATTATTTTGGAAAAAATTTTCCAGGAGCAGACATTGAAGTCTGTCAGGAAGCAGTAGTAAAGAGTCCTGAATGGTCTTATCAATTTGCAAGAGATATTGTAGGAGCAGACATAGTAGTCTGTCAGGGTGGATCGGTAAAGGATCCTAGATGGGCTTATTGTTTTGCAAAATATATTACAGGAGCAAATATTGAAGCCTGTCAGGAAGGAGTAATCAAGGATCCTAAATGGGCTTATTATTTTGCAAAAGATATTAGAGGCATCATGGGTAAATCACTATACTTGAAGGGTATCTAATGTTAGAAGCACTGATTAGAGATGCAAAAACTGCTCCGAAATCTTTTGGTTATAAGCTAAAAAATAATCTTGTAACTTTAGAGGATCAGGAAGAAGCATTAACAAGTCCTAAATGGGCTTATCAATTTGCAAAATATATTCCAGGAGCTAATATTGAAGACTGTCAGGAAGCAGCAATCAAGGATTCTGTATGGGCTTATAATTTTGCAAGAGATGTTACAGGAGCTAATATTGAAGTCTGTCAGTGTGGAGCAATCAAGGATCCTAGATGGGCTTATAAATTTGCAAAAAATGTTAAAGGAGCAGACATTGAAGTTTGTCAGGAAGCAACAATCAAGGATCCTAGATGGGCTTATAATTTTGCAAGAGATATTACAGGAGCGAATATAGTAATCTGTCAGGAGGAATTCCATGGGACAGAATACGAAAATTTATGGAAATTGTTAGAAAAAGAGAAGTCAATACAAAAAAAATGTTAATGAGAATGGCTTCTGACGGAACTACTTTGTACAAAAAATATCATAATCATCACAAGGAAATTACTGGCCATTTTCCGCATCCACTCTTGACGGCAGGGAGCGGATCAGTGAGCTGCGACAGTAGCGATTAACTTTGGCATCCCCTTCATTGCTGCTGTGCACTATGACGGGCAGTATAAGATGTGGCCGCAAGAGGTTAAAGATAAATTCAAAGAAATACTTGACAAAGCCAATGGGGTTGTGATAATTTTTCCTGTAGCTTACTCATTACTGTCTGGAATGGTCAGGAATTTGGTGGCACATTTGCTACTGTACGTTGAAAAGTGCATATCTAAAGGTAGGGACTGTTCGATCTATAGGATTAATCCGAAAGAACTGTAATGGTGTAATGGTGTAATGGTGTAATGGTGTAATGGTGTAATGGTGTAATGGTGTAATGGTGGAATTTGCTTTGAATAACTGGTATACTATTATTTCTGGTATCATTTTATATTTTGCGATAAATGGCATCACTCTTACATTTAATAAACCCGCACCAATTGTTGGCCCATTAATAACTATTACTATTTCCATATTAATTGCAAGCCTATGGCCCTTGTCTTTAATCTTCCTTATTGTTATCTACAATAAAGGTTCTGGTAATGGGTGGAAAGTCACCAAGCACAAGTAATCAAGTAATCAAGTAATCAAGTAATCAAGTAATCAAGTAATCAAGTAATCAAGTAATCATATTCTCATAGTTCAATCGGAAGAACGTTAGCCTCCTAAGCTTAAAATCCAGGTTCGAGTCCTGGTGGGAATACTAAAATACGAAAGAAAATACATGCTCAAACTCCATCTAAAGAAGATATCTACAATCTACAACCTAAAGAACGGTAAGAGCTTTTGGATAAGTTCAAAGAGCTATGAATAAACCATAGAAATAGTTCTCTTCAAATTCTACTGGAGATTTAGAACAAATGTCCCCTACTTCAGATATTCGGTATGATAGAGTTAAAAATGGATATGAAATTATTAATATTAAACTATTAAACTATTAAACTATTAAACTATTAAACTATTAAACTATTAAACTATTAATATTTATGCATTAATTTTAGCATGCTCATTTGTCATTGTTGCTTAATTAAAGATTCCCAAATAAAAGAATCTGTAGAGAATGGTGCAAGAACGATACAGGATATTAGGAAGGCATGTAAAGCATGTTTACATTGCATGGGGTGCACTCCAGCAATTCTAGAAATTATTCAAGAAACACTTCTTAAACTTTCCGAAACTGAGAAAGGTGATGGTTAATTGCAGTACAAAGGTAACGATGATTGCATGGATGAGTATAGCTCTATCTAGTACGCTCGTGTTATTACTGTGGACAGACCCAATAATCTGTTAGGAAGCAGTGACCAAGGATCCTTATTGGTTTATTATTTTGCAAAAGATATTAGAGGCATCATGGGTAAATCACTATACTTGAAGGGTATTTAGAGAATGTTAGAATTTTTGATTAGAGATGCGAAAACTGCTCCGAAATCTTTGGGGTATAGACTCAATAATGGTTTAGTAACCTTAGAAGATCAGGGAGAAGCATTAACGAAGCCTAATTGGGCTTATAGATTTGCAAGAGATATTGTAGGGGCAGATATTGAAGTCTGTCAGGAAGGAGCAATCAAGGAGCCTGTATGGGCTTATCATTTTGCAAGAAATGTTAAAGGAGCAAATATTGAAATCTGTCAGGAAGGGGCAGTTAATGAGCCTGTATGGGCTTATCATTTTGCAAAATATGTTAAAGGAGCAAATATTGAATTATGTCAGGAAGCAGTAGTTAAGGATCCTTATTGGGTTTATTGTTTTGCAAGAGATATTACAGGAGCTAACATTGAAGTTTGTCAGGAAGGAGCAATCAAGGCTCCTGAATGGGCTTATTATTTTGCAAAAAATGTTCCAGGAGCTAACATTGAAGCCTGTCAGGGTGGAGTAATCAGGGATCCTGAATGGGCTTATCATTTTGCAAAAGATATTCCAGGATCTAACATTTAAACTTGTAATAAGTATATAATGGGAATAGAATTTGAAAGATTTAGTTAATGTTAGAATTTTTGATTAGAGATGCGAAAACAGCTCCGAAATCTTTTGGGTATAAGATAAAAAATAATCTTATAACCATAAAGGATCAGGAGGAAGCATTAACAAGTCCTAAATGGGCTTATTATTTTGCAAAAGATGTTACAGGAGCAGATATTGAAGTCTGTCAGGTGGTAGTAAAAGATCCTTATTGGGCTTATGAATTTGCAAGAAATGTTAAGGGAGCAGACATAGTAATCTGTCAGGAAGCAGTAATCAAGGATCCTGAATGGGCTTATAAATTTGCAAGAGATGTTACAAAATCAGACATAGTAATCTGTCAGGGTGGAGTAATCAAGGATCCTGAATGGGCTTATAAATTTGCAAGAGACGTTAAAGGAGCGAACATTAAAGTTTGTCAGGAACAAGCAATCAAAGATCCTGTATGGGCTTATAAATTTGCAAAGGATGTTACAGGAGCAGATATTAAAGTTTGTCAGGAAGCAGCAATCAAGGAGCCTAGATTGGCTTATGAATTTGCAAAAGATATTATAGGAGCGAACATTGAAGTTTGTCAGGAGGTGGCAATCAAGGATCCTGTATGGGCTTATTATTTTGCAATGAATATTGTAGGAGCAGATATTAAAGTTTGTCAGGAGCAAGTAATCAAGAATTCTATATGGGCTTATTATTTTGCAAAAGATATTACAGGATCAGACATTGAAGTCTGTCGCAAAAAATGTTAAAGTAGCAGACATAGTAATTTGTCAGGAGCAAGTAGTCAAGGATCCTGAATGGGCTCATGAATTTGCAAGAGATGTTATACATAATACTTGAAGGATATTTAGCGAATGTTAGAAGCACTGATTAGAGATGCGAAAACTGCTCCGAAATCTTTGGGGTATAGACTCAATAATGGTTTAGTAACCTTAGAAGATCAGGAAGAAGCATTAACGGATCCTAAATGGGCTTATAGATTTGCAAAAGATATTGTAGGAGCGAATATTGAAGTTTGTCAGGAAGCAGTAATAAAGGATCCTAAATGGGCTTATTATTTTGCAAGATATATTCCAGGAGCAAGTATTGAACTCTGTCAGGAAGTAGTAGTAAAGAGTTATTATTGGTCTTATGAATTTGCAAAGGATGTTAAAGGAGCAGACATTGAAGCCTGTCAGGCAGGAGCAGTAAAGGATCCTGAATGGGCTTATTTATTTGCAAGATATATTCCAGGAGCAGATATTGAAGTCTGTCAGGGAGGAGCAGTAAAGGATCCTGAATGGGCTTATAATTTTGCAAGAGATGTTACAGGAGCAGACATTGAAGTCTGTCAGGAAGTAGCAATTAAAGAGCCTTATTTGTCTTATATATTTGCAAGAGATATTCCAGGAGCTAACATTGAAGTCTGTCGCAAAAAATGTTAAAGTAGCAGACATAGTAATTTGTCAGGAGCAAGTAGTCAAGGATCCTGAATGGGCTTATGAATTTGCAAGAGATGTTATACATAATACTTGAAGTATATTTAGAGAATGTTAGAAGCACTGATTAGAGATGCAAAAACAGCTCCGAAATCTTTTGGGTATAGACTCAATAATGGTTTAGTAACCTTAGAAGATCAGGAAGAAGCATTAACGGATCCTAAATGGGCTTATTACTTTGCAAAACATATTGCAGGAGCGAATATTGAAGTCTGTCAGGAAGCAGTAATCAAGGATTCTTATTGGGCTTATAGATTTGCAAGAGATGTTAAAGGAGCAGATATTGAAGTTTGTCAGGAAGCAATCAAGAATTCTTATTGGGCTTATAAGTTTGCAAGAGATGTTAAGGGAGCGAGTATTGAAATCTGTCAGGAAGGGGCAGTTAAGAATCCTGAATGGGCTTATTATTTTGCAAAAGATATTACAGGAGCAGATATTGAAGTCTGTCAGGAAGGAGCAATCAAGGATTCTGAATCGGCTTATAATTTTGCAAAAGATATTATAGGAGCAGATATTGAAGTTTGTCAGGAAGGAGTAATCAAGAATCCTGTATGGGCTTATTACTTTGCAAGAGATATTCCAGGAGCGAATATTGAATTCTGCCAGGAAGCAGCAGTCAAGGAGCCTGTATGGGCTTATTATTTTGCAAAAAATGTTAAAGGAGCAGACATTGAAGTCTGTCAGGAAGCAGCAATCAAGAATCCTAGATTGGCTTATTATTTTGCAAGAGATATTCCAGGAGCAGACATTGAAATCTGTCAGGGTGGAGCAATCAAAGATCCTAAATGGGCTTATAGATTTGCAAGAGATGTTATACATAATACTTGAAGGATATTTAGCGAATGTTAGAAGCACTGATTAGAGATGCGAAAACTGCTCCGAAATCTTTGGGGTATAGACTCAATAATGGTTTAGTAACCTTAGAAGATCAGGAAGAAGCATTAACGGATCCTAAATGGGCTTATAGATTTGCAAAAGATATTGTAGGAGCGAATATTGAAGTTTGTCAGGAAGCAGTAATAAAGGATCCTGAATGGGCTTATTATTTTGCAAGATATATTCCAGGAGCAAGTATTGAACTCTGTCAGGAAGTAGTAGTAAAGAGTTATTATTGGTCTTATGAATTTGCAAAGGATGTTAAAGGAGCAGACATTGAAGTCTGTCAGGCAGGAGCAGTAAAGGATCCTGAATGGGCTTATCATTTTGCAAGAAATGTTACAGGAGCAGACATTGAAGCCTGTCAGGAAGTGGCAATCAAGAATCCTTATTGGGCTTATTGTTTTGCAAGATATATTCCAGGAGCAGACATTGAAGTTTGTCAGGAGGTAGCAATCAAGGATTCTATATGGGCTTATCAATTTGCAAAATATATTCCAGGAGCGAACATTGAAGTCTGTCGCAAAAAATGTTAAAGTAGCAGACATAGTAATTTGTCAGGAGCAAGTAGTCAAGGATCCTGAATGGGCTCATGAATTTGCAAGAGATGTTATACATAATACTTGAAGGGTATTTAGCGAATGTTAGAAGCACTGATTAGAGATGCGAAAACTGCTCCGAA
>Ga0256845_1000345_pt1 | contig 44564 bp, 43 predicted proteins | sample RiftiametaG_FD_189101 | JGI IMG/M metagenome (GOLD analysis project Ga0256845, IMG submission 189101) | Tube worm associated microbial communities from hydrothermal vent at the East Pacific Rise, Pacific Ocean - Riftia | ecosystem: Host-associated > Annelida > Integument > Unclassified ...
TGTGTTACAATTTATACAGGAGTCCTGGGATAATTGCGTTTAATGCTCAATAAAAGTGATTAAATGAGGTAAAACTCATTTAATCACGCTATTTAACCGATAAGATCACGCTATTATTAACTCACTTTGGGTAAAAATAACGGATATAAAAAGAGAGAATTGACTACAAGGGTTTTGCAACGGTCTTATTCTCTTCGTTAAAATAATCTACCGTAACTAGTTATGCTAAATCATTTTTCCTCAATATTTCAAAAAACAATTCAATCTAAATTAGACTCATATTATAGTTAAACTGGTATTATTCATACTTTAATTACGATTATGTTGAATATTATTTATTGGTTTAAACGCTACAATTCGTTGTTTTTCTAGCTTCAAGGCTTCAATTCTTGGTTTGGGTTTGTCTTTAATCACCTTGGCGAAAACTTTACCTTTGGCTCTATGTTCCGACATTCTTTTCTCAAATCTGTTAGCAAAAGTTATCCCTTCATATACACGTATTCCTTTTTTATTGTAATGTGTGTAGTTAACCGTATCATTTGGACTTCCGACCAAACACGCAAAGCCATAACCCGAAGCCATACCTAAAATACTACCTTTTAAAACACATTTCCATTTATTACTATCAGGTAAATTTTGTTGATTAGCATATTTATTTGCTATAATCCCTCCTAAAGCCAAGCCTATCACAACACCCCAAGTTTTTTCTTTTTTTGTAGCCATTATTATCCGTTTTTAGTTTTGTTGTACTTAGGGTTCCCCCCTTTATTATTTTTTCGATACGAAGCTAATTGTTGTGTTTCAGTTTTACTTGCACCTTTTTCTGTTTTTACTTTCCCTACTTTCTGAATATGAGTAAATTTCTTTCCATCGGCAGCATGCTCTTTAGCTCTTCTTTCCAAATCAGTTGTTATACCATATTGACTATAATCTACGTCAATTATCTTGTTTGTTTTTTTACACTCTCTTCGTTAAAATAATTTACCTTAACCAGTTATGCTAAATCATTTTTCCTCGATATTGCAAAAAACAATTCAATCTAAATTAGACTCATATTATAGTTAAACTGGTATTATACCTTTGTAAACAACTTTCTTGCCGTCTTTTAAGTTGTAATTGACGGTCTCTCTTTTTTTTGACATAGTTATCCTTTTTAGTGTAAATGTTTTTTTCTACACTGCAAAAAAACATAAGGATGACGCATGTCACGTGCGTCACCTAAAAAAACATCAAACTATTTTGAATTATATCGCTCCGATGCCTTCAATAATGATTTTTGAATCTCTTCTACAATATAGTCTGGTGAAATTATTTTCGCAGCTTCTCCGTAACTCCTTATTTTTGAATAGAACTCATAAGAGGGTATAACTGTGAATTGAACACGAAATTCCTCTTCATTATCCAAAAGTATTTTCTGTGTCGAATGTATTGGTAACATTCTTAAATAATTACCCTGAAAAGGAGTAAATGAAACAATAACTTCTTTTGGCTCTTCCTTTTCAACAGTAACACCAAATGAATACTTGAAATATTTCTCTGAATCAAATTCTATAGGCTCAAAAAACTCATCTAAAATATCCAAAGAATTAACTCTATCAAGAGCTAAAGTTCTAATTTTTGAACCATCAATTTCCTCACCAATAATGTACCATATTTGCTTCATCTCTTTTAGAAGAAGAGGCTTAATTTTATAAGTTTTTATTTCGTTTCTATAAAAACTTTGGTAGGCAACTTTTAGAACCTTACGCTTGTTTACAGCATCAAGAATTTCTGTTATGAATTTTATCCCCTTAATTGGTTGATGTTTTTCTGTTTCTAATAGATTATTTGCTTCAAAAAGACGTTTAGCTTCGACTGAGATATTACTATTCTCAATAATCTTTTTCATGGCTTGCGACATCTCTTGAAAAATAGGATAGCCACTATATTGTTTGAGGGTTTTTATGTAAAAAAGCAATGCTGATATTTCTTCTTTTTCTAATTCAATTACACTGTAAATACTTTTAGGAATACCTGTTGAATACCATTTTTTAGACTTTTTATCGTAAAATATATTAAGAGGTTGGCTGAAAATAGTCTCATCATCTCTCAGGTTTTGTAAATCTTTTTGAACTGTTCTTTTTTTTACTTCTATACCACTATTTACACAGGCCGTATGAAAAAAAAGCATAGAATACTCACCTCCACGACTCAATATTCTAAGTATAATCTTATACCTTTTTATTACTTGTTGATTTACAGACATGTTTATTTTATTGGTTCACCTTCCTTTTCTCTAACCTTGCCTTAAACGTTGTTCCCATTACTAAACCAATAACCTTAAACTCTTCGGTATCAAACTCATCTGTTTTTGCATTATTGCACCAATAGCACGACATCACACAATTATCTGGCGTGTACTCAAGGTTGGGGGTTTTTCTATCTAGTTCTAGTACAAAACCTCTGTTTGCTTTTTTATTGATGAGGTGGTGGTTGTACAATTCATCAAAATCGGAAAGAGTGAGTTCGCAGTAATAACAAGATTCGTCTTTACCCAAAGCCTCAAATTGCTCTTTTGGGAACATCTTGTCAAAATCAGCTACATAGTCCTCTTGACAAGTTGTTTTTAAGCTATTTTCAAGTTGTGATTCCATAGCTTTCATTAATTCGCTGACTTCCCATTCAGAATCATCTAAAAGCTCCTCTTTTTCATATTGATGGTATTGGTTGACGTAAATAGAGACCAATTCTGGAAGAATTTTAAAATCTTGAAATGACTTTAAAGAAAACTCCTTAGAAGGATGAATGAGTGAGTTAAAACAGAATAAACTCCATTTGGTTTTGAAACTGTCATTGGCTTTTGCTTTGTAATCCATAGCTTTTTATAAAGTTGTACTTATTCTTGTAGTCATCAATTCTATTCTTCCTCCCCAACACTAACCTGACCATTCATTAACATAGGCAACAACCAATCTCGTAACTCTGAGAGCTTTTGGTTTTCTAAGCCAATTGCATTTTGTTTTTTGAACATTGGTTTTGCAATTGTGTCATATTTCCTTAATACCTCCTCATTAGGCTTTACAACAGCTAATGAAAATAAATCACCTTTAGTAATTGAGCCAAAGGTAGTACCGTCAGTATTCCTTCTATCAAATATTTGTTTCATATACTGTAACACACCATCCAAATAAGATATACAATCATTCTTACTATTCAGTGACGCCAAGCCTCGTCCAATACAACAATCCTCATTAGCAACATTTATTGCCCCTACAGGTGCACGAACACTTAAAAGTATATCACCATTTTTAGCATATCTCGAAGGCTGAGTGGTGAATTTTCTATTCGATGGGAACCGAGAACCAAAATCGGTACAGCCTTGATAAAAAACAGTCCCTATATTTTCTTCATTATAGGAATCACCAGGAGGTGATTGCCCCATAGTTATGTTTGCAATATCCGATAAAGTACCATCCCCCCAACCCTCAGGAATATCACGTTTCAACTCTTTATTAAAGACCATTTTACCACCAGAGGTTTTGTAAGGTTTACCCTTGGCATTGGGGAAATCGAACTGCACAAACCAATAATCATAAAGTAGCTTTGCCATCCCTTCCAACTCCTTATTGATCTTGTTGTTTAACTCGATTTTGGAATCTAAATCTGATAGTACTTTGGCTATTTGTTTTTGATTATCAAACGAAGGTATTTTAAAGTTTAATTTTGTTAAAAAATCAATGTTGATATTATCTTGAATACTACCACTTGCTGCATTTTGAATTGCTCTCTTGATAAACGTAAAGACATAATGAACAAATAACTCTGTTGACTTCCCTTTAAAAGAGTTAAAACCAACGATACTATCAGGAAAGCACATTGGGTAAGAAAGAATAGCTGTTTCTGCAATATTGGCTGCTATTGTTATACACAAAGTGTTAGAGTCCCATAGCTTGCTTTGCTTGAGACCAAAATCATTATAACTTGCTTTATGTTCATTTAAATAAAGATTCGCTCCTTTAATTTCACCTGTTTGAACCAAGGGAAAAACTCCATTTTCAAATAATTGCTTATCATTTCTTGGCCTATGTTTTGATTTTCCTCGCTTAAATGTTCCTAACTCATCAAGAGAGGTAGTTTTCCAATGCGTATTATAATCTGAATGGTTAAATATCATCCCTCAATTGTTTATTAATCAGTTTATCAAAATCACTTTCAAAAAGGTGGTCTTGTGTAATGCAAATTGTCTGAATCATGATTTAATTGATTTTAAGATTAACAGGATTATTCTTAGAGTTGTACACTTTTTTGAATTGTAAACTTGTTGCACCAAAATTGATTAATAACCCTATTGGTTTGCCGTATGCCACAACATAGTTTTTCGCTTGAGCCAAATGCACATTTTCAAGATTTATTACTGCTTTTATTTCCACTATCACCTGTTCTTCTACTACAAAATCAGCTCTTCTAGTACCTACATCAATGCCTTCGTAATAAATGGTATGATCTTGCTCTCGAACAAAACCCAACCCTGCTCTTTCCAGTTCAATGGATAAGCAACGTTGATAAATCACTTCTTGAAATCCGTTTCCCAGTGTATTGTGTACCTTCATGGCACAACCATTTATTATATAAGTAATGTCGTTTAATTCCATTTTTTCTTTAGCATTTAAAATCCTCCAAATCCATTCATCCTGTAAATTCTGATTCAGACAATTTTCATTTTCCTTTAACAGTACCGTGCTGAGAGGTTAGTTCCAAAATGGAACACACTTCTATTTTCCCCTCTGCTTGAGAGGTGAAAGTCAGAAAATCGGCAGTGCTATTTCTAATTAATTTCTTGTTATCCTTCATATTTCAAGGATTTGAGGTTGTCTTGAATTTCTTTTTCTAAAGTTTTACTTTCAGTAAAAAGGTCATTTAAACTGTTTTCAAAAGCACCCATTTTAGCAGTGAACTCTTCGGGAGTAATATCGGTATATTCAATTTTTACTTCAAAATATTGCCCTGCACTCAGCGAGTAGTTTTTCTCTTTGATATCGGCATAACTCACCAAAACAGAAAAATCCTCAATCGCTTCTTTTTTATTAAACGTGTCAATGATTTTATCCTCTTCTGTTGGTGATAAAACCGTCTTTTGGTTTTTACCGTCTTTGACTTTTTCTCCCAAATTAGAAGCATCAATCAACACCACATCACCTGTGTTTTCTTTATCCAAAAACAGAATAGAAACATTTGTACCCGTATTGGCAAAAATATTACTCGGCATACTCACCACACCTGCCAACATTTTACTCTCCACCATTTTGGTTCTTATTTTTTTATCAATACCACTTTGGGCAGTAATAAAACCAGTAGGCACAACTACCGCAGCTTTTCCTTTGGCATTGAGCGAATGAATGATGTGTTGCAAAAACATCAAATAAATAGCCATTGACTCTTTTTTCTTCGCAGGTATTTTAGGTATGCCTGCAAAAAAACGTTCCTTGTTTTCCTTGGTATCCAGCTCTCCACTAAAATCTGAAAAATCCAATTTGAAGGGAGGATTAGATACAATGTAATCGAATGTTTGCAATGCACCGTCCTCTTTTTTGTGGTACGGTTCTAATATTGTATTTCCCTTAATTACATTGGGGATAGAGTGTACCAAATCATTCAAAATCAAGTTCAACCGCAAAAGGCTCGATGATTTTTGAGAAATATCTTGCGAATAAAGCGTACATTTTTGTTCTCCAATCTGGTGAGCCAAGTTCATCAACAACGAACCCGAACCTGCCGAAGGGTCATAACAAGTTGCATTATTTACCTCGCCTTGTACAAGACACCTCGCCATGATTTTAGACACGGCATGAGGGGTGAAATACTCTGCATATTTACCTCCACTATTGGTATTGTAATCTTTAATCAGGTATTCAAATATGGTCGCATAAAAATCAAATTTTTCATGAAAAATATGCTCAAAACTAAACCCAACCAATTTATTGATAATTGCTTTACAGAAATCATCTCTTTTGTCGGTAACATATTTACTGATGTTTTCAAACAAAACGATACGTTCTCCACCTTCGGTTAGCACCGAAAAAATATCGTTGTTTTGTTTGGCAATATCCAATAAGGTTTTATCAAAAATATTCGCAAAATCACTTTCGTTTTGCCTGTCAAAAAGAGAAGTAATGAATTGCTCAGGTTTGATGATTGCGGTATTTTCTCCCATTTCCATAACGAGCATTTCAAAATCATCTTCACTGTATTCTTTCAAAACTTCTTTCCAATCGTCAGCTTTAGCAAACTTATCATCCGTCTTTTTTATCTCATGGATAAATCGGTCATTCAAAAATTTGTAAAGAAATACTTGAGTAATAATTTTGAACTCATTCCCATCATTTCCTAATCCATAACTCGCACAAACACCTTTGATGTCATCTATGAGTTCTTTTATCTTGCTTTCAAAATCTTTGCTATTCATGTTATTTATTCTTCTTCGAAGATTTCTCTTCAATTTTATTTGTGTCTAATAGGCTTTTTGCATTCAAAGAAGTTACCACTTTTTGTCCTGTTTTGGACTCCAATTCTTTCATAGCCACCTTTGCTACATTACCGCCTTGTTTGGCAACAGTTTTATTGTCATCAAAAGAATCAGGATTGGTAGCTTTCGAAATATCTTTTGTAGAAGCTTCGGCTAACATATTCAAAATTAGTTCGGTATTGGTCATGTTGTCTCTTAGGTTTTCTTTTTTTAAGCCCTTCAAAACTTTATATTCCTTAGTCGAATTACCAGGCCATGCCTTCGTGATAATATCAGTAAGTGTGGCAAATTGCATTCCTTCTTTTATTCCTCTGGCTTTCCATTCATCAGTCAATTCTTTGCGAACCTCAATACTTTTGAGTCGTTGATTAATCCAGTTTTCGGAATAACCTAATTGTAAATATTGTTCTAAAGCCCTATCGATGGTAAGTTCAGGGTCTTGCATTTCGTCTAATCGCTCAGACGCTATTTGTGCCAACCACAATTTAAAAGGTTCAGCTTTGGGAGAAGGAATAGATTGAATGAGTCTAAAAAGTTGCTCGGTATCAGCAACATCCGTTTTCCTCATTTTCCCATCTGGAGCAAGCATTTTCAAACCGTGACAATTCGTCACGGTTTGATTTCCTTCTGCTTTAAGTCGTTGTTTTAGCTTTCTCCAATATGCAGTAGGGTCAACACTCTCCGTTAAAATAGCGATTACATCAACGATAGAAACATACCATTTTTCATTGTCGGCATCCCATTGAGTACGTACTTTTTGCTCTTCAAATAGCTTTATATTATCCTCTTGTTTCATTAGGTTATCTTTTAATAATTAAGCCACTCGTCCGTGGTATTCATTGAGGTATTCCTTAACCATTAAATTCCTTATGCGTTTTACCGCACTGGCATCGAGAGGTAAAGCGTGTTTTTTCTTTAATTGTTCGATAATAATCCTACCCATCATTTTTTCTATAACTGCTTCGTTTTCTAACTTTTTGGTGTTTTGAAGAATCCCATTATCTGCTTCTTCTTTCAAAGATTGTAGAGCTTCAAACAGTTTACTTTCTTTATCTGTCAAAGGGTCTTTTTCCATCAATCTCTTATGTAAACGAGCATATTTTTCATCATTGCCATACTTTGCTCGCAAGAGTTGATTTTTTCTTTCCAACTCACGAGCCCTTGTGTAGATATTTTCTAATTCTTTGATGTTACTTTCCATTTCTACTTTAGAAACTTCACTCAGGTTTTTCGATTTAAACAACCGTTCAAGTTCTTCTTTCAGCGTAATAAATGCAGGATCTTTTGGGTCAAAATTACCACCTAAAGCTTCACGAGTTTTTTGAAGAATATTTTTCAATTGATCAGCCAAGAGCATTTCTTCCTCTTTGACTTTGGTAAAAGCAAAAAGGATATCTTCTAAAGCAATATTGAGTAAATTGGTAGTATCTAAATCTTTATCTAAAGCCTCTTTTGCATTAATCAAGGCAAGACGATTGTTCGCTTCTCTTGATAAAACAGTAAGTTGTTTAAAATCAATTTTATCAAGCAATTCGTAATTACCCGACAGTCGGATGAGGTTATATAATTCTTTAGCCTTGTTTAATGCTCGTGTAATTTTCAACATATCCTCACGGTTATTAATCTGTGAAATTTGTTCCGAAAACAGTTCTTTATTTACTGTATCAAAATGAAATAAGGCTTCTTTTATTTCATCTATATCAGTAGTAATTTCTTCGGGTGATTTGAAAATATTGGAGAAATGTTCCATTTCATCACCCAATTCCGACTGCAATTCATTAAAATAGTCTTGATTGGTTTTGTCAAACTCCTTTTGGATATCGGCAAAATCAACGACATAACCATAGCGGTAATCTTTATATGTTCGATTGACTCTTGTAAGTGTTTGTAATAAATTATGAGCTTTGATGACTCTACCCAAATAGAGTTTTTTTAATCTTGGAGCATCAAAACCTGTCAGTAGCATATTGTAAACAAAGAGAAAATCTATTTTGCCATCTTTGAAATCATCAACAATATCCTTTCTTTCCTCTTTGGTAAACACATCATGCAAAATGACACTCGCTGTTTTCACCTTGTGTTTATCACTTCTTTTTTCACCATAACCTATTTTAGATTCAGCTACCATCAACAGTTTTTGTTCTTCTACGACTGGATTTGCATATTTTTCTTGAAAAATCTTATACATTTCCTTCGCTTGATCCGAAGAATCACAAACCACCAAACCACCAATGGTTTCATCGTTCATAGAAATTCGAGCCATCTCAAAATCATTGACGATGTAATCGAGCATTGGCTCTACAAATTTGTGGTGAGCATAAATAAATTTCTTATCCGCACTTTTTTCAAGTACATCTATTTCTTCCAACGCTTTTTGCAAAGTGAGCTTGTAACTCGTTTCTATTTCCTCACGAATCAATCGTAAAGTATAGCCATCAGCAATAGATGAGTTGTAATAATATTTATGAATATAATCACCAAACAAAGATTTTGAATTGTATTCTTTGCCTAAAAGAGGTGTTCCTGTAAGTCCTATTTTGATGGAATTACCGTCCGAATCATTCAGGTTTGAAAGAAAACTACCCTTGGGGTTATAACTTCGATGCACTTCATCTAAAAAGAATATGCGTTGTACATTAAGTTGGTAATCTTTATTTTTGATAACATCAGGGTCATCTTGAAACTTTTGAATGTTGACAACGGTAATCTCTGCCTTACCTGAATTGTTATGAATAACACTTGATGATTTAATGTCTTTTGCAAATTCTTCTCTCGAATTGACAGTATGAACCACCAAATCACGACTTCGGAACTCTTTACTCGCCTGAATAAGTAAATCTATTCTATCAACAATGAAATAAAACTTTGGAATAACTCCTTTTTTCTGGTAATAATCTGTTAAGTATTTGACATTGTAATAAGCTAAGGCTGTTTTCCCACTTCCTTGTGTATGCCAAATAATTCCTTTTTTAACTCCCTCTTCAAGTTTTTTCTCAATTGCTTTAGTTGCAAACAATTGAGGATAACGCATGATATGTTTTTGTAAACCTTTCTTCTCTTTCACATAAGTAATAGCATATTGTAAAAGAAAAGCCAAACGGTCTTTCTTGAAAAGAGACGTGCAAATACGGTTTGTGGGTTTATTCGGGTCTTTATTTATCAAAAACTCATCAGCACTTTTGATACTCAAATAATTGGTATCCTTCAGAACAAAAGTTTCAAGTGTATCGTCTTCTGGTTTTAAAACACTGTCTAGATCGAGTGTGTCTTCTTCTCTGAAATAATTAAAAACAGGTTTTTTATAAGATGTAGATGAATAAAAAGCTCCTTGGATGGGGAGAGGAGTACTGTCATCATATTCCATATTATTCGAAAACACCATCAATTGCGTAATGTTGATGAATTTTCTAAATCTCTTATTCTGAAACCTTGTAGCCATTCGTTTGTGCTCGGCTTGCACACCATCGAGGTTATTTGGTTTCTTAACTTCAATAAAAGCCAAAGGCATTCCATTAATTAAAAGAATGATATCTGGTCTGAAATTATCGTCGTCTTTATTACCATAAGTAAGTTCTGTAACAACATGAAAAGAGTTGTTATCAAAATTTTCAAAATCAATTAACTTTTTCCCAGATCGTTCGGTTAGTTTTTCATAAAATGCTTTCCCTAAATCTTCATTTTCTAACAATAACGATATTTCATCATAATATTGACTCACATCATCAGCAGATAATTCAGGATTGATTCTTTGAATACTTTCTGCAAAAACATCAGTGAAGATATTTGTAGACTCATCCCATGTAGAAGTTTTTAGAGACAGGTACTCATAGCCCAATCTTATGAGATGAAGTATAGTAGGTATTTTGACTCTGGTGTCTTCGTTGAAACTCATGTTAGGTTATTTGGTTGGTATGTATTTCTCCACCCGTAAATATCTTAGTTCATATAACTCTAAAGATACCCTTTTTCTTCTACGATAGGAGTGCTTTTCTATTTTCTCTTTTAAAGCATCTTAAATTCCTTTATCTAAATCGATAAAAGGAGAAACAAGTATCTTTTTTTACCCGTCTCTCTGATTATCTATTCCACAGAAGCTACAAGCTTATTATCAAATAAAAAAACTATAACAGTTTAATACCATTTTAACTATAAGATAAGTCATTTATCCTGTTTGTTTTTACACTCTCTTCGTTAAAATAATTTACCGTAACCAGTTATGCTAAATCATTTTTCCTCGATTTTGCAAAAAACAATTCAATCTAAATTAGACTCATATTATAGTTAAACTGGTATAAGGGTAAATTTAAAGACTAATAATAACTTTATTTTTTCAAGGCTCAAATAAACAACGTTAGTACTTATGCACAGTTTTTTTTATCATTAAAATAATTATCACACCTCTTTTTAAAAAGGTACACATTAACCGATATCCACAGTCTCTAAATTATTCATGGCTTAATAATAATCTCTTTAATAGACAATATTACAGTTATCCTGACCCACAAACTCCTTTGTGTTATGACGGGTAAAGAAGGAGAGCTTATTTCCTTCTTTACCACAACTTAGTGCCCTATAATAACTGCTTTCTACCATGCCCACCATCTTAATGATTTTAGTTTCACTAACTTTCTTTCTAAACCCCATTTCTTATATCTCAAATGTATTAGTTTGAAATTTAAAACATCACTCCGACCTTATTAAGGGCTAAACTAGCTCACCCTACTTAAGGGTAATGGCGGTTTTGGATTTCATATCAGGTATGACAGACTTATATGCTGTAGATTTGTATAGAAAAATAAAAAGCTTGAGTTTATAGCCGTCGCCTATTTCTCTACAAAAGAAATAAAAACAAAGCTAAATCATTGATTAATGACGATTAATTATTATATTTAGAACTTTAATTGCCCTTAAATAAGCTTTTAGTCTTATGAAGTACTTACTTGTTATATGTGTAATTCTATGTTGTTTGTCTCTACTTGATTTTCCTAGTGGGTACTATATTGGTCTTCGTTTTTTTGTGACAATGACGCTGATTACCGAAATTATTTTAGAATATAAAAAAAAGGCGTCATGGGAATGGATTATTGTCTTTATCGTTATTTCAATCGGCTTCAACCCTGTGTTCCCTGTCTATCTTTACGAAAAAACACAATGGGCACCAATAGATTTACTAGTTGCTACTGTACTTTCTATCCGAATACTCGACTCTTACAAGCCCTCAAAAATTTCTTAGCTTTTTATAATTGTAAAGACAGAATTGTAAAGTCATCAAAAAAATCTTGATTTTCTTTGAACTTCTCTATTTCAACAAGAATATATTTATGAAATAAAGGTAAAGATTCCAAATTAGCTTTTTTAATAAACTCAGACAAACGTTCTATTTCATACTCCTCCCCTGCATCATTACTAATCTCTGTCAATCCATCAGTATAATTAAAAATGAAATCTCCTTTTTTAATTTCAATTTCTTGTTTCTCTATAAATGGTAATTCATCTAAAGCCCCTAATACAGTACTCCCACCTGACAAGCTTGTCACGTTCCCATTTCTTAACAATAAAGAAGGATTGTGACCTGCATTGATAAATACCATTTTACTAGTCTCTATATTCACTTTAGCCAAAAACATAGTCACAAAACTACTTCCGCCAGTATTCGTTACCAGTTGAAGATTAAGCTCTTCCACCATTTTTTCCAAAGAAATATTTTGACGAACCAACACTCTTAAAGAGGCTTGAAAATTAGACATTAACAATGCCGCAGGTATTCCTTTTCCAGATACATCTGCAATACAATAGATAAACTCATCTTCAGAAAGGTCTATTACATCATAATAATCACCTCCTACCGTTTTGTGTGGTAGATAAGTAGCACACATTGTATGTGTATCATGCTGGGGTAATTCCTTTGGTATTAGCATTCCCTGCACCCTACTCGCAATCTCTAACTCCTTCTCTACCGCTAATCTTTTTAATTCCTTTCGAGAAAATCGTTTATTTTCTATCGCCACCATCAAAATATTGGCAAGTGTCCGTAAAAACTTAAATTCTTCTTGCGATTCATTTTCATCAGTACTTTCTACGCTTAACAAAACAAAAGCCAACAATGTACCGTGGTGAGATATTGGTAAAGTGACATCCCAGTCTTTAGCTTTTTCTATCCGAGTATCTTTAATATTATCATCAGAAAGTAAGTCTAACAAACTTTTTTCGGAAAATTCTAATCCTTTAGATTGTTTTACTATCAACTCATCTTCTTCTTTTACAATTAAAGCTACCTTTTTGTGCCTAAGGTTAGAGATACAGATTAAATAAAAAATACGGTATAAAGATTCTTCGGGTTGGTTATCATTCACAGCACGGGTTACTTCCAAAAGAGAATTAAGCTGTAATTCTTTTACATCCATTACTTTAATACGTTTTTAGGATCTAAAGCATCACGCAATCCATTACCTACTAGGTTAAACGAAAAGACTAATAAGCTAATACAAATAGCAGGAAAAAAAATCAAATACCACGCTCCATCACTCGTAATCATCGCATAACCTTCTTGAATCATCAATCCCCAAGACGGCATAGGTGACTTCACACCTAAACCCAAAAAGCTCAAACCTGCTTCTATCAAAATCGCATCGGCAAAAGTAGCTGTAAAAACCACTACAACAGGTCCTACAATAGACGGCAGTATATATTTGAGAATTATTCTGATATGACTTGCACCATAAGACTTCGCCGCCTCTACATATTGATATTCTTTTACTTCAAGCACCTTTCCTCTTACGACCCTTGCTACCTCTACCCACATCGTTAATCCTACGGCTACAAAAGTAATCCAAACTCCTACTTGCTGTAATGCCATACTAATAGCTATCACTAGCATAATACGTGGCACAGACCACACCACAGACATGAACCACAAAACGACCTGATCTACCCAACCGCCAAAATAACCTGCAAAAGATCCTAAAAGCAAGCCTATTACTGCTGATAAAATCACCGTAATACAGCCAATCGCAATTGAAATTCTAGCACCAAAAATCAATTTACTTAGCATATCACGACCACTAAGGTCAGTCCCAAACCAATAAGTTCTTCTCTCTATCTGATTGGTCAATATTTCTTTCATAGAGAAATCACCTCCCCCCGAAAGATCTTCTAGTGTGTAAGTTTCTTTTGAGTATGACTCCCCTCCATTATTTATGTCTAAAACAATTTTTTGATTCCCTTCTAAGACCTCGTATTTTAGAAATGGTCTAGCGATATAAGCTGATTCTTGTCCACTGAACCACCGCTCCAAGAAGTTAAGGTTTTCTACTTTGATATTTCGAGGTACTAACAATACTTCTGTGCTAAACCCTGGGGCTTGTTTTTTGAGTTCTGCTATTCGGTCATTAGCATTAGGTGTGGCGTCAGGCATTATCCAATAACCCAAAAAAGCAATTACAATTGTTAAAATAATAATAACACTACCAAACACAGCTGTTTGATTTCTTAAAAATATTTTCGCTTTCTTACTTGCCATTATTGTAAACTTAATTAAAATAAATGTAATTATGCACCTGAACTAAAAAATAATAATTCTACCCATACATTCTTGGGCATTTCCACACTTGCCAAAAGAATAATACCATTTTAACTATAAGATAAGTCATTTATCCTGTTTGTTTTTACACTCTCTTCGTTAAAATAATTTACCGTAACCAGTTATGCTAAATCATTTTTCCTCGATATTGCAAAAAACAATTCAATCTAAATTAGACTCATATTATAGTTAAACTGGTATAACTTGTGTGATTTGACTATCTCTAATCAATCTTTTTTATACTTTCATGCTTTAATAAACTCAATCTTACACAAAACTCCCGTTTTAAATTACTCAATATTCAGTATAAATCACATACTAAAGCCTGCGTGAGGGATAAAGCGATGTGTTTGAATCACGTGAATTGAGGTACGAAATGAAACGGGATGAGTCGCGAAAGTCCGACATTACATCTCCTTTTTCAGAAGATGTAATGGCACGCCCAAATCGTTTTAATATTTACGTCCTTTCCACTCAAATCCTTTAAAATTAGATAATATCCCTATAAAAACCACGTATATAGGATAGACCAAAAAAGTCAACAAAAACCATAACATACTAAGTGATTCTCTTAATAAATCTTTCTTAATTAATTTCACGAAAAAGTATTCCAACACAAATTTAAGCATTAAACCATTCAGGAAAATTTTTACAGGAAAAACACCTTTTAGCACAAGCGAAAAAGAAAAAATAGTAAGCAAATACAAAAAGAAAATAAACAATGCTACCACCTTGACGTAAGGAAGTTGATAATACTTCCACTTACTTCCCCAACGTCTTCTCTGCTTGGTTAATTCCGACAATGTAACATTTGGTTTTGTCTTCACAATTACATCTATGGTTGATAAATAAGCTACTTTACAACCTTGTTTCTTGAATTTATGCATCAACAATTCATCATCCCCAGAAATAACTGATTCAAGTCCTTGATAGCCCGCTATTTTTTTAAAAGAATTTTTCTTGAAAATCATATTGGCAGCATTGCTCATGGCAGGATATCCAACGTTAATCATCCCAGCCGTAATCCCAACCAAGCTCAACATCTCTATTGCTTGTAAACGCTGAAACAAGCCTTTTACTGGACTATAAATAACTGGTGCACATACATAATCATATTTATGATTAATAAAAGCTGCCATTTTGGATGCCCAAAATGGTTTTATTCGACAATCTCCATCTGTGCAGAGGATATAATCTCCTTGTGCTACGCTCACTGCTTTTGTTATCGCATTTTTTTTTGGGCTACCATTATATTCTCCTAAGCGAATAAAAGACAAGTTATTAAGACTGTTTTCTCGAATTAACTTTAGAGTGAAATCAGTGCTATTGTCATCTACAATAATAAATTCTATTTGTTCTGATGGGTAGTCTAGTTTGGAAAAATCAGTCAATAAATTCATTATATTACTCTCTTCATTACGTACTACTACTACTATTGACAAAAATGGTAAGTTACTAACAATGACCTCATTGTAACGCCAATAAATCATTACCCACACAATAAAAATAAAGTACAAAATATAAGTACCTACAAATAAGAACTCTACCACTATAATTTCATTTTTAAAGTAATCAAAACACCAAATAATGTAGGCAAGAGGATATTAATACCCCAAAGCATCAAGCTTGCTACCAAAGCGACCTCTTCTGGGACTCCTAATGTAGAAAGAAACAGAACGGCAAATACTTCCCTTACTCCTATATCGCTCATAAAGTTAAAAACGGGTAACATCGCTTTCGCTAAAAAAACAACAAAAATAGTAATCAAAAGTGTTAAAAATGGAACTGTAACACCTATAGCCATCAGTAGTAATACAAACTGAGTAGTATAAGTCAGATACCTTAAAACCGATAACAAACTAACAAAACCAATATCTTTTGCTCCAAAAACATTTCTTCTCTTCAATAGAGCAAAAAAAGAAGTCACTTTTGTGGCTTTATAAAACCACAGACTAATAATAACCACTAAAATAATTGCTAGGATAGCCATTACCCACTTACTAATACTTATTGAAGTAAATACAGTAAAGTTTATCGATTCTGTTTTGAAGAAAAGCAAACCAATTGCACCTCCTACCAAAATAACAGCCAACTGTGACATCCTACTTAATAACAACGCCATTACCAACGAAATTTTTTGACTGCTCTCACTTACATATACTCTAGCTATATAATCCCCCACTCCTCTAGGGGTAAAAAAACCAAAAGACAAGCCAGTTAATACTACTTCTATCGCCTTTGATAAGTTGATTTCAGTAATCTTACGAACGAGAAATTGCCATTTAACGGCTTCTATTAACCAATTCAAAAACATCAAAAGAAAAACCAATAACAACCAACCAAATCGAATGTTTCGAGAAAAAACAGCAATAAATCGTTGTGAAAAATCTTTTTCGAAATAAAACAGATAGCCCAACTGTAATAGGACACCAAAAAATATTAATATCTTAAAAAGTAAAACTAAATAGGGCTTTCGTTTCATTTTTGTAAATTTGGTAAATATATGCAAGCTTCCAAAATAATTCTCGGAATTGATCCCGGCACTATCGTAATGGGTTATGGTATAATTGAAGTAACTGGCAATAAGCTCAAGTTATTACAATATGGCGTAATACACCTAAAAAAGTATGCAGAACATTCGCTTCGACTCAAAAAAATATACGAACGTATAGGACAAGTAATAGAAGATTACTCTCCTGATGAGGTCGCACTAGAAGCTCCTTTTTTTGGTAAAAATGTACAGTCGATGCTCAAACTTGGTAGGGCTCAAGGTGTTGCAATGGCTGCCGCCCTCTCTCGTGACATCCCCGTAACGGAATATGCTCCTCTTAAGGTGAAAAAATCTGTCACTGGAAAAGGACAGGCTTCCAAAGAACAGGTCTGCACAATGGTAATGCACTTACTCAAAATAAAAAACGAACCAATCCTCCTTGATGCTACGGATGCTCTTGCTGTTGCAATTTGCCATCATTTTCAAGGTGGTACGCAAACTAAAGCCGAAAAATCTTGGGGAGCTTTTTTAAAAAATAACCCAGGCAGGTTGAAGTAGTCTTTATTCCTGATACTGCCTAACGTCATTTTTTTTTTTGACTTTCGTCATTTTTTTTACTGCTAAGAATATGGAGATTTGTTGAATTAACAAACAAACCAATGTCAATAATGAAAAAGCCCGTAATTTTAGTAATGATACTTACTGTAGCATCACTTTTAAGTTCATGTAATAAAACAGAAAATAACTCAAAAGAAAGTAACACAGACGCTGTAGCTACTACTGATGTTCAAAAAGATGACTCTCACTCAAAAGGTCAAGCTGATGTTATCGACGAAGTATCTGATCCCAATATATTACAAATTACTGTTGGGTCAAAAGATCATAGTACTTTAGTGGCTGCGGTTCAAGCTGCCGAAATTGAACATATCATCGTAAATGCTGGTCCACTTACTGTTTTTGCTCCTATCAATAGTGCTTTTGATGCTCTACCTGCAGGAACCGTAGAGACATTATTAAAACCTGAAAACAAGGCTAAACTTGTTGATATTTTATCTCGTCACGCTGTTGCTGGGTCTTATAATATAAAACAACTTAAAAAAGAAGCGAAAAAAGGACGAAAAGTTTATACTGCAACTTTGGATTACTTAGAAGTAACTGCTGAAGGTGATGATATCTTTATAGGAGGTGCTAAAGTGCTTGGAGAAGTAAAAGCTTCTAACGGGTGGGTAGTAGTAGTAGATAAAGTAATCTTACCAAAAGAATAAACAACAAAAATCGAATAAATAAAATAACAACCTAAAACAAATTAATGATGAAAATGAATTTTATTTTAATAGCAGGTCTAATTTCTACAATGCTTTTTAGCTGTGGAGGGTCTAAATCAGATACAGAAGGAACAGAAAACAACATTGAAGAATCTGTTGATAATGCAACAAATGAAGTAGTGGAATCAATAGAAGAAGAAGTTGAAGAAGACCCAATGAAAGACAAAGGTGTAGGACCAGTGACTAGTGTGGATTTTGGTGATTTAGATCAAGCCGTTGCAGATGCTGGAAAAATTACTTTTGATGCTAAATGTTCTGCTTGTCATAAGATGGGGAAACGATTTGTAGGACCAGACCTTACAGGAGTTACAGCAAGACGTACACCAGAATGGATTATGAATATGATTCTTAACCCAGAACAAATGGTAAAAGAAAATAAAATCGCTAAAGATTTATTAATGGAATATTCTGCACCTATGGCTAATCAAAACCTAACGGAAGAGGAAGCTAGAGGGGTATTAGAATATTTCAGAACAGTAAATTAAAATTAAACTAATTATAGATATGAAAATTATAGCAAAATATGCTCTTTCTATTGCCGTATCATCTTTCATGCTTGTAAGCTGTGGTGGAGATAATGGAAAAGGAAAGGCAAAACCTTCTGGTGCTTTAAGTAAAAATGTAGCAGAAAGAACATATGTAAAGCCAGGTGAACATGATGAGTTTTACGCATTTATTTCTGGTGGATTCAGTGGACAGTTAGCTGTTTATGGATTACCTTCTGGTCGTTTGTTTAAAGTGATTCCTGTTTTTTCTCAAGATGGTGAAAAAGCTTATGGATATAATGAGGAAACAAAACCGATGTTAAATACGTCTTATGGTTTTGTTCCTTGGGGAGATTCTCACCATCCAGATATGTCACAAACAAATGGTAAGATTGATGGTAGGTGGTGCTTTATCAATGAAAACAATACACCTCGTATTGCGAAAATTGATTTGACAACATTTGAGACAACTGAGATTATTGAGATTCCTAACAGTGCGGGAAATCATAGTTCATCTTTTGTAACAGAAAACACAGAGTACGTAGTAGCAGGTACTCGTTTCTCTGTTCCTATTCCTCAGCGAGATATGCCTATCAAAGAGTATAAAGGTAACTTTAAAGGTGCTTTGTCTTTTGTTAAAGTAAATCCAGAAAGTGGAAACATGAATATTGCATTTCAAATTCTAATGCCCGGATTTAATTATGACTTGGCTCATCCAGGTAGAGGGAAATCTCATGGTTGGTTCTTCTTTTCTACGTATAATACTGAAGAGGCTAATTCTTTATTAGAAGTAAATGCTTCTCAAAATGATAAAGATTTTATCGTAGCAATAAACTGGAAAAAAATCGAAGAATATGTAGCTAATGGTGGAGGTAAAAAGGTACCTACAAAATATGCTCACAATGTATATAATGACGAAACACATTCTGCTAAAACAACAATGATTACAGAGGTGTTAACTGTTGATCCCGCAGATGTTCCTGGTGCTATTTATTTACTTCCTACTCCTAAGTCTCCTCATGGTTGTGATGTAGACCCTAGTGGTGAGTACATTGTTGGTAATGGTAAATTATCTGCCAACCTAACGGTACATTCATTTACGAAAATACAAGCTGCTATCGCAGGAAAGAAATTTGCTGGAGATGCTTACGGTATTCCAATTCTTAAATTTGAAGATATCCTTGCTGGTACTGTAAAACAACCAGGGCTAGGGCCATTGCATACAGAATTTGACGGTAAGGGCAATGCTTATACAACATTCTTTATATCTTCTGAAGTTGTAAAATGGAAGTTAGGTACTTGGGAAGTATTAGACAGAAAACCGACATATTATTCTGTAGGTCACTTAATGATTCCTGGTGGAAACTCTCAAGCACCTTTTGGGAAATACATGATTGCTATGAACAAAATAACAAAAGACCGTTATCTAGCAACTGGTCCAGAAGTTTGTCAATCAGCACAATTGTATGATATTTCAGGGGATAAAATGGAGTTGTTACTAGATTTTCCAACAATTGGAGAACCTCATTATGCTGCCGGTTGTCCTGCAGAATTATTAGAGTCTAAATCTAGGAAAATATTCAAATTGGAGGAAAATAAACATCCTTATGCTACTAGAAGTGAAAAAGAAGCAAAAGTAGTACGTGATGGAAACAATGTCCATGTTTATATGACAATGATTAGAAGCCACTTTGCACCTGATAATATTGAAGGAGTTAAAATGGGGGATAAAGTATATTTTCATGTTACTAATTTAGAACAAGATTATGACGTTCCTCACGGTATTAGTATGATTGGGGCTAACACTTCAGAGCTTTTGATTATGCCGGGACAAACAGAAACGTTTACTTGGACGCCAAAAGGTGAAGGTGTATGGCCATTTTACTGTACAGACTTCTGTTCTGCTTTACATCAAGAAATGCAAGGATATGTAAGAGTGTCACCTACGGGGTCTGATATCAAAATGTCTTGGACACTTGATGACGAACCGTTAGAATAATAACTAAATAAAATTAAAACGGGCAGTAAAATGCTGCTCGTTTTTTATTTAACTTAATCCAAAAGATGAAAAAATCACAGCTATTAGTAATCGTAGGCTCGTTATTATTACTTTCTTTATTCTTTTTTCCACTATGGAATATTATGATTGGGGCACCTCAATACCCCATCCCTTTAGGAATGGATATTTGGATTAACAAAATCGTAGGTGTAGAACCAAATGATATTCAAAATATAGATTTAATGAATCATTATGTAGGTATGGAACCAATCCCAAAAGAAATGCCAGAATTTAAAATTTTTCCTATTGTAATTATTACAATGTCTATTTTGGGAGTAATTGTAGGAATTTTAGGTAAACCTAAGTTCTATTTTGTATGGCTTGCTATTATGGTTTTATTAGGGGTAGTTGGAATGTATGATTTTTATTTATGGGAGTATGATTATGGTCATAATCTTGATCCTCATGCAGCAATTCAGTTTGTGGATGATGCAGGGAATCCGATGGCTTATCAACCCCCTTTATTTGGCACAACATATATATTGAATTTTGATGCTCACTCATACCCTTCTACTGGTGCATACTTAATGGCAGCAGGCATGACCCTAGTAGGGTTAGGTTGGCTATTAGGACTTAAGGAAAATAAAAACAATGTACATGTATAAATACTCATTTATAGCTTTAGTACTAACCGTACTGTTTTCTGCTTGTACAATAAAACCTGAACCTATTCAGTTTGGACAAGATGTTTGTCACTTTTGTGAAATGACGATTGTAGATAAAATGCACGCTTCTGAATATGTAACTCCTAAAGGAAAAATATTTAAGTATGATGCTATAGAATGTATGATACAAGATTTAAATAATAACAATTTCCCTGATAGAGCTTTTACGTTAGTTAGTGACTTTGGTAAAGAAGGAAAATTTACTAATGCAGAAGATGCGACCTATCTTGTTAGTGAAAATATAAAAAGCCCTATGGGAGAATTCTTATCTGCTTTTTCTAGTAAAGAAAAAGCAACTGCAATACAGCGAGAGCAGACAGGCGAGATGTTCTTATGGAAAGAGATTGTCAATAAACTTAAAAAATAAATAACTTTTGGTTGTATAAGTTCGGTTAAAAATGCTCTTCAAGACCTAGTTGTGTTGGAGAGTATTTTTTTTATACTTAAACTTACAGAAATGAAAATAACTAACATTATACTATTACTTTTTATTTCACTTCTTGCAAGTGCTAAAGAAATAAAAGTCTGTCCAACGTGTACTTATAAGAGCATCACGAAAGCTGTAAAAATTGCTGATAGTAATGATGTTATTATTGTTGATGGCGGACTCTATAAAGAAGCTGAAATTGAAATATTAAAACCGCTTACCCTTAAAGGTATCAATACGCCAATTATTAGCGGGCAAAATAAAGGAAATATTCTTTTAGTAAAATCTGACTCTGTAACAATTAGTGGATTTACTATACAAGATGTAGGGCATAGCTATACCTCAGATTTTGCCGCTATCAAAGTACACCGAAGTAATTATTGTTCCGTATCAAATAACATTCTAAAAAAGGTGTTTTTTGGAATTATGTTTGAAAAATCAAAAGATTTTAAAATATTTAACAACCACGTATCGGGAGAATACAAAACCCAATCTGCAGCAGGAAACGGAGTACATATATGGCATTGTAGTCGAGGAGAAATTAAAAATAATCATGTAGAAGATTTACGTGATGGAATATACCTTGAATTTGTTAGCCACTCTACTATTGTCAACAATCATAGTCATAATAATTTGAGGTATGGTCTTCATTTTATGTTTTCTAATCATAATTCTTATACTAACAATCTTTTTGAAAACAACGGTGCTGGGGTTGCTGTTATGTTTTCTAAACACATAATAATGACTAAAAATATTTTTAAAAAAAATTGGGGAACAGCTGCTTATGGCTTATTATTAAAAGAAATTTATGATGCGGAAATTAACGAAAATTTATTTGAAGAAAATACGATTGCCATTAATTTAGAGGGTTGTACTAGGATTAATTATACTAATAATAATTTTAAACAAAATGGCTGGGCTTTAAAAGTAGCAGGTGCTTGTTATGCTAATGTTTTTACTAAAAATAATTTCTTAAATAATGCTTTTGACGTTTCGTATAATAGTAAAATGAATGATAATAGTTTTGAAGGAAACTATTGGAGTAGTTATACTGGTTATGATTTAGATAAAAATGGAATTGGAGATATCCCTTATCGCCCTGTAAAATTATTTTCTTATATCGTTAATAGAACTCCAGAAACTATCATTCTTCTCCGTAGTCTATTTGTGGACATTATTAATTTCTCAGAAAAAGTATCCCCTGTATTTACACCTGATGATTTGGTGGATAAATCACCATTAATGAAAAAAAACAAATGATACGTATCACAAACCTCGAAAAAAAATTTCAAAAGCTAAAAGTACTTTCTGGACTAAATTTAGAAATAAATAAAGGTGGTATTTTTGTTATTTTAGGACCTAATGGATCGGGTAAAACAACACTTATCAAAAGCATTTTGGGTATGGTGATTCCTGATAAAGGAGATATACAAATTAATGATAATAGTATTCTAGGAAGATGGGACTATAGAAATGAAATTAATTATCTCCCTCAAATTGCAAACTTTCCTTCCAATTTAAGCGTTATTGAACTCTTTGACATGGTCAAAGACATTCGTTCAAAGTCTACTAATGAATTAGAAATTATTGAATCACTCGGTCTTCAACCTTTTTTACACAAAAAACTGGGGACTCTATCTGGTGGGACAAAACAAAAAGTTAACATTGTTTTAACCTTTATGTTTGATAGTCAAACCATTATACTAGACGAACCAACTACTGGACTTGATCCTATCGCTCTTCTTAATTTAAAAAAAATAATTTTAGAAGAAAAAAAGAAAGGAAAAACTATATTAATTACTACCCATATCATGAGTTTTGTGGAAGAAATGGCAGATGAAATTGTTTTTTTATTAGATGGTAAAATCTACTTCAAAGGGACTATTAATTTGTTAAAAGAACAAACAAATCAAAATAATCTAGAACACGCTATTGCTGAAATACTAAGAACTCAAAACAACGATTAAAACACTAAAATCTGACCATAATGTTTAAAATATTAAAATACAGTTTTTTTGATTTAATGCGTAGCCGATGGAGTTACGTATATTTTGCTTTTTATTTATTATTAAGCTTTGTTTTACTATTTTTAAATAATGATGTATCTAAAGCTATTATTACTTTAATGAATATCATCTTGGTACTCACACCTCTTATAGGAACAATATTTGGAGTTATGTATTATTATGATTCAAGAGAATTTACAGAATTATTGCTTGCCCAACCTATCAAGCGTAGTACTATTTTTTTTGGACAATATGCAGGCTTAGCTCTTTCATTATCTTTGAGTGTAGTTTTGGGTTTAGGAATTCCTTTTTTGGCTTATGGAATAATCAAATCTAATGCTATCTTTAATTTCTCATTATTACTACTTATCAGTGCTATGCTTACCTTTATTTTTGTAGCTCTTGCTTTTATTATAGGGCTTTATAACGAAAATAAAATAAAAGGTTTTGGCTATGCCATTCTAGTTTGGTTAGGATTAGCAGTAGTTTATGATGGGGTTTTTCTTATCAGTTTGATGATATTTGATGATTACCCATTGGATAAAATGTCTCTATTTGCAACCATGTTTAATCCTATAGATTTAGGAAGAATTCTTATTTTGCTCAAATTAGATATTTCTGCACTATTAGGATATACAGGAGCAATCTTTCAGCAATTTTTTGGGACAGGATTAGGAATGACATTATCATTATTTGTTTTATTCTTGTGGGTACTCATTCCTGTATTTTGGATTATCCGAAAATCTAAAAATAAAGATTTTTAACAAACTGATTTTTTATCAAAAAAAGTATTCTAATAATGATTTCTATTATTTATCTAAAGTTATTCTAAATAAGTTCTTTAGAACAATTCTAATTAGTATATTTGTACTCATCGCTTGGAACTAGCCAAGAAGTATTTGTTTTATCACAAAAATAGCTACAATTGAGTACTATCGCATCATTACAAATTGGTAATCACGGTATTATAGCAGAAGAAAACTTGGATAATATTCCGCTTAAGTTATTGGAAATGGGTTGTCTTCCTGGTGCCAAAGTGGAACTCATACAGATAGCACCACTACAGGATCCCTTATACATTTGTGTAGATGGGAATCACTTAGCCATTAGAAAAGAAACAGCTTCACAAATCAACATTATTAAAGAAAATTAAATGAGTGATAAAAAGCCTATAAAGATAGCTTTAATCGGTAACCCAAACACTGGAAAGACTTCTTTATTTAATCAACTCACAGGTTTAAACCAAAAAGTAGGTAATTACCCTGGTATCACTGTAGATAAAAAACAAGGTACTTGTAAATTATCTTCTACGCAAACTGCTATAATCATAGATCTCCCTGGTACTTACAGTATCAACCCTACTTCTATAGATGAAAGTATTGTACTCAAAACAATACTAACCCCCGAAACAGAAGATTATCCTGATTTAATCATTGTTGTAGCTGATATTGTCAATCTAAAACGAAATTTATTTCTTTTTTCACAAATAAAAGATTTAGAAACTCCTACTATACTCGTCATCAACATGGCGGATCAGGCAGAAAAAAGAGGGATAAAAATAAATATTGAAGCTTTACAAAAAGAACTTGACAGTCCCATAGTCCTCGTTAGTGCTAGAAAAAACCAAGGGATAGGAAAATTAAAAACTACCATTACAAAAACCTATAACACACAAAAAGATAGCCCAATGTGTGCTATCAAACAAAAAATAAATGGTAAATATTTCGAAAAATTAAAAGCGATAGCTCCACAGTACTCTTTGTACAGACTGTGGTTAATGACTACACAAAGTAAATTTCCTGATAATATTTCTCAAAATCTCAAAAGAAAAATACTCGCTTACAAACAAGCTACTCCAGAAATAAAAAACTATCAAAATAAAGAAACTATTTATCGTCACTTGGCTATTAATAAATCTTTAAAAAACACTTATCACATTGACAAATCCAAAGCTACCGACATACGCAGTAGGTTAGACAAAATTTTCACACACAAAATATTTGGATACGTATTATTTTTAGGGATTTTATTTCTTATTTTTCAATCCGTATTTGATTTAGCATCAGCACCAATGGATTTTATTGACTTAAGTTTTGCTAAATTAGCTAGTTTTTCAAAACAACAATTACCTGCCGGAATGTTTACTAATTTACTTACTGAAGGTATTATTCCTGGCGTAGGCGGTGTACTTATATTCATCCCACAAATCGCAATATTATTTTTATTTATTGCCATACTAGAAGAAACAGGCTATATGAGCAGGGTTGTATTTCTTATGGATAAAGTCATGCGTAAATTTGGAATGAGTGGAAAAAGTGTTGTTCCTCTTATTTCGGGAACTGCCTGTGCCATCCCCGCCATTATGGCAACTCGCACCATCTCAAGTTGGAAAGAACGTCTCATCACCATTTTAGTAACCCCTTTTACTACTTGCTCAGCCCGACTTCCTGTTTACGCCATATTAATTGCATTAATCATCCCTAACACCAAGTTATTTGGTTTCATCGGTTTACAAGGCTTAACGTTATTAGCATTATACATCCTTGGATTTTCTTCAGCTATTTTAGCAGCTTATATTCTTAACAAAACATTAAAAACAAAAAACAAATCATTATTTGTAATAGAAATGCCTAGTTATAAGCTTCCTTCTTTAAAAAACGTTTTTTTAGAAGTTCTCGAAAAAACAAAAGCTTTCATATTTGACGCAGGAAAAATAATACTTGCTATATCTGTTATCTTATGGTTTCTAGCATCCAATGGTCCCCAATCATACCAAAATATAGAACAAAATTTCATACCAAAAAAAGGACTATCAGCAAAAGAAAACCAACACCTAATCGCTAGCCTAAAAATAGAAAAATCATATATCGGCATCATGGGAAAAATCATAGAACCTCTCGTAAAACCACTTGGATACGATTGGAAAATAGGAATTGCCCTTATCAGCTCCTTTGCCGCCAGAGAAGTATTCGTAGGTACTCTAGCCACAATATATAGCGTAGAGTATGACGGTGAAGACATTAGCACCATCAAACAAAAAATGGCTACAGAAATAAACCCAAACACTGGACAAAAAAGATTTGACCTAGCCACAGGTATGTCTCTACTCATCTTTTATGCCTTCGCTATGCAATGTATCGCCACACTTGCTATCGTAAAACGAGAAACCAAAAGTTGGAAATGGGCATTAATGCAACTATTCGGGATGAGTAGCTTAGCATACCTCTCTGCATTTATCACTTACCAAACATTGAGTTAATGCAAACTATTTTAGCTTATTTTATTTTAATATTATCTATTGGGTTTATTGTTAAATTATTATTCAAACCTAAAAAGAATTGTAACAATGGCTGTGACTGTTTAACCAAAAAATCATAGCTGTGACTTGACATTATTAAAAAGACCGAGTACTCCTAACTTTTATTATCTACAATAGAGGCCACCGTAGCATCTCCCGTAACATTTATTGTTGTCCTTAGCATATCTAAAATTCTATCGGGTGCTATAATCAAAGCTAAGCCTTCTACAGGAATCCCTTGCTGAGTCAATACAACTGTCAATAAAACCATCCCTGCACCAGGTACTCCTGCTGCCCCTACAGATGACAATAAAGCTGTAAGCACAATTCCTAACTGAGCTACTAAATCTAATTCGATTCCGTATACTTGAGCTATAAACACTGCCGCTACTGCTTGATAAAGGCTTGTGCCATCCATATTGATTGTAGCTCCCAATGGTAAAACAAAGCTTGTCGTTTTTTCAGAAATCCCTAATCTCTCCTCGCAACGCTTCATTGTAACGGGAAGAGTAGCAGCACTAGAACTTGTGCTAAAAGCAATTAATTGCACTGGGAAAATTTGTCGTAAAAACAATTTTACTGGTATTTTTGTAAAAATCATTACTAAAAATAGATAACCAATTAATAACAAAAATAGCCCTAATACTACTGTGAGACTATATTGTATGAGTGCGTAAAGTAAATCCATTGATTTAAGAGATGCTACCTGAGCCGCAATCAAAGCCAAAACACCAATTGGTGCATATTTCATAATCAAACTAATAATGAATAACATTACGTCATTAACAGCATCAAAAAAATCATAAATTGAATCCCTTTTATTCCCCGACATTTTTAACAATCCTACACCAAATAATAAAGCAAAAAAGACAACTTGGAGCATACTCCCATTATTTCCAAATGCTTTAAATATGTTTTCTGGAATCATATTAACTAAAGGGTATAATGGAGATGATCCACTCACTTGTTCAGCATCTACAATTTTTGATTGACTCGTTTCTCCAAAGGTACTCAGTAACGAAGTTCTAGTTTCATCACTAATAGAATTACCCGGCTCTATGACATTCACCAGTACCAGACCAATCGTAATTGCCAACACAGTAGTCATCATGTAAAGTATTATTGTTTTTGTACCCATTTGGGACAAAACACTTACGTCTTTCAAATTAGCTATACCTGTAATTAAAGAAGCCAAAACCAAAGGGACAGCTATCATTTTAAGCAACCGAATAAAAATATCTCCAAATGGCTTGATATACAAAGTAGTAAAAGATACTAAATCTTCATTCCCTATAGCAAACAATCCCCAACAGATACCTACTAGCATTGCCACCAAAATAAAAATATATTGAGGGATTTTTTTCATTATATAATTTTAAAAAAAAATTATTTCTTTCTACTAAAATAGGTGTCTAACAAACCTCTCAAAGAGACATAAGTACTATCGTAGACTAAATTTTTAGCTTCTTGCTCTGTCATCCATCTCACATCCTCAATACCTTCTTTAACTTGCGGAATCAACTCAGGATTACCAATTACTTGCATTTTGTACCAAAAAGTACGTTTAAAAACATATCTACCTTTACGCTTATGTACGTGATAAGTATTCCCTACATGGTTTGTAATACTTGCTTCCACGTTGCACTCTTCATGTATCTCACGTAAAGCTCCCTCTTCTATTGTTTCTCCTTTTTCTAATTTTCCTTTTGGCAAATCCCATCTACCTAATCTATAGATGTATAGAGTTTCGTTACCTCTCTCTACCAAGCCGCCACCAGCTTCTATTAATTTAAAATCTTTTTTAAGAATTGCAGAGGCGGGATCTACATCCTTCCTAAGTCGGAGAATCAAGGACTTTACATCTACGTGCTTAGCGTCTTCCATTTCCATCAAAATTTTACGCAAGTCCTTTTGTTTAAGCCCTTCTACATAGACATCACCTCTGATTGAAACATCAAAATCATCATAGCGAATCCTCTCTACATCAACACCTAGTTCTACAAGTTCTGTAGGTCTAAGTATCCTTACTGCTATATCGTTAATAAATACTCTCATAATATTAAGCCAATATGATAAAAATATTATACAAAATTGTAATTTTACAACATGAAAATGATAATTGATAACGAAAATGCTGAGCTAATCTCTAAAATACTATTAGAGGTGGAAGCTGTAAAATTAAATCCTAATAACCCCTTCATCTGGGCATCGGGTTGGAAATCACCAATATACTGTGATAATCGATTGTCTTTAAGTTTTCCTAAAGCACGAAAAACTATTACCGACAAGCTTTGCGAAGGAATCAAAAAGCATTACCCAGATGTAGAGTTAATCGCTGGCGTTGCCACTGCAGGAATACCACAAGGTGCATTAATTGCCGAGAGACTTGGACTTCCTTTTGTGTATGTTAGATCTAAAAGCAAAGGACACGGTATGACAAACTTAATAGAAGGAAAGGTAGTTCCTAATCAAAAATGTGTAGTAATAGAAGACCTTATCTCTACAGGTGGCAGTTCTCTAAAAGCTGCTAATGATTTAATAGCAGTTGAAATAGATGTTATAGGAATGGCTGCTATTTTTACTTATGGATTTGATGTTGCTTATCAAAATTTTGAAGAGAATAACATTTCACTATTTTGCTTAAGTGACTACAGCAATCTTATTCAGTCAGCTATGGCTTCTGGGTATATCAATGCGGACCAGATAGACAATCTTAATATGTGGAAAGAATCTCCTCAAACGTGGGGACAATAAAAGTTGGGATCATTTCGGATACACACAGCTATATGGATGAGCGTATCCTTTCTTTTTTGGATGATGTAGATGAAATTTGGCATGCTGGGGATGTTGGAGAAGCCAACGTATTGAATGCTCTGAGTCGGAAAGCAAAACTCAAAGTAGTCTATGGAAATATAGATGACCATAATCTTCGTGCAGAATATCCAGAAAATTTAATTTTTACCATAAAAGGCGTAAAAATTTTCATGACACATATCGGGGGGTATCCTGGTAAATACTCTGCAAGGGTAAAACAAATAATAGAGACTGAAAATCCTAATTTGTTTATTTGTGGGCATTCACACATTACTAAAATAATGCCCGATAAAAAGCACAATCTTTTACATATTAATCCTGGAGCAGCGGGCAGACATGGATTCCATCATATCCGTACTATTGTTACTTTAGAATTTAGTAAGGGGGGAATGCAAAACCTAAAAGTAATAGAGTTAGGAAAAAGAAGTGCTTTATAAACACGTAACTACACCCTAATTATGCTATTGTTTTAAGTAAAAAATTGCATTTATGCCTAGCTCAGTAATCTTAAAGTATAAAATAATCAAAGAGTAGTACTTAATTAAAGTGAAAACCATACTTTTGGTACTCTATTTGTAAAGAATGTAAATATGAAATATTTAAATATAATTTTCTGTTGCCTATTGGCACAGAGTAGCTTTGGGTTTTATAGCACTAATGGCAATAAAATTTTAGACAACAAAGGAAAAGAAATTAGAATTAAGAGCATAAACATTCCTTTTGAAAAATCAGGACAAATCAACACCTTGACGGCGAGTGATTATCAAAATATTATAGCACTTCACTTTAACACTGTTGAGTTATCCTTTACTTTTCCTCAAATAGACAAAAATCAAAACATGATTCCAGATGCACCAGCAATGAAATGGCTAAGTGAACAAGTAAAGTTAGCCAGTCAGAATCAATTAAGTGTAATCATAAATTTAGATGAACAGTCAATCGAATTGAATAGTAGCTCAAGTATTGTCTATTGGCAAGACATTAGAACTCAATCTAACTTTTTAAGAATATGGAGCTTTATCACAAAATCATACAAAAATAACCCAACTGTCATTGGCTATAACATTTTACCGAACTACGAAAAAGGGATTAATACAAAAAAATATTCTTTTATTTTGAGTACCGCTAATAAGTCTATTCGAGACATAGACACCAATCATATTTTATTCATCAATGGTGCAGAGTTATTTACACAAAATGAAGAGCTTAAACTAAGCATTAACAAAAATATAGTCTTATTATACTCTCTATTTGACCCTATTGAGTTTACACAACAAAAAACAGCTTGGGCAGTTAGCAAAAGTTCAGAAAAATACCCCAACTATAAGAAAGTATCTTTCCCTGCTGACCTAAACTACCACAGTGCTACTTGGGGAGATAGCACCTACTTTTCTGGCAGTAGAGACATGACTAACTACAAAGAAGTAAAACAATTGATAAATGATTCTACCATTGTTGCCGCCATTCCCGTGATAGAGGCAAGTAATATTGGTTTGCAAGGCGAAGTGATTATTCAAGCACTTATCGTTACCGAATACGATGCTAATGGCAAAAACATAGGTCAAACGACTATTGAACCAGGAGCTCTTAAAGACATCACTTTTGATACCGAAGGAAAAATGTCACAATATAAAATACGGTTGAACTACACATTTGACCAACGGGATGTATTTCAAATATTAGCAACAGAAGGCAAAGGAGTCTTATACCTAAACGATGCTAAATTTGTAGTACAACAAGGACATTATTACTCAATAAGTGGTTATATAAAACCATATTTAACTAACCTTGACTCTAAAGTAAGACTATCTTTACATTTCCTCAAAAGCCCTTCTGGGCTAAAACCCGTAGGGCGTGACAAACAACTATTAATTAACATTATAAAAAAACATAAAAAAACAGCCACTAAACTTGATGTACCAGTAATGATTGGACAATGTGGGATCTACAACACTGCACTCAAGACCTCGTCAAGTGCAATCTCATACATAAAAGACCTCAAAGAAGTCATACAAACCCAACAAATAAGCTTTAATCTATTGTCATACAATGGAGATGGATATGGCTTATTACAAGCTGAACTTTATAAAGGGAAGGCTAAAAAGACACAAATAGAATTGTTGAACTTTTTAAAAAAATAAACTACTCACCTTAAACAATCTTTAATCCTTACAAAACACCGCCAGCTAGCTCAGCCACCCTAATAAAATACTATACCATTTTGATCGTAATATGCGTCTAGGTTGAATTGTTTTTTGCATTATTAAGGCAAAATAATTTAGCATAACTAGTTACGGTAGATTATTTTAACAAAGAGAATGTGAAAAACAAACAAGATAATTGACGTAGATTATAGTCAATATGGTATAAAACACAAATATGGATTGCCTTAATTGCTAATTTGATTTTCACAGTAATTCATAAACAAGTAAAAGAATGTAAACAATTTCTAACAATTGTGAGTATGACATCAACCAATCTTTGCTCTTATGTATCTCTACATACAATAATAAAGAGAAAAAATCTAAATCTAAAAGAACAAAATATTGGAATAGTACAATTACATTTATTTTCTCAAAAAAAAAGATGACACTCCCTTAGAGTCATCTTAAGCAAGATTATTTTAAGTATTTTTAAATTTACTCAGGTGACAGTAATTATTAATTAAAAAATACTACAAGTAAGATTCCCTTGGTTATTATAAGTCGTTAAGGCATGTGCGACTACTGAAAAAGCCGCTAAAAAGCTTAACATATGACTAGCGGCTGAATATAGGTATAGAACATAATAATTTCATAAAACAAAAAAGACTTCCTGTATTAGGAAGTCTTTTTGTGATTGTGGGCCCACCTGGGCTCGAACCAGGGACCCCTTGATTATGAGTCAAGTGCTCTAACCAGCTGAGCTATAGGCCCAATTTGATGCGACCATCAAATTACGTCTGCAAAGATATTGTCTTTTTGGTTCCTAGCAAATAAAACAAAGGATTTATGTAAAAAAATATTGTGTTAAGGATAGAGCGGTTTGTCTGAATCACATGAAGTGTAGTGAAACGGAACAATATGGGATGAGTAGCGATAGCCTGACCTCGCTCATTTTTTTTCTAAATGAGCGAGGGAACACCCACATTGTATAAAAAAATATTTTTTTGTAAGTGATTCTTCATAATGCTTTAGTATATTAGCTGTGTTGGGAGCGTTAAAAAGACTTGATAATATTGTTTTTATTGACATCGAAACGGTGTCAGAGGTAGAGAGTTATCATGACTTGTCGGAAGAATATCAAAATATTTGGGAACAAAAATCTACTTATGTTCGAGAGAAAGAGGGCTTGAGTGTAGAGGATGCTTACGAACAAAAGGCTGCGATATATGCGGAATTTGGTAGAGTTATAGTGATTTCGATAGGTTTTTTTGTAAAGAATCAAAAAGGAGATGTTCTTTTTAAAATTAAAACTTTGGCTAATGATAATGAAAAAGACTTGCTGGTAGATTTTGTAAAAATAATGAAATCTTTTAAAGGGAAATTGCGTTTTTGTGCTCATAATGGTAGAGAGTTTGACTATCCGTATTTGTGTAGAAGATTCCTGATTCATGGAATGTCTTTGATAAAACCACTAAAATTAAGTGACAAAAAACCGTGGGAGAATCCTCATTTGGACACAATGCAGATGTGGAAATTCGGTGATTATAAGCATTATACGAGTCTTAATGTCTTGACTACTGTATTAGGGATTCCATCTCCTAAGCAAGGGATTGATGGTAGTCAAGTAGGGATTGTTTATTACAAAGACCGTGATTTAGAGCGGATTGCAAATTATTGTGGGGAAGATGTGATTGCTACTGCCCGTGTGTATCTCCGATTATCTGAAAGTAATTATACTTTGTCATCTTCTAGTATTATCTTTGCGTCTTAATTATGGCATCTATTTTATCTATAAAAAACCTTACAATACAATTTCAGTCAGACGGGCAGTTGAATACTGCTGTTGATAAGATTAGTATAGACCTTGCTAAAGGAAAAACTTTAGGGATAGTGGGCGAGTCTGGTTCAGGTAAATCGGTTACATTTTTGGCTAGTTTAGGTTTACTACCAAAAGAAGTGACGCACTTCCCTAGTGGTGAGATTATCTTTCAGTCTGAGGAATTGGGCGAGATAGATTTGTTAAAAGCAAGTCAAAGAAAGTTGGAAGTAGTGAGAGGGAATGAAATTGCTATTATTTTTCAAGAGCCTATGTCGTCTCTTAATCCTGTTTACACTTGTGGCAACCAAGTAGAAGAGGCGATTGTATTACATCAGAGTTTATCTAAAAAAGAGGCTAAGCAGGTTACTTTAGATTTATTTGAGGAAGTAGAATTATCTGATCCAGAAAAGGCTTATTCTTCTTACCCTCATCAACTATCAGGGGGACAAAAACAGCGCGTAATGATTGCTATGGCGATGTCTTGCAAGCCTCAACTATTAATTGCGGATGAGCCTACTACAGCTTTGGATGTAACTGTACAGGCTGGGATCATCGATTTGATGAAAAAAATGCAAAAGAATCATGGCACGTCTATTATTTTTATCACACATGATTTGGGTTTGATATCTCAAATAGCGAATGATATTATTGTGATGTATAGAGGAAAGGTCATGGAAAAGGGGAGTATAGCAAATATCTTTAATCAGCCTAAACATCCTTATACAAAAGGTTTATTATCTTGTAGACCTACTTTGGATACAAAAACAAGACTATTACCTACCGTTGAAGATTTTATGGAATTGTCTGATGATGGTGTAATTGTAGAAAAAACACCTAATTTGGATATGAGTGTCGTGTCTAAAAAAGTAATAAATAAAGAAGAAACTCCTATTTTGTCAGTGAAGAATTTAACGACAAGATATGTAGTGAAAAAAGATTTTTTTGGGAGAGCTACTAAGCATTTGAATGCTGTAAACGATGTTTCTTTTGATGTTTATGAAGGTGAAACTATTGGGCTTGTTGGTGAGTCAGGTTGCGGTAAAAGTACTTTAGGAAAAACTCTTACTAGGCTAGTGACAGCTTATAAGGGAGAAGTGATTTATAAAGATCAGGATATTTTATCTTTGTCAAATAAGGAGTTTGGAGAGATTAGGAAAGACATACAAATCATTTTTCAAGATCCATATTCTAGCTTGAACCCAAGAATGAGTATTGGTAATGCTATCGTAGAGCCAATGACAATTAATGGCGTTCATGAAGGTTATACCGAACGAAAAGCTAAAACAATTGAATTATTAGAAACAGTAGGACTTGAAGTTTCTCATTTTGACAGGTATCCTCATGAGTTTTCGGGAGGGCAAAGACAAAGGATAGGAGTAGCCAGAACCTTGGCTCTTCAGCCGAAAATTGTAATTTGTGATGAATCTGTATCGGCGTTAGACGTGTCAGTACAGGCACAGGTGCTTAATTTATTAAATGAATTAAAAGAAATTTATGGGTTTACTTATATCTTTATCTCTCATGATTTGTCGGTAGTTAAATTTATGGCAGATCGCCTTTTGGTGATGAATAAAGGAGAAATAGTAGAAAGTGGAAATGCGGAAGAAATTTATAAAAATCCGCAAAATGAATATACAAAAACATTGATTAAAGCCATTCCAAAAGTGGAGTTGTAAAAGACGGTGTTGAAAAAATAAAATTATGGCAAGGAATATAAAAAAAGGTCAAAGAAAACCAAGTACAAAAGAAAAATTGAAACAAAGAGTGCTTCGTTTTTTATCGAAAAATCCAACTACGGCATTTACCCCCAAACAGTTGTGTAAAAAAATTGAGCTGAGTGGGACTCATAATGTGACAGCAGTTTTTGCTTTGTTATTAGGCTTGGATGACGAAGGTAGGGTTACGCAAATTGCACCTGAGCAGTTTATGATTGCACAGAAGCAAGCAGAAACAATAATAGAAGGGAAATTGGACCATGTGAGTCCATCTTTTGCCTTCTTAATAGTAGCCGATGACGATGATGTTAAAATATCACGTAATAATATAAACGGTGCGATGAATGGAGATATCGTTCGTGTAGGTGTTTTTTCTGAACAAAAAGGCAGAAAAAAAGAGGGCTATGTAATGGAAGTCCTCAAGAGAGGAAAAAAAGAAATAGTAGGTGTTGTAGACCGTAGTTCTAAACATATTTTTGTAATCCCAGATAATAAGAAATTACATAAGGATGTCTTTGTTAGCACTAGAGACAATATGATGAAAGTTTCGGATGGTGATAAGGTATTGGTGGAAATCACAAAATACCCTGAAGGAGATCGGAATCCAGAAGGTAGGGTTTTGCGAGTGCTAGGTGAGGCAGGCACGCATCGTGCAGAAATGAATAGTATTATTTTAGAGTATGATTTGCCTGAGGAATTTCCTACTGAAGTAGAAGAGGAGTCAGAAGCAATGTCTACAGAGATTCATGAAGCAGAAATAGCTAAGCGAAAAGATTTTAGAGGGGTTACCACTTTTACAGTAGATCCTTATGATGCAAAAGATTTTGATGATGCTTTATCTGTAAAGAAGTTAGAAAATGGGAACTATGAAATAGGAGTTCATATTGCCGATGTATCTCATTATGTGCGTATGGGTACTGCTTTAGAAAAAGAGGCCTACAAAAGAGCCACATCAGTGTATTTGGTAGATAGAGTAATCCCGATGCTTCCAGAAAAATTATCTAATGGGCTTTGTTCATTGAGACCAAATGAGGATAAGTTATGTTTTTCGGCGGTGTTTGAGATAACCACTGGCGGAACAATCAAGAAAGAATGGTTTGGACGTACTGTTATTCACTCTGATAGGCGATTTACCTATGAAGAGGCTCAAGAACGTATAGAGGGTAAAGGAGGTGATTTTTTGGAAGAAGTTGTTTTATTAAATGAAATTGCATATAAATTAAGAGAAAAAAGGTTTAAAGAAGGCTCTATCTCTTTTGAGTCGGCAGAGGTGAAATTTGTTTTAGATGAAGAAGGAACACCAATAGAAGTTGTGCCTAAAGCTCGCCAAGATGCTCATAAGATGATTGAAGATTTTATGCTATTGGCAAATAAGAAAGTGGCTACTTTTGTTTACAATCAGAAAGAAAACAACAAACCTAAAACATTTGTATACAGAGCACACGACAATCCAAACATGGAGAAATTGAATGCTTTCGCTAATTTTGCGAGACGGTTTGGTCATGAGATGGTGTTTGATGAAAGTAATGTTGCGAGTATACTAAACAAGTTAGGGGGAGAAACTGAAGGGAAGCCTGAAGAAACTATTCTTCAAAGTTTAGCCGTAAGAACCATGGCAAAAGCGAAATATACAACAGAGCCTTTGGGACATTTTGGTTTAGGGTTTGAGCATTATTCTCATTTTACATCTCCGATTCGTAGGTACCCAGATATGATGGTGCATCGTTTGCTACAAAGGTACCTTGATGGAGAAAAGTCTGCTGTAGCAGAAGAATATGAAGAGAAATGTGAACATTCTTCTGAGCAAGAAAAAGTAGCTTCTCAAGCAGAACGTGACTCGATAAAATACAAACAGGTAGAGTTCATGTCGCTTAAAGAGGCGGATATAGAATACCCTGGGATTATTACTGGTGTGACGGATTTCGGTATTTTTGTAGAAATGACTGAAACTAAATGTGAGGGAATGATAAGAGTATCAGATTTGAAAGATGATTATTATGAATTTGATGCCGATAATTTTTGTCTTTGGGGTCGAAGTAATAAAAAGAAAATCACATTTGGTGATGCCGTAGTTGTTAAAGTAAGAGACACTAATTTACGTAATCGAACGATAGATTTAACTTTTGTGGATTAATGATAGATATCAAGCCATTTGTAGATGAAATTAACAAAGAAATAGAGAATTATGATTTTGGTTCATCTCCTGAAGAGTTGTATGAGCCATTACATTATATTATGCGTCTTGGCGGTAAGAGAATCCGACCTTTGTTGGTTTTATTGGCTTATCGAATATTTAAAAATGACTGGAAAAACATTGTTTTGCCTTCGCTAAGTGTAGAAGCCTTTCATAATTTTAGTCTTATTCATGACGACATCATGGACGAAGCTCCTTTGAGAAGAGGGAAGAGTACCGTACACGAGAAGTGGAATCAAAATATAGCTATTTTGTCTGGAGATGTTATGCTTGTAAAAGCATATGATTTGCTTTTACAGTCAAGTAATTTTGATGCTAATATGGTGCAAGAGTTTAACCATACTGCAAGATTGGTTTGTGAAGGTCAACAATATGACATGAATTTTGAAACCAAAGATAATGTAACAGAGGGGGAATACCTTGAAATGATTAAGCTTAAAACTGCTGTTTTATTAGGGTTTAGTTTACAATTTGGGGCAATATTGGCAGGGGCTTCAGAAGATAATCAAAAATATTTATATAATTTTGGAACATCTATAGGTATAGGGTTTCAGCTAAAAGATGATTTGCTAGATGTGTATGGAGAACAGCGGAAAGTGGGGAAACAAGTTGGGGGTGATATAATTGCGAACAAAAAAACGTACCTACTAATTAAAGCTTTAGAGAAATCTTCTGATGATTCTTTAAGGAATTTGATAAGTCAAGAAACAGTGAATAAGCAAGAAAAAGTAAACGCTGTTACAAATATTTATAACCAATTAGGAATAAAAGAATTGACAGAGAAGAAAATGAATAGTCAGTTTAAAATGGGGTTTGGTTCTTTATCAGAAGTTGAAGGAAATCAACAAGCTCTCGATGAATTAAGTGACTTTGCTCATTACTTAATTGATAGAGAATACTGAGCAAGTCAAAAGTGAGTATTTAGAATTCTTTATTCAACAACTCCCATCGCTGAAAATTTATCAATTCTATTTGAAATTCTTTTATCAGATTTTACTTTACTAAGTACTTTGGTATTGTTTACAATTGCTTTTTTGACACGTTTGTACATTTCTTCTTTATTTCGATGAGCACCACCTAGAGGTTCTTTGATGATTCCATCCACCAATTTGAATTTGTACATGTCTTTTGATGTAAGTTTTAAGGCATCAGCTGCTTTCTCTTTATGATCCCAACTTCTCCATAAGATAGATGAGCATGACTCTGGAGAAATTACCGAATACCAAGAGTTTTCAAGCATGAGTACTTTGTCACCTATACCTATTCCTAAGGCACCTCCAGAAGCACCTTCCCCAATGATTATACAGATTACTGGTACTGTTAGCATAAACATTTCTTTTATGTTACGAGCAATCGCTTCACCTTGTCCTCTTTCTTCCGCTTCTAATCCTGGGTATGCTCCCATTGTATCAATAAGAGTGATAATAGGTTTATTGAACTTCTCAGCTACTTTCATCAAACGAAGTGCCTTTCGGTAACCTTCTGGGTTGGCCATACCAAAATTACGTATCTGACGCATTTTTGTATTTGCCCCTTTTTGTTGTCCGATAAACATATATGTGTCTGTTCCAATTGTTCCAAACCCACCGACCATTGCTTTGTCATCTCTCACATTACGGTCTCCGTGCAGCTCTATAAAGTCATCACAGATATTTTCGATGTAATCAAGCATCTGAGGACGCTCTGAATGGCGAGACATTTGCACACGTTGCCATGGAGTCATGTTTTTGTAAACTTCATGTTTAGTTGTACTAATTTTCTCTTCTAGTTCAGCCATAGCCGAAGACATGTCTACTTGACTATCTTCTTCTAATTTTTTCATTTCTGCTAGTTTAGTTTCTAGCTCTACAATTGGCTTTTCAAAATCTAATTCCATAAACGAGGTGTGTTCCTAAAGTGAATAAACAAATATAATACAAATGAAAAACATAGACCTACTGGATTTATTTTTTTTATTCTTTTTGAAAAATAAAGGTGAAAGGATTGTGAGAATAAAACAAAGCGTATATCTTTGCACTCAATAAACGGTGTGGTAGTTCAGCTGGTTAGAATGCCTGCCTGTCACGCAGGAGGTCGCGGGTTCGAATCCCGTCCATACCGCTTAATAGCCTTACAGAAATGTAGGGCTTTTTTCATGTTCAATTTTGTGTAAAACACCTGTCTTGATTCTCTTGGGAAGGTCACAGTTTCGAGTTCCGTCCATACTGCTTAATAACTGTCAACTCTCAAATCAATCTTGGAGAAAAAAAACCAGAAAAGCAATGAAATAAGCCCTTCTGGTTAAATATACAGGGTTAGAGAAGTTTAATTAAAAAACTCTCTGACTTTATCAAAAAAACCTTTTTCATCCTTATCAGGGTCTGGGTTAAAGTTAGGAGATGACTTTAGTTTTTCTAAAATCTCTTTTTCTTCTGAACTTAACGTTTTAGGAGTCCATACATTTACATGTACTAACTGATCACCTTTGCCATAACCATTAATATCTGGAATCCCTTTGCCTCTTAGGCGAAGAATTTTACCACTCTGTGTCCCTGACTCAAGCTTAATACGTAGTTTTCCTGTGATAGCAGGAATCTCAATACTTGTTCCTAATGCAGCGTCTGAAATACTTACATATAATTCATAAACGACACTATTTCCTTCTCGTTTGAGTTCTGGATGTGCTTTTTCTTCAACAACAATTAGTAAATCTCCATTAGGGCCTCCCATTGGTCCAGCATTACCTTGACCTCGCATTGTAAGATTCATTCCATCTTCTACCCCAGCAGGAAGATTTATCTTAATAATTTCTTCTTTGCGTTCAAGTCCATCATTTTGAACTCCAGCAGGTTTCTTATCTACTTTTTTTCCTGCGCCTCCACAACTAGGACAAGCATGCTCTTGCATCATGTTTCCTAATACAGTGCGTTGTACTTGGCGTACATAACCTACGCCATTACATTGTCCACAGTCAGTAAAGGTCACACCATCTGCTAGGCTGAGCCTCTGAACTTTTATTTTTTTCTCAACTCCGTTGGCTATGTCTTCTAAAGTTAGCTTCACTCTGATCCTAAGATCTGAACCTCTTACTCCTGTCTGACGGCTACGTCCTCTGCCACCTCCAAAGAAGCTTTCAAATCCTCCGCCACCTCCACCACCAAAGACATCGCCAAATTGAGAGAAAATATCATCCATATTCATATGAGAACCTCCTCCACCGAAACCACCACCACCGTGACCATATTGGTCATATTTAGCTTTTTTGGCTTCGTCACTAAGGATATCGTAAGCTTCTGCTGCTTCTTTGAATTTATCCTCAGCAGCTTGATTGTCAGGGTTTTTATCTGGGTGATATTTAACCGCTAATTTTCTGTATGCTTTTTTAATCTCTATTTTAGTAGCATTTCGGTCTACGCCTAATACTTCATAACAATCTCTTTTTGACATAATATTATTGTTTTACGCCCCTACAACTACTTTAGAGAATCGGATTATTTTTTCTCCTAAATAATATCCTTTTTCAGTTTCATCTATTACTTTTCCTTTCATATCGTCAGAAGGAGATGGAATTTGAGTAATTGCTTCATGTAAATCTACATCAAACACTTCTCCAGTAGCCTCTACCGCTTTTAAGCCTTTGTCTCCTAGTATTTTCTTGAATTTATTAATAACAAGCTCTACTCCTTCTTTTACAGCTTTGATGTCATCTGATTCCGCAAGTGCTTTTTCTCCTCTTTCAAAATCATCCAAAACAGGTAGTAGGTCTAAAATTAATCGCTCGTTGGCGTTAGTCATTAGCTCTACTTTTTCTTTGGCTGTACGACGGCGAAAGTTTTCAAATTCTGAATACAGTCTAATGTACTTGTCCTTAAATTCAGCAGCTTCTTTTTGAGCTACTTCTACTTCGCTTAATTCCTCTTCAATAGGAGTTTCTTCTTTATTATTATCAAGAGATTCGTCTTTGACCTCTTGTTCTGTTGCTTGTATTTCTTCTTCTTTCTCTGCCATTATTACAGTTTTTATACCTAATACCTATAATTACAATATGTTTGCCAAAATACATTTACTGACATATTGACTTATTCCCACCAGCGATCTTCTGGAGAGAGTCCATTTATTTTTGCCCAAAGTATATCTTTAAGCTCTGGGATATTGTCTTGAGTAATTGATGATATGAAAATAGTTTCAATTCCTTCTGGAAGTTCTTTTTTCATTTCGTCCATTAGCTCTTCGTCTAGCATATCCGACTTAGAAATTGCTAACACCCTAGTTTTATCTAATAACTCAACATTATGAGTACTTAGTTCATTCATCAAGATGCGATATTCTTCTTTGATGTCATTACTATCTGCTGGTATCATGAATAACAAGATTGAGTTCCGCTCAATATGTCGTAAAAAACGAGTTCCTAGTCCTTTTCCTTCTGATGCTCCTTCTATAATACCAGGGATGTCTGCCATAATGAATGACTTATAATCACGATAAGCGACAACACCCAAGTTGGGTACTAGTGTAGTAAAGGCGTAGTCTGCAATTTCAGGACGAGCTTCCGAAATACTTGCTAATAAAGTAGATTTACCTGCATTAGGAAATCCTACTAAGCCTACGTCTGCCAGTACTTTTAGTTCAAGAATAATTAGTTCTTCTCTTCCCGTTTCTCCTGGTTGTGAGTAACGTGGGGCTTGGTTGGTAGAGGTTTTGAAATTCCAATTTCCAAGACCTCCTCTACCTCCTGGTACGGCGATTATTTCTTGTCCATCTTCTAATATTTCGGCTATACGTTCTCCTGTTTCGGTGTTTCGAGCTATTGTGCCTAAGGGAACTTCCAAAATAATGTCTGCTCCTTCTTTTCCGCTACTTCTTTGCTTTCCTCCTGTTTCACCGTGCTTTGCCATTACGTGTTTTTTGTAACGCAGGTGCAGTAAGGTCCACAATTGTTTGTTGCCACGAAGGATGATATGACCTCCACGACCTCCGTCTCCACCATCAGGCCCTCCTTTTGGTTCAAATTTTTCACGTCTCATGTGCGAGGACCCAGGTCCTCCGTTTCCAGACTTGCAATACATTCTTACGTGATCTATAAAGTTGTTAGATGGCATAGGATTTGGATTTAGACGCAAAGGTAAATAAAAAGTACAAGACACTTGCTAAGTGCTTTGAATTTTTAGTAAAGTAAGGAGTAATGATGGTTTGTAATTGGGCTATAAAAGGCGAAGCCTTAGGCTTAGGGGGTGAAGTGGAAATCCTTCCCGATTTTTTATTGGGAAGATTGGGAACGAAAAACCCGACTGTAAGGGCGTAATAGCCCTGTGAGTGCAACGAAAGGGAAGCCCCAAAAACATCGAGGCTTCTTATTCTTTAAGGGCTATGCTTTGTCCAACACTTTACAGATTGCAGTAAATATATTATCGATTGTACCCAATCCAAGTATGCCATAGTACTTTTTTTGTGCAGCATAAAAGTCTTTTACTGGTGCAGTTTCTCTATTATAGGTATCTATCCTGTGCTGAATTACTTTAGGATCGGCATCGTCTGCACGACCTGAAGTCTTTGCACGTTTCATCAGGCGGGTTTTTAGCTCGTCTTCTGGTACATCTAAGGCTATCATATAAGTGATAGAGGTTTTTCTTAAGTCCAAAAATTTGTCTAATGCCTCTGCTTGAGGGGAAGTTCTTGGGAATCCATCAAAAATAAATCCTTTGGCAGATGGGTGTTTTGCTACTTCAGATTCTAATAGTTTAATTGTTACTTCGTCTGGTACAAGCTGACCTTTGTCCATGTAACTCTTGGCTAAGTTACCTAAGTCTGTTTCTCCTTTTATATTAGACCGAAAGATATCGCCAGTTGATAAATGAATTAAATCATATTTTTCGATGATTTTTTCTGACTGAGTACCTTTTCCTGCTCCAGGAGGTCCGAATAACACTATATTTAACATATTTCTGTCCTTTATTAATCCTAGGCTCAATGTACAAAAAAAACGGTGAAAACATATTTTATTTATGTTTATGAAGTATTTTTGTAAAATGAGTAATGTAAATCACCTTCTTCAACAGGCTAAAGAGCTGTTTAATCAAAAAGATTTTAGAAAATCTATCGAGTTACTTTCTCGCGTAACTGCTTTAGATCCTTATCATCACCAAGCATATTATCACCTTGGTTTGTCTTATAGGTATACGGATAGGTTGCACCAATCTTTGGAGGCTTTAGAGAAGTGTGCTGCTCTAAAGCCTGATTTCCCTGATTATTTGTCAGAGTTGGGGATAGGTTTATTTCACCTTGAGAGGAAAAAAGAGGCCCTTACTGCTCTTAACCGAGCTCAAGAGTTAGATAGTGGAAATCCTTATAGATACTCGACAAGGGCGTATATAAGGTCAGTGATGGAGGATAGCGATGGTGCGATTTTGGATTATAAAAAGTGTATTGAGTTGGATCCTAAGGATGCTATTGCACACAATAATTTGGGGATGATTTTTGAGAAACAGGGGAAACTTGCAGAGGCAAAGGAGTATTTCAAAATAGCTGATGGAATTAGCGGCGTTAAAAATCCTAATAGGAAAACGAAAAAAAAAGAAAAAAAGAAACTGAACCCGTCTACGTCAAGCCCAAAGATTAAGAAAAGTTCACTTAGCCTTAGTTATTTTATAGAGGTGTGTAAAAGTATTTTTACTAATAAGGAGACAACAGATGAGTTTTTTGATTTTGTAAAGAAACTGTTTGTAAAGTAGTTGGTGTAAGAGTGGTGGAGTGTCCTATATTTAATGTGACGATATTTTTAAGTCCGCACAAAAATTATTAAAAGTGTAATTATATTTCGAAATATATTCGACTTTCTTCCCCCTTTTTTTGAAGTCTAAGTCATGATCAGATTGAGTGTTAATAATCTCTACACTTATTACACCATAAGGTAATTTTGAGAAGTCCAATTTAACATTATTAGACCGTTGCAAGGTGAATAGTTTGTTTTTCCAAAATTTTGTATCTTTATGCTATGCAAAAGACAAGTCACCAAAGCTTTGCAGATAGTATCTGCAACCCAAGAACGAGAAAAATTAAAGCCAC
>Ga0256845_1000346_pt1 | contig 44525 bp, 38 predicted proteins | sample RiftiametaG_FD_189101 | JGI IMG/M metagenome (GOLD analysis project Ga0256845, IMG submission 189101) | Tube worm associated microbial communities from hydrothermal vent at the East Pacific Rise, Pacific Ocean - Riftia | ecosystem: Host-associated > Annelida > Integument > Unclassified ...
TGAAACTTATACTCCATCTTCAGCTAGAATGGGATTTGTTGAGGAAGAAGAAAGTGTTAGTAATGATGTAATTACAGCAGCTAAAATAACAGCTTATCCAAATCCTACAACATACAATTTTACCATTGCGCATGATTTAAACCTAAACAATGGCGAAATAGTATTAACCGTGTTTAATGTTGTTGGTAAGGTGCTATTACAACAAACCTTATCAGAAGCTGAAATGTTAATAGATACAAAATCGTTAACTGCAGGTATCTATTTTTACCGTGTTACTCAAAACAATCAAAATGTAAAAACAGCTAAATTGATTATTGAATAATAACACCATAAAATAAATATAAAAGAATGAAAGCATCCCGATTTATTCGGGATGCTTTTTTTATCCTCAAAAAAATACCGTTTATTTAGGATTTCAACCCTTTGGTATAATTTACTTAGAAAAAGCGTTAATAAGTCCTAACTTGCAAGGAAACCAAAACTTCTTAGTATGCATAAACGAATACTACTATTTTCTTTCGCGTTACTTTTTACGCTTTTCGGATTTTCTCAATTAAATACCAATTTATTATCAAACCTTACTTACCCTTCAAATAGAGGTGATTTGAATGATGTTTGGGGGTATGTTGATGGTAATGGAAATGAATATGCTATTGTCGGATTACAAGATGGTGTTTCTATTGTAAATGTTAGTGATCCAGCTAATCCTGTTGAGGTTTTTTATACTTCTGGTGCAAATAGTATTTGGAGAGATATTAAAGTTTGGCAAGATGTAGCTTACATAACGAATGAAAGTAGTGGAGGGATGATGATCATAGATATGTCTAGTTTGCCAGGAACAATTACTGCAGGAGATGTTTCTAGTTTTTCTGGTAGTACTTACCCGTTTACAAAAGCACATGATTTGTATGTAGATGAAAATGGAGTAGGTTATGTTATTGGTGCGGATAATGGTGTTGGAGGGGCTATATTCTTAGATTTATTTACTGATCCCCTAAACCCTACAGAAATAGGACGGTACAACGATTTTTACCTGCACGATGCAATGGTAAGGGGGGATACAATGTGGGGAGGAGCAATTAATGATGGCTTTTTTGCAGCAGTTAATGTAACTGATAAATCAAATCCTATTACTATGGTTACGCAAACAACACCAAGTTCTTTTACACATAATTGTTGGATATCTGATGATGGTCAAACATTATTTACTACTGATGAAAAGAGTGATGGTTATATTGCGTCTTATGATGTAAGTAACTTCGCTAACATTACAGAATTGGATAAAGTTCAATCGAGTCCTGGTGAAAATGTAATACCACACAATACCTTTTACTTTAATGGTTTCTTGGTAACCTCTTATTATAGAGATGGAGTTACGATACATGATGTAAGTAACCCTAGTAGTATAATAGAGGTAGGGAGTTATGACACGTCTCCACAATTTAGTGGTAATGGTTTTAATGGTTGCTGGGGAGTTTATCCTTATTTACCTTCAGGAATAATTATAGCAACAGATATAGAAAATGGCTTGTTTGTTTTAGGTGCAAATTATGTAAAATCAGCACATTTAAATGGAAATGTGACTGATGCCAATACTACTGCTAATCTTGATGGAGTTCAGGTAGAGATTGTTTCTACAACAGTAACAACCAATACCAATATCTTAGGGGATTATCAAGCGGGTGTTGCAACTGCCGGAACCTATGATGTTACTTATTCTAAATTTGGTTATGTAACGCAAACAGTAACAGGTATTGCCTTAACAGCAGGAAACACTGTTACTCAAAATGTAGCATTAGTACCTATAGTTTCTTTTACATTACAAGGAACTGTTGTTGATGCAGCAACATCTAACCCGATACAAAATGCTCAGGTTAAAATTTCAAACGCAACATTTAACACTTTGGTAGCAACTAATGCTTCGGGTAATTTTTCTATTCCTAGTTTTGTTGAAGGAAATTATGATATTACGATTGGAAAGTGGGGGCATGAGAATTATTGTATTTCAAACCAACTGCTTAATGTTGCAGGTAATACCTATCAATATACTTTAGATGAAGGTTATTATGATGACTTTTCGTTGGATTTAGGATGGGCTGTAACTGGTACAGCTACTACCGGAGATTGGGAAAGGTCTATTCCTTTAGGTACAACTTCTAATGGGTCTCCTGCAAATCCAGGAAATGATGCTTCAGGAGATTGCGGCTTGGAAGCATACGTTACAGGTAATTCAGGAACAGCTTCTGGTGATGATGATATTGATGGTGGTCAAGTAATTCTAACCTCACCTATGTTTGATTTATCTACCTATATAGACCCGTATTTAAATTTTAGTAGTTGGTTTTTTAATGCAGGAGGGTCAGGAACTTTAAATGACTCTTTAATTATATCTCTATCAAATGGTGTTACTTCAATAGTTGTCGATTTTTCGGTAGCAAGTAGTACCGGAAACTCTTCGTGGAAGGCTAAAAGCTTTCAATTAACAGGTTTAATAGCATTAACAAATAATATGCAGTTAACAGTTCGTTCTATGGATGTTTCTCCTGGTCATTTGGTGGAGGCAGGTTTTGATAAATTTGAAATTGTAGAGATGGGAACAACAGGTGTAGAAGATGTTGTTAACTCTTCTGATTTAGTAATTTATCCTAATCCTTTTACTAATGAAATTAATGTGAAAGTTAAAAATGTTGATTTCCAAACATTAAGAGTAGAAGTTTATGAAGTAACAGGGAAATTGATTGATAGTCAACAATTCAAAATTACACCAACCATTAGATTTGCCAATAACTATAAAAAAGGAATCTATTTTATAAATGTATATGGTGATGGAGCATTAATTAAAACAGAGAAACTGATTAAGTTTTAATGCAGAGTGGAGACAATAAAGAAGTTGAAATTGTGTTTGGAGTCCGGTTAAATACGTCATTGCGATGAATGTAGCGTAGCGGAATGAAGAAGCAATCTTATCGTTGTTAAGAGCAATCTTTTCTGATTGATTTGCTACTCTAATTAAAATGTAATAAATTAAAAAAGAGGGATTGTTTTTACAATCCTTCTTTTAGTTCTAGTAAAAATGTTTTTATTTTTTGAAGTGATTGTACTACTTCCGCATTTTGGATTGTGCCTTCTTTATTCTCTTTTAATTTTTTCTTAGCACCATCTAAGGTGTAACCCCTTTCTTTTACTAAGTGAAAGATAACGTGAAAATTGGCAACATCTTTTTTGGTAAATAAACGATTTCCTTTTTTATTCTTTTTGGGTTTGATAATATCAAACTCTTTTTCCCAAAAACGGATAAGTGATGTGTTTACATCAAACATTTTGGAAACCTCTCCAATAGAATAATAAATTTTACTATCGTTTTCTAACATAATTCAAATGTAATAAATAGTTGACAAGTTTATAAAGTTGAAAGTTAAAAGTTTGTAATAAGTTTAAACGTTTGTTGATTTGATGAGATTTTAATTAAGCAAATTTTCATAACTCATTTTAAATTATTTAATATAACAGTTTACACTTATTTACAAAGTTTTTACAATTGTGAAGCTAAACCTATTCGTACTTCTATGTAGTTTTATATCAAATAATAAAAACAAATAAGATGAAAATAATAAAGAGAAACAATGCCGTATCAGTAATCGCAATAATTACGCTAATTATTGTAACAGGATTTACAGCAAGTACCACTTCGTGTCAAAAAAAAGAAAAGAACAATGAAGTAAAAGAAAAAAAGTATGTGATAAATATGTTTGTTACTCATGGACATTGTAGCACTCCTTTTTCTGGGTCAGTGGATAACTTAAAATTAGAACTAGAAGAACATCCTGATTTAGAAAACCCTTTAGAAGGTATGAAAATCTCTTTTGAGATAGATCCTAACACATTCAATGTGTGTGCAAGTGAAGAATTAACACAAACGATTAAAATACCAGGTTTATTTATCAGCAAAAAAAACGAGAAAATAACTTTTAGAACAACAGCTATTTATACAATGGGAATAGATTGGTATCAGGTAAATGGTATGCTTTCTATAAAAGGAGTAGAAAGGGAAATGAAATTTTTTGTTACAGGAATACGTAACTCATCAGCAACTAGACCTACATTTTTGGTGTTAGAAGGAAGAGTAAATTTGTTTGATTGGGACATTGATTACAATAAAATTGCTGGTTTAGATGCTCAGCTTGATTCATCAAAATGGATGCACTTGAACATGAGGTTTGATTTGAAATGAAAATTAATTGAGAGCTTTATGAATAGTTGATGAGGAGGTCGTGAAGTTTTTAAGTGACTGCATAAAGTCTTGAAAAGCACGTTTTTTTCTTGTTCCTTGAGCACGTCTTGCGAGAGCAAAATCTACGAAAATAGCGTATTCTCTCTGAGCGGAGCCTAAGCCCTTGTTGTAGTGAGGGCGTACTGGAGGTTGTTTGACCGGCAGCCGACTACTCGATTGTAGCGAGTTATTTTTCTTTTAGATTTAAAAGTGTATTTTTGATGTATAACCATAGTCTAAAATTTTTAATGATAAAAAAAATAGTGTTTTTACTTACTTTTATTCTAACTTTAAATGTAGGGTTTTCTCAAAACAAAACATTTGATGAAAAAAGTCTGCGTGATGAGGAATTAGTTGTTTTAGCTGTACATAAGCTAAGTTTAAATGATTATGAACTCCAAAAAATTCTACGTTCTTTAGTCCAATTTTTTGATACCAAAAGGATTAGCAATAATAATCTTGATTTTTCTCATTTTTTTTTATATTTTTCTGTATGGACAGATATATATAAAGGGAAGGAAGAAGATTTTGAACCTTTCTTTACTGAGTTTTTAAATGTATATAATAAAAGACTCATTTTACCTAGCTATTATGAGATGCCGCCTATGCATTTTTACAAAAGTATTGCTGATCAGAATCTTGTCTTCTTTTTTGAAGAATGCATAATAGATGGGGGGTGGCGTCCAGATCTTAATGCTTATGAAATCGTGAACAATAAAAAAGAAACGTTATTAGACTATATTAATTACCTTCTTAAGGTTGGTAGGGGAGATCCAGATACCATGGTTTTTATACGAGATATGCTTCATGATGAATGTGGAGCTAAATTTGGGGCAGAATTAGATTGAAAACATTATTGTTTATACTTTTATAGTAATCAAATATTTTACAAAAAAAGGTAGACCAACGTTAAATAGCCTAAAAAATTAGAGGTTTTATTTTCTTTCGTACCTCAATATAAGATTATAGTGCTCAGAAGTTTGTTTTCCATTTCTATAATAGCTTTTCCATTCACCATCTTTCTCATTATTTGTGTAATTTCCAATAAACTTTAATACACCATCCGTATAATATCCCTTCCATTCACCATTTTTCTGATTATTTGTGTAATTTCCAATGACCGTTAATACACCATCCATATCATATTCCTTCCATTCTCCTTCACGCTTACTATTTATGAAATTCCCAATGGATTTTAGTTCTCCATTTCTATAATATTCTTTCCATATCCCCTCTTGTTTACCATTTACCCATCTACCAATTAAATATAGATCTTCATTTGCATAATAATCTTCATAAGTCCTATTGTTATTTTCAACTGTTATTATTCCACTCTTCTTATAACCATGATAACTTTTCCATTCTCCTTCTTTTTTATTATTTATCCAACTACCTGTTTTAGCTAATTTTCCATTTTTATAATACTTCCTATATTCTCCTTCAAATTTGCTATTCACCAAGTTTATAGTTGAAAAAATTTCACCAGTTTCGTAGTATTCTTTCCATACTCCTTCAAATTTACCGTTTACTACATTTACAACTGAACAAAGCTGACCATTTTCATAGAACTGTTTTTTTACTTGTGAAAAGCTAGTCTGTGTTGATGTCACAATAACTAAAAAAAGCATTATTTTTTTCATACAATAAGTTTGTTTTTTAAAATTTATCATAACATAGTTAAATATTTTTTTTCTGTAGTATTTAATTTCTAGTCAATCTACTTCAGTGTTTTATAAATTTTGAAGTAGCTACAACGTACTTGTCAGTATCGTTTTAATACTTCGTAGCTTTTACTCTCGCAAAACGTGCTCAGTACAAGTGTTTCTTATAATTTGTTAAGCGAAGGTATCACTTTTTATTGATAAAGTCAATGCTAAATACTTTTTCCGCCCCATTTCCCCCACCTTAAATAGAAGTATGATAAAGTGCCTAATAGTCCAAAATAAATAATTTCAGAACACCAAACCATAGGTAAAGAAGCCTTTAATACTAAAGCAATGTAGTAGGTAGAAACTAAATAAATAGAGATGGTAATAAACTCAATTAGTAAAGACGTTTTGGTGTTTCCTGTTCCGCTAACGCCATTAAACTGAATAAAGGCAATAGCAAAAACAAACATAGTAAAACTGATAATGTTTAACGTTGGTAGCGTTTCTTTAATTAGCTGAGCATCATTGGTGTAAAAACCTATCATTTGTTCAGGAATAAATAGGTTAAATATTAAAACCAAAGCAGTACTTAGTACACTTAAAATAGTAACCCTTTTAATAAGTGTAAGCACTTGGTTGTTTTTTCCTTGTCCGATAAGGTTACTTACAAGCGTATTGGTGGCTGAACTAAATCCAAAGAGAGGAATCATTAACACCATATAAATACTTCTTATAATGTGAGATATGGCCAATTCTCTTTCTCCAATTTTCTCAATAATCATAAAAAAGATAAACCAAGAACTTAACGATAGAAAATTCTGCAGCATTATAGGGCTGCTCACGTTAAAAATGCGTTTAAAAACAGCTGTATCAAACTTTTTAAAACCAAATAATTGGTATTTTTTAATGTCAACAAATTTGTAGGTGTAAACAATAAAAAAGAGTAAAGCAATAAATTCTGAAATTACTGAAGCTATGGCTGCACCTTTAATTTTTAGCTCAGGAAATCCAAAATTTCCAAAGATGAGGGCGTAATCTAAAAACACATTAACCAACATCATTAATACCGTAACATAAATAAGAATTTTAGTTTTGGTAGTTCCTACATAAAACGCAATAAAGGTAAAGTTGATAAAGGCGAATAAAATACCAAATGCACGATAGCTTAAAAACTCAATAGAAGCAGTTAAAATAGGTTTAGAAAGTGTAATGATTTCTAACAAATAAGGTGACCAATATTTGATAAAGAAAAATAGGAGTACACCTAATGGAACTAAAAAGTAGATGGAATGATCTACTATTTTTCCTATCTGAGCGTAGTTTTTCTCACCGTTTCTTCTTCCAATAATAATTTGAGCACCGGTAGTAAATCCCATGCCTGTAATTACCAATACAAAATAGAAGATACCTGCGTTGCCACCAGCACCTAAAGCTACATTGCTTAATTTTCCTAAAAACATGGTGTCGGTTACATTTACCACATTTTGAGCAATGCCACTAATAATAATGGGCAACGAAATTTTAAAAATGTTTTTATAAGAAATAGAAGAAAACATTAGTTTTCAAAAATGCTAAAATTCACATTACTGTATTTTCTTGCTGTTACAAAATGCGCTTCTTCAGATAAATCAGTACGTCTGTCGTGCTCAATAATTAACCAACCATTTTCGTTTAGCAACTTATTTTCAAAAACCAATTCAGCAATTTTCCCCATATCTTTCATATCGTAAGGAGGGTCTGCAAAAATAATATCATAAGTTTGAGGGTATTGTTTAAGATACCTAAAAGTGTCATTTCTAAAAACAGAGATTTGTGTAAATTCTAATTCACGTTTCATTTTTTTTATAAAACTAACGCAATTGTGATTTAAATCGATGCACATCACTTTTTTAGCGCCTCTAGAAGCAAACTCTAAGGCAATATTTCCTGTTCCGCTAAATAGGTCTAAAACTTCTATTTCTTCAATGTTAAACTCATTGCCCAAGATGTTAAACAATCCTTCTTTAGCAAAGTCTGTTGTTGGACGTACAGGTAAGTTTTTAGGAGCTATAATTGATTTTCCTTTATGTTTTCCGCTAATTATTCGCATAGGTATTGGTTAAAAAGTGAATAATGAAAATGTTTAGGAATCTCCTCTAAAATGTAACTGAATTTTAAACTATCAGGGCGATTACCAAAAGTAATGGTATTAATATATTGATGCAACATGTTGTAAATCGTAGAGTTTTTTTCTACCTCGCCTAACAATCGTATGGTAGCTTTTTCATTGTCAATTTTTAATTGATCCAATACAAATAGGAGGTAGTATAAAAAGTCCTCACTAGTTTGGTAGGTAAATGAATTATAAAGCTCTAATTGCTGATTTTTAATGGCAATAATCTGAAATGAATTGGGCAATACGTGCACATCAACTAAAGATATCGCTTTTTCTTTTTTGCTTTGTAATAATGCAGCTTCAATTAAAGTGGATGAAGCGTGAGAAAAAGATACGTTTTTAAACCCTTCAAAAAGTTGATAGATGTAATCGGGTATGCTATAAATATTTTTAGCGGAAAGGTTAATCAGGTTGTCACTAAAAAAGAGGTCTTCTTCTTGTTTAGTGAAATTGTACTGATGGAACAGTTCTAATTTATCTTGTTGAAAAATAGCTGTTGGTATTAATGTTGATCGTTGATTAACATAGCTAACATAAAATTTTGCAAAATGTTTTTGCAATAAAGGGGTTTGTTTAATAATGGCCTTTAATGGTTCAACCATCAAAAAATTATTAAAAATATCATCCAAACGAAAAGCTTCTAAGGCAATAAATGTAGAATTAGAAGTATTAAAAATGGTGTATTTAAAACCCGAAGCACTTATCTCAACATATAGTTTATACTCAGCAGTTTTGGCTTCCGAAAAAGATTTGTCAAATAAACTGTTGTATGGTTTTAAGTTGGTCATTAGTGGTGCTAAGTTATAAAAAAAAGGATATGAAAAACATATCCTTTTTTACAAATAGTTGCGGTGTAAATTATTTACTCCAATTTCCGTTTGTTGTTGGTTCGTTCATAGATCCTAAAATCATAAAGTCTTCTAAATCAACTCCTTCGTTTTGAACTTCCATTCCATTAAAAATATCCTTGAAAGAAGCTTTTACTTCAAATACTTTAATTTTTTGATTGTTTTTTTCCATTTCTCCAGCTTCAATAGTAAACTGTTTGTTGTCAGAGAAAGGAATGTTTGGCATATCAGCTATGATTTTGTCAAAATTTTCTCCTACCCACATTTCAGTTCTTACAGGTATTAAAGAAGTATCTCTAACAATAATTCCTAATTCAATAGCTAAAGCTTCTTGTCCTAACAAACTATCAGGCACTTCACCCATTGCTTTTACAATAACTAAAGAGTCATTTGCTAAAAAGTTGGTTAATTGTCTAAAATCTCTAGCGTAATACCCTTTTTCTTTTTTAAAGGCAATTTGAGCGGCTTTAATGTGATCCATATGATCAATTAAAACATCAGTACGATGAGCAATTTCTTCTTCTAAAGCAATTTTATCTTGTATACTGTTGTAGTTTAAAACAGCGACTAAACCAACAGCAATTAATAAAACAATTTTAATAATGTTTAATACGATAGGCGATTGTTTTATCAAAACATATTTCGATAAAAAATAAAATCCTACTGAACCAATAATAATACCGATGATGGTAATAATAATAAACGTCATAATTTTAAAAATTTATTTGAACACAAATCTACAATTTTTTTTACCCTTTAAAAACTCTAAATGTAAATTTAATATTGTATTAATATTTATTATTCAACAAAAGGTATCAAATGCAGTTTAAAGGGTATTTTAGTAGACCTAAAAATGCAAAATATATTTCATAAAACATTATTACAAAACTTTGGTTTTGAGCCTACTAAAAATCAGTTGATGGTTATTGGTGAGCTAACCGATTTTGTTTTTCTTAAAATGAAGAAGCATTTGTTTGTTTTAAAAGGCTATGCCGGAACCGGAAAAACATCTATTGTAGGCGCTTTGGTAAAAACATTGCCAACTATTCATTACGATTCTGTTTTATTGGCACCAACAGGTAGAGCAGCAAAAGTATTGTCTAATTACGCCAATAAACCTGCCTTTACCATTCATAAAATGATTTATCAATTAAGTAGTGGTGGAGACGGTTATACGCGTTTTTCAATTAAACAAAACAAATTTCAAAACACTATTTTTTTAGTAGATGAAGCATCTATGATTAATGATGGTGGAGGGTTAGCAAGCTCAGGTTGGGGAGAGCAAAAAAGTTTGTTAGATGATTTATTAGAATTTGTTTTTGATGGCGTAAACTGTAAATTGATTTTAATTGGAGATACAGCCCAATTACCTCCTGTTGGTATGGAACTGAGCCCTGCTTTGGATCAAGATGCGTTGTATGCAGCTTACCATTTAAATTTAGAATTTAATGAGCTTACCGAGGTGGTACGACAAGCCGAAGATTCAGAAATTTTAACCAATGCAACCTATTTAAGAAACAAGATAGGCATCAATAATACGGACTTACCCTTGTTTAATTCTGTAAATACTGCCGATGTAAAAACTATTTCGGGCTTAGAGTTAGAAGATGAGTTGAGTGATGCTTATGGTAAATTTGGCGATGAAAACGTAATGGTAATCACGCGAAGTAATAAGCGTGCTAATTTATTTAATTTACAAATTAGAGCTCGCATCCGTTGGTTAGAAGATGAACTTGCCGCAGGTGATTTTTTAATGGTGGTAAAAAACAATTATTTTTGGTTAACCGATGATGCCAAGGCGGGTTTTATTGCCAACGGAGATATTGTAGAAGTCTTAAAAATTAGTGGAGAAGAAGAGATCTATGGTTTCAGGTTTGCCAATGTTATTGTGCGAATGATTGATTATCCCAACGAGCCCGATTTAGAAATTAAAATTTTAATGGACAGCATTTTGGTAGAAACTCCATCTTTACCATCCGATAGATTTAAAGAGTTGTATGAAGCTGTTTCTGCAGATTATAGTTACGAACCAAATCGTAAAAAAAGGAATGAATTAATTCGTAAAAACCCTTATTATCAGGCATTGCAAGTAAAATTTGCCTATGCTGTCACTTGTCATAAATCGCAAGGCGGACAATGGGATGCTGTTTTTGTAGACCAAGGTTACCTTACCGAAGAAATGGTAAATGTAGAATATTTACGATGGTTATATACCGCGATTACCCGTGCAAAACAAGAATTGTATTTGGTTAATTTTAGCGGTGTTTTTTATGGCGAAGAGCCTGAGTAAACAAGCTTGTTACAACTAAAATGTCAGTTCGAGTGTTTCAAATTCATTTGAAATGTATCGAGAACATTATTCTCTTTTGGGCGTTTTAACAGGCTAACCGCTATATCTTTTTTTCAAGCTCTTAAAAGTTATGTTCATTGAATTTAAAGCTTTTAAGGAGCTTCAAAAAAAAAGGATGCCGCTATTATCCTTAACGCAAAAAAAAGTGAAATTGTACTGAAAGGGAATCTCTTTACGAGGAAATTGTGCGTTGGAGGGAGTGAGGGGATGATAAGTTTCTTTGTATTGGAATGAATTTAATCGGCTTCATAAAAGCCGATTAAATTCATATTATAATCAGTTTTCTACTTTTTTGCATTCGCAAGCACAGCAGTTCTGATAGTCTTTAGTTCGTGTTCCGTGTTGTATCTATCTACCATTCCTCCAATAAGAAATAAATCGATAACCCAACCAATACCAAAAAGTTGACCTGTTAATAGATAAAGAATTCCAGTTCCGATTTTTCCTAAGTAAAATCTGTGAAGAGATAATCCTCCAAGAAAAAACCAAAATAAATATGCTGCAGCTTTAGATTTCATAATTTTTTATTTAATTGTTTTTATAAACACCTTTTAACTTTACGTTCGTGTGCTTGTTTTTCTTCAATAGTGTTTTGTTTACCTTCAAAAAGTATTTTACAATCTCCTTTTCTTAAAGCTTGTAAATCTTCCATTACCTGATCTAAAACCGCATCATCTTCAGTTTCCATCATTAAGTCATTTAGTTTTTGATTCTTTTTTACACAATCACAAAATGATAAAGCTCCTTCTTCAATAACCTCTTCTTTGCTATTACTTTTTAAAGCGTCTTGCAAAGTGGCTTCACCTGTTTCTTCAACTTCTTCCTGGTAAACTCCTGTAGAGCTTGTGTCTGCAGCAGTAACTTCTGCATTGGCATCATCAACAAAAACTTCTTCAGTTTTAATGTCTTGATGTGTTTCTTCTTCTATTAATTTTTCGTCAGCACAAGAAGTAAGAAAAAAGGCAGTTGCTAAAATGCTTAGTACTATTATAAGGTTTTTCATTGGTTTTTTATTTAAAGTAAAGCTGAAAGGTAATTTATTTTTCTTTAGAGAATGTCTTTATGTGTGGAGTTTTTTAGCAAAAAAAATAATGAGTTTAAACAAACGATTGTAAATCGGATAGCTTTTTGTAAACACCACCTTCGGCAATTAAAGCGGTATGTGTACCACGTTCAACAATTTTACCTTTTTGCAACACAATAATCTCATCAGCATGTTGTATGGTTGATAATCGGTGAGCGATAACAATAGAAGTTCTATTTTTCATTAATTTAAATAGCGCATCTTGTACCAATTTTTCTGATTCAGTATCTAAAGCAGAAGTTGCTTCATCTAAAATTAAAATTGGAGGGTTTTTTAATACCGCTCTAGCAATACTAATTCGTTGTCTTTGACCACCAGATAATTTACCACCTCTATCACCAATGTTGGTTTCGTAACCATTTTCCATTTCTATAATAAAGTTATGTGCATTGGCAATTTTTGCAGCTTCAATAACCTGCTCTTTTGTTGCGTTTTTAATTCCTAATGTAATGTTATTAAAAATAGTGTCATTAAAAAGAATAGACTCTTGAGTTACAACCCCCATTAATTCTCTTAAACTTTTTAGACTAATATTTTTAATGTTGGTTCCATCAAGTAAAATTTCACCTTTCTTAATGTCATAAAATCGAGGAAGTAAATCTGCAAAAGTAGATTTACCACCACCAGACTCACCCACTAAGGCAATCATTTTCCCTTTTTGTATGGTGATATCAATGCCTGATAAAACAGTATTGGTATCGTAAGAGAAATCTACATTTTTGTAAGTAATGTCGTTTGTAAATGCGGTAACTTCTTTAGGGTTTTTAATGTCTGTAATCTCATTTTTAGCTTGTAAAACTTCCTCTAAACGATCTGCTGATGCAGCACCTTTTAGTATGATGGCATAAGCTGTAGAAAAGGCTTTTACAGGAGTAAGTAGCCTGGCAAATAGGATGATGTAAGCGAAAAATGTACTACCACTAAAATCTGAGTTACCTTCTAAAACCAAACTTCCACCATAATAAACTAACGTTACCATTACTGTTATACCCATAAACTCACTTAAAGGAGAGGCGGCATCTTTTTTACGAGCCATTTTTAGCGTAAGTTTTGTGTGCTTATCGTTTATGGTGTTAAATTTATTGTGAACGTGCTCTTCAGCATTAAATGCTTTAATAATACGAAGGCCTCCTAAAGTTTCTTCTATACTTGATAAGATTTGCCCAACCATTTCTTGCACGCTCGAAGATGATTTTCTTAAACTTTTTCCTAATCTACCAATAACTAAACCGCTTATAGGTAGTAAAATTAAGGCAAACAACGTTAGTTGAGGACTCATTATAATTAGAAGGGTAACATGAAAAACAACGGATAATGGTTCCCTAAACATTAGTTCTATAGAGTTAAGAATAGACCATTCAACTTCTTGTACATCAGAAGTCATACGTGCAATAATATCTCCTTTTCTTTGTTCAGAATAATAAGAAAGAGGTAACTCTAATGTTTTTTTGTGGATTTTGGCTCTTAAATCCCTAACAACTCCTGTTCTTAAAACGGAAATATAGTAAAGGGCTGTATATCTAAAAATGTTTTTGAGGAGTGATAAAATACCTACCATTACACAAACAAAAAGCAAAGCAGCTACTTTATCGTTTTCACCAATATATTGGTGCATTGTGTAATTAAAATAATTAGTAACAAACTCTTTAGTGTACTCGAAAGTAGGTTCAATTATAATAGCCTCACTTGTTTGATTAAATAACAAGTCCATTAATGGTATGAAAAGCATTACAGAAACTAGTTCAAAAATAATGGATAAAATATTGCAAATTATATTGATAAAGCTGTATTTTTTATAGGCAGCTGCATACTTTAATATTTTAGCGAAACTTTTCATTATGGTTTAATTAATTAGGTACTAAAAAGAGAATAGACCTAATGTTAGGTCTATTCTCTTTTCTATAAATTTAAAATAACTCTACTCCAGTAAAGTTAAACGGAGTAATTTTTTTCAATTCAGTTTTAATTTCATCACTTACTGCTAAAGTATCAATAAAAGCAGCGATAGAATTAGCCGTAATTTTTTCGTTGGTACGCGTTAATTCTTTTAACGCTTCGTATGGTTTAGGGAAACCTTCTCTACGTAAAACTGTTTGAATAGCTTCTGCAGCAACAACCCAGTTGTTTTCTAAATCTAACGCAATTTTATCTTCGTTAAGCAATAATTTGTTCATTCCTTTAATCATTGAAGTCAACGCTAAAACAGAATGACCAATAGGTACGCCAACATTACGTAAAACAGTAGAATCTGTTAAATCACGTTGTAAACGAGATATTGGTAGTTTAGCTGATAGGTGCTCAAAAATAGCATTTGCTATTCCTAAATTCCCTTCAGAATTTTCAAAATCAATAGGGTTTACTTTGTGTGGCATAGCTGAAGAACCAATTTCTCCTTTTTTAATTTTTTGCTTAAAATAATCCATAGAAACATACGTCCAAACATCTCTATCTAAATCTATAAGTATGGTATTTATTCTTTTTAAACCATCAAAAAGAGCTGCTAAATTATCGTAATGTTCAATTTGTGTAGTGGTTTGAGATCTATCTAAACCTAAACCATTGTTTACATAATTATTAGCAAATTCTACCCAGTTGGTATCAGGATAAGCAACGTGATGTGCATTTAAGTTTCCTGTAGCACCACCAAATTTTGCTGAAAAAGGAATTGCTTTAAGTTGTACCAATTGTTTTTCGATACGCTCGATAAACACATAAAACTCTTTTCCTAAACGAGTAGGAGAAGCAGGTTGTCCGTGTGTTTTTGCTAACATTGGAATGTTTTTCCATTCGGTAGCTTTTGTTCTTAATACCGTTAAAGCCTCTTCTAAAAGTGGGTAATAAACATCGTTTAATGCTTCTTTAATAGATAAAGGTACAGAGGTGTTATTAATATCTTGAGACGTTAATCCAAAATGAACAAACTCTTGCTGCTCTTTAATTCCTAATGCAGTAAACTTATCTTTAATAAAATATTCAACCGCTTTAACATCGTGGTTAGTCGTTTTTTCAATTTCTTTAATGGCTAACGCATCTTCATTGCTAAAGTTATTGTAAATATCTCTAATAGCACCGTACAACGATTTGTCAAAATCAGCCAATTGAGGTAAAGGTAATTCGCATAAAGCGATAAAATATTCAATCTCTACACGTACTCTATATTTGATGAGTGCAGCTTCAGAAAAATAGGTTCCTAAATCTTTGGTTACTCTTCTGTATCTTCCATCAATAGGAGATATTGCTGTTAATTCGCTTAATTCCATTATATATGATAATAATTGTTAAAGCGCAAAAGTAACGCTTTTAAGGGGATTATTAAGGTGCTTTATTCCGTATATTTGGATGTAATAAAATTTAAAATAAAAAATGCAAGCAGGTAATTTTTATCATATCTATAACCGAGCCAATGGAAAGGAGAAGCTTTTTATTGATGAGGATAATTATTTGTATTTCTTACAGCAGTTTAAAAAATACATTTCACCAATTGCTGATATTTATGCATATTGCTTAATTCCAAATCATTTTCATTTTGTGATTTTAATTAAGAGTGAAAAAGAGTTGAATGTGTTTTTTGCTGAAAAACTCTCCAAGGGTTCCAAACCCTTGGAGAGTTTGCTTAGCTTGCAGTTTAGCCATTGTTTTAACTCTTATACTCAAGCATTCAATAAAAAACATAAGAGAAAAGGAAGTTTATTTAGCCCTAATTATAAAAGAAAACTAATCGCAGAAAAAGAATACCTTCAACAAGTAATATTATATGTACACTTAAACCCTGTAAAACATCAATTGGAAAAAGATTTTATCAACTATAAATATTCTTCTTATCAAAGTATGATAAGTGAGAAACCTACGTTAATAAAAAGAAATGAAGTAATTGAATTGTTTGATGACATCGAGAACTTTAAATTTGTACATCAAGAACAGAAAGTTAAAACGACTTTAATTAACGAAATTGTTGAGTTAGATATCGAATAGCAGAAACCAGCAAGGTTTTCAAAACCTTGCTGGTTTGTTTATCATAAAATTAAAACTATGAATACATTTAAAGGATTTGGAAATGGAATAAGTGCTTATGGAAAAGCGCTAGACTTAATTTTTTCTAATGGACTGTGGTGGTATTTTTTGTTTCCTGTGGCATTAAACGTAATCATTTTTGTTGGCGGTATTTATGGAATAGGAGCTTTAACAGAAACTGTTGAGCATTGGTTAGTTGAAATTGTAAGTTTAGATGGAGCAACATTCTGGGGGGCTGTTTATCTTAAAAGTATAATGGGTGGTTTTGTTTGGGTGTTTTTTAAATTTGTGTTTTTTATACTGTTTGCAACTGTTGGAGGCTATTTAATTATTATGATTATGTCACCAGTTTTTGCACTATTATCAGAAAAAACAGAAGAAATTTTAACAGGAAACAAATATCCTTTTAATGGCGATCAATTAATGCGTGATGTGGTAAGAGGTGTGTTGGTAGCATTAAGAAATATGTTTATTGAACTGGGCTTTATGATTGTGTTTTTTATTGTCGGGTTTATTCCTGTAATTGGACAATTTGCTGCAGTGTTATTGTTTGTGATATCCTCTTACTTTTATGGTTTCGCTTTTATTGATTATACGAATGAACGAAGAAGAATTTCCATTTCTCAGAGTGTAGCTTTTATCAAAAAAAATAGAGGAATGGCAATTGGTAATGGTTTTGTATTTGCTTTGGCAATGCTTGTTCCGTTTTGCGGAACTACCATTGCAGGTTTTGTAGCAATAGTTTCTGTTGTTGCAGCAACAATATCTACACATAAAATTGTAGATTTGTCTGATAATCCTTATGCTAAACATCAAAATAAAATAGGACAATAAATGTCGAAGCCAACGTTTAAAATTTCTGCAGTTTCTTACTTGAATACACTACCATTTATTTATGGGTTAGAAAATTCTGAAGTCATCAATCAAATTGATTTACAATTAGATATGCCATCAGATTGTGCTCAGAAATTATTAGACGATAAGGTAGATATAGGATTAGTTCCAGTAGCAATTATTCCGCAATTAAAAGAACATTATATTGTTTCTGATTTTTGTATTGGTGCTGAAGGAAAAGTGAATACAGTTTTATTGCTTAGCGATGTACCATTAAATGAAATAGAGGAAGTTCAGTTGGATTACCAATCTAAAACTTCGGTAAATTTAGTGCAGGTATTGGCTAAAGAGTTTTGGGGTATTTCTCCAAAATGGATAAACGCTAAAGCTGGCTACGAAGATAAAATTGCAGGAACAACAGCAGGTGTAATAATTGGGGACAGAACATTTAATTTATCTAAAAAATATAAATACACTTACGATTTATCTGAAGAGTGGCAAAAAATGACGGGATTACCTTTTGTTTTTGCTTGTTGGGTGGCCAATAAAAAAATAGATAATCAATTTTTAAATAGCTTTAATCAGGCATTAGCTATAGGTGTTGAGAATATCGAGCAAATTGTGCTTACAGACCAAAATACGCAAATAAAAAAACAAGAATTGTTAACTTATTTAAAAGATGATATTGCTTTTAATTTAGACGAGAAAAAACGAGAAGCAATAACTAAATTTTTAGCATATTTAGCTGTAAAAGTTCAAGTTTAATGCGTTTTGCTTAGGCTCTTAATTATTAATTGATTTCAGTTTCACTTATTATTTCTTATTTGCTACATTTGTTTATATTCGTAGCTTGCAAATTAGTGTGTATAAATGGCACAATAACTGCTAACTAGCGTTTTAAAATTTAGATGATGAGAAAAATTACACTTTTATTTATATTGTTTACAATGTTTTCGGTACCTGCAACTTATGCTCAAAAAGGAGATAAGAAAAAAGGGAAAATAACTTACAAAATGAAGATGCACGAAGCAAGGCATCAATTTTTAACAGAAAGAAATGTTAGGGGAGCTTTAAATATTTATAGAGAATTAAAAGAAAGTTTTACCAATGATGCTATGATTAACTACCGAATGGGGGAGTGTTACATAGAACTAAAAAAATATGAATTAGCAGTTGAGTATTTTCAAAATGCAAGAAAATTAGATGATAAAATTGAAGGAGATGTAGAGTTTAGATTAGGTTTTGCTTACCATAAAAATGGGCAATTAGATAAATCTTTAGAAGCCTACAATAAATATGTAGCTACAGCCAAGAAAAAAGATATTGAGTATAACGAATTAGATAACAAAATTGCTTCGGTTAATTATGCGATTAAAATGATTGCAAACCCTGTTGATGTGAAAATTGAGAATTTAGGGAAGAATATTAATTCTCGTGGAGGAGATTATTCTCCATCAATTTCTGCAGATGGTAGCACCATGATTTTTACATCGAGAAGAGCAGATACTAAAGGTGGTGGAGTTGATAAGAAAGGAGATTTTAAATACTTTGAAGATATTTATATTTCTGATTGGGACTCTGCAGATAGTCAGTGGGGGAAAGCAAGGCCTATTGAAGGGAAGTTGAATACCGAAGGACATGATGCTAGTTTGAGTATCTCGCCAGACGGACAAAAAATTTACATTTACCGTAATGATGGTAAAGTTTATATCGGTGATATTTTTGTATCTAAAAAAAGAAAATCTTCAGGTACTTGGGGTACTCCAAAAGCTTTAGAGAAACCTATTAACACCTCTTATTTCGAAAGTTCGGCTTGCTTGTCTGCTGATGGTAATAAACTGTTTTTTGTAAGTGAAAGACAAGGCAAAAAGAATGGTGCACAAGGAAGAGGAGATATTTATGTGGTAGAGAAAATTTCTAAAACCCAATGGGGAGAGCCTAAAAATTTAGGACCTATAATTAATACTTCAGGAGATGAGATTTCTGTTTTTATTCATCCTGATGGTAAAACATTGTTTTTTAGTTCTGATGGGCATTTAACAATGGGTGGTTTGGATATTTTTATGTCTAAATTACAAGATGATGGAACATGGAGTAAACCAGAAAATTTAGGTTATCCTATTAACACTATTTTAGATGATGTGCATTTTACGTTGAACCTGGATGGTACAATGGCTTACTATTCTGCAGTTAAAGAAGAAGGGCGTGGCGAACGAGATATTTATAAAATTGATATGAGTAACTACCCAATTTTAAACGAAGGGGTAGCTATTAGTTTAACGATTTTAAAAGGAACGATTAAAAGTGGTGATGATGCAATTGTTGCTGAAATAACTTTTAAAGACGAAACTGGTAATGAAGTTGCAAAAACTATAGCGAATAATGATGGTGATTATTTTATTACGTTGGCTGGCGGTAAAAAATATACATTAACGATTAAAGCTGATGGCTATAAAGAGATGACCAAAGAGATTGAATTACCTTTAGGAAAAGGAAAAACTTTAACTCAAATAGAAGCTTTTGATTTAGTGAGAATTGTTGGTGAAGAATAAATGTTTCGACAATCAGGGTTGAAAATTAATGCAGAAAAAACAAGGTATAAGAAATATACTGATTTTTTGTTTTTTGATGTAGGAGATGGCTGGGAGAAATTACCCAAGATTTCTTTTATTTCTTTCACGAAAAGGAAAGGAGGTCAAACTTACAATTCATCTAAAACAATGGGGAATTCCTCTACAGTTAAGCTTAATTTTTACTGTGTTTATTTGTGTGTAAATTCTAAACAGAAAATTTTAGGATTGAAGACAAGAAATTCAAATGAAGCCTTTTATTTAGCGAGAGCTGTAGCCAAATATTTAGATGTTGAGTTGAAAAACTACGTGAAAAAGTCTAAATAATTTAAATTCTTTTTAGAAACTACATAAAGTCTTGAAAAGGTACGTTAGCTGAATTGCGCTGCGATGACTATCGGATACAGCGAAGAGAATTTTCAATACTATGAAAGTTTTTTTTGAGTTGGTTCGCTTAACGCTATTCAATGTAGGATAATCAACCAACATAATGAAATATAGAAATTGTTGGCAAATCGTTAGTTATTTCTTTTTACCATAAACATTCCTATAGTATCCACCACCAAGTCCACCTGATCTTATTACAAATTCAACTTCGTTTTCATTAAGAAACTTACCAAGATTACTACTTTGATAATGATCAATACTTTGTATTAAGTTATTATCATCATCTATTAAAGGCTCTATAGATGAGTTACTTTCAAATTGAATTACGACTTTCTCCTTGTCACTTGAATAATCAATGTTACCATCATATGTATATGAAGTATCACAATTTCCTAAATTCGGTGTACAGGTAATATTAATTGTAAATTCATAGTCACCAAGATACTTTCTTCGCTTGTCAAAAATCGTTTTTGTACAACCTGCTACGAAAAAAATCAATCCTAATATTCCTATTAATCTATAATATTTCATTTCCTGTATGTTTGCCAACGTCATTATTGGAAACGTTTTAATACTTCGTAGCTTTTGCTCTCGCAAAACGTGCTCAGTACAAGTGTTTCTTATAATCTGTCAAGCGAAGGTATCACTTTTTAATGAGAAAGTCAAGTTGGTTTATAGCTCTTTCTAGTCTGATATGCGAGAGTGGGAATGCTGCGTTTAATACTTAAAAATCATCACTTTCTTCAAATTCCTCTTCATCGGGTTGGGCTACTTTGTCAATAAATTTCCCTAAGCCTTTTTTCTTCTTTTTAGGCTTCTTTTCTTTTTTCTTTTTCTTGGAGTCTTGCTTTTTATCTTCTTGTATTTCGTTTGTTTCCTCTTCTTCCCATTCTAAAATAAAACCATCATCTTTTTTTGCCTCTTCATTGGTCAATGTGCTATCTTTTTTAAACCAACCAAATTCATCTTTTAAAATAGTTTTAAGGTTCTTTTTTTCTTCTTTCAAGTCTTCCGACCAGCTTTCTTTTAATCCTTTAGTGTCATAACTTAATTTATAATCATCAACAGTTCCTTTCATATGCAAAAACAAAGTTGTTCTACCTAAACCATCATCCTCGATATAACCAAATTCATTATTTTCTTTTTTATTGCTTTTGGCTTTTCCCCAAAGCACATCATTTAATAATAATTTAAAACGGTAATCAATTTGGTTATCAAAAGTGTGTGTGCCCGAAATGGTTAAATCTAAAGCAGAAGAAAGAATTTCTGTTTTAGGGATGTGTATTGTTTTGTTATTGATGGTGATGTGAGTTGTGAGTTGGTCAAATTTTATACGTTCCAACTCTTCCACTTCAATAAATTTACTCATTGCCAAAATGGGTTTGTAATCAATTAACTCACCATTTTTGATGTCAATATCTGCTAAAACATACATTTTATCTTGGTCAAGAGTAAATTCTTTATCCCATACCGAAGCAAATTCAATGTTAGTGGTAGCTCTTCCTTTTAAATTCTCATCAACAATATAATCTTGACCAAAGTTTTCGAACTGAAAAAACAGTTGGTACATATCAATATTATTGAGGTGCGTTTTAGAGGTAATTAAAAGCTCTTCATTTTTTGAGTTGTCAATACTTAGGTTTCCCGTTACTTTACCATCTAAGGCATTAAAAACTAGTTGTGTGGCATTTAATATTTCATCTTTTAACTTAATGTTTCCCGATAGTTGAGTAGCTCTAAATTTTCTAAATTGAAACGTATCGATTTGTGCTTTAAAGTTAAAATCAATATTCTTGGGTAAATGAATGGTGTAATTAGAATCTTCAACAGCGTCTTCCGTATTTAATAATAAATCATCCAATACAATTTTGCTCGCATTTAGCTGAGTGTATATATTTAAGGATTCGTCTTTTAAAAATAAATAGGCTAATAAATTGGTAATTTTTCCTTTAATACTGATGTCTGTTTGGTTGATTTTGGCATTTAAAGAATCTACCTGAATGGTATTGTTGTCAAATTTAAAAAAGCCATTAATACCATTTACACTTCTAGGGCTGTTTACAACTTTAAGGTTAACATTGTTAATCTGAGCAGTTCCATTAGCTGTTAAGCGTTGTAAATCTTTTGCTTTAATGTTGCTTAATTCTTTAATGTATCCTTTGTATTTTAGGTTTAATAATATTTCTCCAGTAGCAATTTCTAGTGTATCTATTTTTAAAAACTCTTTAGCCGTTTCAAGATCAATAGTTGCGTTAGCATCAAAATTAATGTAAGGATTTATAAAGTTGCTAATAATGTACTTTCCAGAAATATGCCCAGCACCAAAATCTGCATCTAACTGATCAATTGTTAATTGAGAAGTGTTGGAGGTGTGGGCTTTTCCATTGCTAAATCTGCCAATTAGGTTAAGGTTAGTAAATGATTGGTTAGAAGATTTTTCGGTTACCTTTCCGTCTTTAATAGTAAACTCTGTATTAAATGCGGGTGATTTTTTTATAGAAAACTCCCCTTTAATGCTAGTGGCGTAAGTAATGTTTCCTTGCGTTTTGTAGGCGTTTAATGCTTCTTTTTGTTTTTCGGGAAACAAAGAGAAAAGTTCTTCAATTTCTAAATTTTCTCCTTCAGAAACAATGTCTAATAATACGCCTACTTCTTGGTTTTTAATGTTTCCTGAAAGATTAAAACTTAAGTCTTGAATTTTAAATTCTCCTTTTTTAATGTGGTATTGTTTGGTGGTTTGGTTAACGTGTAATGATGTGTTTAGTCTAACAACTTTATCTTTTAATCTGTTTATGTTTTCGCTATTAATTTGTTGTATGTAAAGTTCTGCAGCAGTTGTTAATGTGAATTCTTTGTCAGAAAAATTCCCTGAAAGAGTAACATCTGTAGCGTCAATTGCCATGTCTAAATTTTTGTATTCATTTAGTACATAAAAAGTAATGTTTTTAAACGTTAATTTTTCTAAGGCTAATGATAATGGGCTCTCGTCAGTTGTTTCTGATTCTTTCCAAAAGTGGTAGTTGTCGTGCCCAAATTTGTTAATGTTAATGTTTACATCACCTTCTTCTACTTGTATTTTTTTGATGGTATAATCATCGTTTAAAATATCAAAAATGTTAAACTGTAAAAAGATAGATTGAGCAGAAAATAGTTTTCCTTTCTTTTTGTTGGAGGTAACTTCTTCGGCCGTAATCTTTTTAAATTCTAAAGAAGCGTAAGGGAATTTTTTAAAAACTGAGAAGTTTATTTCTGCAACATCAATTTTTGTAGTAACGTTATTGTTTAGCTCTGTAAGGATGTAGTTTTTTACTTTGTCTTCGTAAATGGTAGAAAATATTACGCCAACAATGGTAAGTATTAGTAATAATACCCCAACAATAATTCCTATGATTTTTAAGCGTTTCACTATCTACTAACGTAATTCACAAATATCTATTTTATCAACATCAAAAAAAGAAGAATTGTGATAAACTTATTAGCATTGCGTTGTTTATATGACTTGAAGCTGTTTAGAGTTTTAGCTTGTCTAAAATTAATTGAGTAGCACCAACTCCATTTTTGATGTAGCTACTCGCTGCTTGTTGAGTTTTAGTTAATTCGGACTCTTTTTCTAGTAAGTTGATTACGCCTAAAAAATCATCACTATCTTTAATTTCAAATGCCGCTTTGTTATCAATTAACTCTTGCGCTTCATGAAACTTAGTGTGTTTTGCTCCAAAAATTAGCGCATTACCAAAACTTGCTGGCTCTAAAATATTATGCAAAGCACCACTAAAACCACCTCCAATAAAAGCAATATCGGTGTATTGATAAATATTAGAAAGCAAACCTACATTGTCGATAATTAAGGTTTTAGCTTTTTTAAGATTTTCAGAATTGGCATCAGAATATTTGATGTAATCTGTTTTTAAAAGAGCTTCTATTTTTTTTATGTGAGATGCACTAATGTCATGTGGAGCAATAATGTATTTGTAATTCTTTTTAGTAGAACTAATAAATTCTGAAATAATTTCTTCTTCTTTTTGCCAAGAACTTCCTAAAACAATGAGCGGTTTATTTCCTTTAAAACTTTTTATTAATGTTACTTTCTCAGGGTTTAATGAGTTTTCATAAACGCGATCAATTCGAGTATCACCTGTAACTGTAATATTCTTAAAGTTGATGCTTTCTAATAGTTGTTGAGAGGAGGAGTTCTGAACAAAAAAATGAGTAAAAAAGCTCAGCATTTTTTTGTGCAAACTGCCATAAAATTTAAAAAATGCTTGATCTTTTCTAAAGCTTCCAGAAATTAAATAGGTAGGTGTTTTGTTTTTATTTAACTCAAAAAGAAAGTTGTACCAAAATTCATACTTAATAAAAAAAGCTTTTTTAGGGTTAACAGCTTTTATAAATGCGTGTGCATTTTTAGGCGTATCTAACGGTAAGTAAAAAACATAATCAGCGTTTTTATAATCTTTACGCAGCTCATACCCTGAAGGAGAGAAAAAAGTGACTAAAATTTTAATGCTTTTATCTTTAGCTTTTATCTCATCAATAATTGGTTTGCCTTGTTCAAACTCACCTAGGCTGGCACAGTGAAACCAGTAAATGTTATCCGCAGTGTTAACTGATTCTTGAAGTTTTTTTATAATGTCTTTTCTTCCCTTAATCCATTGTTTGGCTTTAGGGTTAAAAAATGAAGCCAATTTAATTATGGCAAAATAAACACGAATGGATATTTGATAAAAAAATAGCAAAGCAGCTAAAAATTAGTTGTAGTAAAACTCTTGTGTTGATCGTTTGTTTAAACGTAAAATCCAACCAACTCTAAATCCATATAAAATATCTTTATAGGTTTTGTTGTCAGGAGCTTGAGTGTCGTAGTTGTATTTACGTAAACTTTTTGTCCATCCTTGAGTATAGTCAAATCCTCCATAAAAGTTTAATAATCTATTTTTACTCATAAAAAGATACCCTAAAAATCCATTTACGGCAACACCAAAACTCATTCTATCATAACCTTCTTTGTAGTTATCATTTAATTGTGGTAAATCATCTCCTTGGTATTTTATAGATATTTTATGATGCAATGTTCCTACACCACCATAAAGTAAAATTCCTGAGTTTTTATTGGGAGCAAAAACATTAAACATTCGCCCTCCAACAACAAAAAAAGAAGTTCCTCTTTGATCTAAAAATATTTCGGATACATTACCATTAGCATTAATGGCTAAAATTTGTTCGCCATCATAATCTCCATCTTCATCATAAGCAGGAAAACGAGCGGCAATACCATCTAATATATCATTTTGCTTAACATCAGCACCCCAAATAAAATTCCCTTTAATTCCAAAATACCAATTGTCTTTAGTTTTTACAGCAAAACTTCCTCCAATATTATTGTTGGCTCCAAATCTATCATTCATATCTCCTGCAGTCCATTGTTTGGCGTAAGAAACTGTAAATAAAGGGATGGCAAAAGCTGAATCACCTATTTCAGGTATAGCTGTGCTGGTGTATTGAGCTTTTAGAAAAAGGCTACAAAATACAATCAAAAAGGTAAAAACTATTTTCATATTAATAACTTCTAAAACACAAAATAACGAATAAAATCAACCAAAATTATCAATGATTCGTTTATAGGTTAAATTTAACAGTTTTAGTGCAGTTTTTATTAATTTAGCAATCTTATCATTTTAAAGGAATTTAATGCCTCAAAATAACATACAAATGGTTGACCTTAAAGGTCAATACAAGAAAATAAAAAAAGAAGTAGATGCTGCAATTATGAGCGTAATTGAATCTACAGCTTTTATTAAAGGCCCCGAAGTAAAATCTTTTCAAGAAGAATTGGCTAATTACTTAGATGTAAAACATGTTATTGCTTGTGGAAATGGCACTGATGCCTTGCAAATTGCCTTAATGGCTTTGGGGTTAAAACCCGGAGATGAGGTAATTACTGCAGATTTTACTTTTGCAGCAACGGTAGAAGTTATTGGTTTGTTAAATTTAGTCCCAGTTTTTGTTGATGTGGATAGTGATACGTTTAATATTAATGTTGAAGCTTTAGAAAACGCAATCACACCCAAAACTAAAGCAATTATTCCTGTTCATTTATTCGGGCAATGTGCTAATATGGAAGCAGTAATGGCTATTGCAGAAAAACATAATTTATTTGTTATTGAAGATACTGCTCAAGCAATTGGTTCTGATTATACTTTTTCTGATGGTACATCTAAAAAGACAGGAACAATGGGGAATATTGGAACAACATCATTTTTTCCATCTAAAAACTTAGGTTGTTATGGTGATGGTGGAGCACTTTTTACCAATGATGATGAATTAGCAAAACGTTTGGCTGCGATTGTAAATCATGGCATGTATAAAAGATATTATCATGATGAAATAGGTGTGAATTCTCGTTTAGATTCTATTCAGGCAGCAATTTTACGTGTAAAACTGCCCAATTTAGATACTTACAATGCTGCGAGGTTAAAAGTAGGAGAGTATTATAATAGTGCTTTCGCAGATATTGAGGAGTTAGAAACTCCTATCACTTCAAAAAACTCAACACATGTTTTTCATCAGTACACGTTAAAAACAAAAAATATTGATAGAACTGCGTTAATTGATTTTTTGAAAGAAAAAGGAATCCCAGCAATGATTTATTACCCGGTACCTTTACATCAGCAAAAAGCTTACGTAAGGTCAGAGTTTAAAGATGAAAATTATCCTACCACTATGGATTTGTGCAAAAGTGTAGTGTCACTACCTATTCACACAGAAATGGACGAGGAGCAATTAAAATATATAACAGAATCAGTTAAAGATTTTTTTACAAGTAATGCCTGATGTAATTATAATAAAGGTTTTAAAAGAGTTATAAAGTATGAAAATAGCAGTAATAGGAACAGGATATGTAGGTTTAGTAACCGGTACATGTTTTGCAGAAACAGGAAATGATGTGATTTGTGTGGATATTGATGCCGCAAAAGTAGCAAAAATGAAAAATGGCGAAGTGCCTATTTACGAACCCCATTTAGATGTGCTTTTTGAAAGAAACATTAAAGAAGGGCGTTTGTCATTTACTACAGATATTAATGATGCTGTAGCTGATGCTGAGATAATCTTTTTAGCATTACCAACACCTCCAGGTGAGGATGGTTCTGCTGATTTGTCTTACATTTTAGGCGTAGCAGATACTTTAGGTAAAATTATTACCAATTATAAAGTAATTATTGATAAAAGTACAGTGCCTGTTGGAACTGCAGAAAAAGTTACTGCAGCTATTGCCAAAAATGCGACTGTTGATTTTGCGGTGGTTTCTAATCCTGAGTTTTTAAGAGAAGGATATGCTGTTGATGATTTTTTAAAACCTGATAGAGTAGTTATTGGAACATCTGATGATAAAGCTAGAAAAATTCTAAAGCATTTATACAAACCTTATGTTCGACAAGGAAATCCAATTTTATTTATGGATGAAAAATCTGCAGAATTAACGAAGTATGCAGCTAATTCGTTTTTGGCAACAAAAATTACCTTTATGAATGAGATTGCTAACTTTTGTGAAAAAGTTGGTGCGGATGTAGATATGGTAAGAATAGGGATTGGTTCTGATCAGCGTATTGGTAACCGTTTTTTATTTCCAGGTATTGGGTATGGAGGAAGTTGTTTTCCTAAAGATGTACAAGCTTTAGCTAAGTCTGGCGAAGAATATGGTTATCATTTTGGGATTTTAGATTCAGTAATGAGCATCAACGAAAAACAAAAAACGGTTATCGTACCTAAAATTAAAGATTACTTTAAAGGCGATTTAAAAGGTAAAAAAATTGCCCTTTGGGGATTAGCTTTTAAACCGGATACAGATGATATTAGAGAAGCACCAGCATTATATATTATTGATGAATTATTAAAGGCAGGAGCGGAAATTTCTGCTTTTGATCCTGAAGCAATGAGTAATGTGAAAGAATTGTTGGGAGATAAAATTAACTTTGCATTAAGTAGAGATGAAGCAATAAAAGGTGCTGATGCATTAGTAATTGCTACAGAGTGGCAAATATTTAGAACTCCAGACTTTTCTAAACTAGCTACTTTAATGAATAGTAAAGTGATTTTTGATGGTCGTAATTTATACGATTTAGATGAAGTTAAAGAACACGGATTTTATTATAGTAGTATTGGTAGAGAGTTAATTAAATAAAAAGATGAAAAAAGTTTTAATAACAGGAGCAGCAGGTTTTTTAGGTTCGCATTTGTGTGATCGTTTTATCAAAGAGGGATATTACGTTATCGCTATGGATAATTTAATAACAGGAGATCTAAAAAATATAGAGCACTTAAATGATAATGCTAATTTTGAATTTATCAATCACGATGTTTCTGAGCATATTACTATTGATGGAGATATAGATTATATTTTACATTTTGCTTCTCCAGCAAGTCCTATCGATTATTTAAAAATCCCTATACAAACCTTAAAAGTGGGTTCTTTAGGAACTCATAATTTATTAGGTTTAGCAAAAGCAAAAAATGCTAGAATGCTAATTGCATCAACCTCTGAAGTTTATGGAGATCCGTTGGTTCATCCACAAACTGAAGAATATTATGGAAATGTAAACCCTATTGGCCCAAGAGGTGTTTATGATGAAGCAAAACGTTTTCAAGAAGCTATAACTATGGCTTACCACACTTACCATGGTGTTGAAACAAGAATTATTAGAATATTTAATACTTACGGACCACGAATGCGATTAAATGATGGTAGAGTTTTACCTGCATTTATTGGACAAGCATTAAGAGGTGAAGATTTAACCGTTTTTGGTGATGGTAAACAAACCCGTTCTTTTTGTTATGTGGATGATTTAATTGAAGGTATTTACCGTTTATTATTAAGCGATTATACCTTGCCTATGAATATTGGTAACCCTGATGAAATTACTATTGGTGATTTTGCTGAGGAAATTATCAAGCTAACAGGAACAACTCAAAAGGTTATTTATAAAGAATTACCAGTAAATGATCCTTTGCAAAGACAACCAGAAATATCTAAAGCAAGGTCAATTTTAAATTGGGAACCTAAAGTAAATAGAGCAGATGGTTTAAAAATTACTTACGAGTATTTTAAGGGTTTAAACCAAGATGAATTAAACAAGGTAGAACACAAGAATTTTGATGACTACGTAAAATGAAAAGTTTAAAAACCATATTCTTTTTAATCGCAGTATGGATGGTTTTGAGCAGCTCAAAATGTGCTCATACAGCTGTTGTTTTTTCAGACTCTCCACCTTTTAAGGTTTCAGATGTTTACGTTCAAAAATATGTTCCTGGTGTTAGGGGAATGAAACCTTATTTAGAGTTAGGGTTTAATATATCATCCTTGAACAAAGGAGTAACATTAGATAGTGTTTTTTGTGCTGTCGGAAAACCTTTACAAATTGATAAAGCAGGGTTTCGTAAAGTTAGATTAGGAAACTCATCAGAGATAAACAATGGGGAGCTACCTAAAAAAGCTTTTTTTTATTATTCACATAAAAAGCATAATTACTATTATGTGGTAAATAACATAATTCAAAAAAAACCTATAATACTGCCTTAAAATGAAAAAATATTTTTTACTTTTTGTGATTACGTTTATAAGTTTCACTTCATTTTCTCAAAAGAAATATAAATTGATGATGAATGATTTGTCTGTCAATTTTTATGATGTTTGTAAGGAGGCTGACGCTTATTTTGAGGAACATAAAAAGGGTAAAGGTTTAGGATGGAAAGGTTGAAGATGTTGTAAATGTAGAGTTAACAAATGTAATTGGACAGTTTGTTTATTTTCAAAAAAACAGAAAATGTCGAGGCAATTAACATAAATATTGAAAATTATAGTGAAGGAGTTTGTTTTCTAAGCTTATATTTGAATAATAATAGAAAAGTGTATAAAATTATCAAAAAATAAGATGAGCTATTTTAACCACGAAACAGCAATAATAGACAATGATTGTAAAATTGGAGAGGGGACCAAAATTTGGCATTTTTCTCACATTATGTCTAATTGTACCATAGGAGAAAATTGTAACATAGGTCAAAATGTGGTGGTTTCTCCTGGAGTTATTTTAGGAAAGAATGTTAAAATTCAAAATAATGTATCTATTTACGAAGGCGTTATTTGTGAAGATGATGTGTTTTTAGGGCCTTCAATGGTTTTTACCAATGTGGTAAATCCTAGAAGTGCAGTAAATAGAAGAGGAACATATTCAAAAACAATTGTAAAAAAAGGAGCCTCAATAGGTGCTAATGCAACAATTGTTTGTGGGCATGATATTGGCGAATTTGCATTTATTGGTGCTGGAGCAGTAGTTACTAAAACAGTACCTGCTTATGCATTAGTTGTTGGTAATCCGGCAAAACAAATTGGGTGGATGAGCGAATATGGTCATCGATTAGAATTTAATACTGATAATATTGCTATTTGTGAAGAAAGCAAAGAGCACTATCAAATTGAAAATAATACAGTTAAAAAAATTACAAAATAATGAGTGATAGTAAAATTAAGTTTGCTGTAGTAGGCTGTGGTCACATAGGGAAACGCCATGCAGAAATGGTGTTGGGTAATTCAGAAGCAGAATTAGTAGCCTTGTGTGATACTAGACCAAAATCAGAGCTAGGAATTGAAAAACATACTGCTCAATTTTTCTCATCTATTGATGAATTGTTGGCTGCGGATTTAGATATTGATGTAATCAATATTTGTACACCAAATGGATTGCATTCTGATCAAGCTTCTTTAGCATTAGATAAAGGAATACATGTAGTAGTAGAAAAACCAATTGGTTTATCTAAGGCGAAGTGCGAAAAAGTAATCTATAAAGCATTAAGAAATCATAAACATGTTTTTGCAGTAATGCAAAACCGATATTCACCACCTTCTGTTTGGATTAAAGATTTAGTAGAACGTAAAGTATTGGGAGATATTTTTATGGTTCAATTAAATTGCTATTGGAATAGAGATAGTAGGTATTATAAAGCTGGAGGATGGAAAGGAACCAATGATTTAGATGGAGGAACTTTATATACACAGTTCTCTCATTTTATTGATATCATGTATTGGTTGTTTGGTGATATTGAAAATATCCAAGCAAAATTTAACGATTTTACACACAAAGATTCTACTGATTTTGAAGATTCTGGTTTTGTTGCTTTTGATTTTGTAGATGGAGGGATGGGTAGTTTAAACTATTCTACAGCTGTTGCTAATCAAAATTTAGAAAGTAGTATTACTGTTATTGGAGAAAAAGGAAGCATAAAAATTGGTGGTCAATACATGAACGAGGTTGAGGTTTGTAATATTGAAGGTTACGAAATGCCTGAGCTACCTCCTGCAAATCCACCAAATGATTACGGACCTTATAAAGGGTCGGCAGCCAATCATCATTTTGTGATAGAAAATGTAATAGATACCTTAAAAGGAAGAACTACAGCGACAACCAATGCTTTAGAAGGATTGAAAGTGGTTGATATCATAGAAAGGATTTACAGTTTAAGAGACGAGAAATTATTAAAATAATTAAAGATTTGAAATTCATTTTCAGTCTTAACGATAAAATTTACAGTAATGGGAATTTATAATAAATTAAAAAACAAAGAAACAAAAATTGCAGTAATCGGATTAGGTTATGTTGGTTTACCAATTGCTTTAGAATTTGCAAAAACAATGTCGGTTATTGGTTTTGATATCAACGAAAAAAGAGTTGATATGATGAAAAATAATATCGATCCTAGTGAGGAATTAGCAGCTTCAGCTTTTGAAGGTTGCGATATTGAGTTTACGGCTAATATTGAGGATTTAAAAGCTGCTACTTTTTATGTAGTTGCTGTACCAACACCAATTGATGGTCAGAATTTACCTAATTTATCACCACTTTTAGGAGCATCTAAAACAGTTGCTCAAGTATTAAAAAAAGGTGATTATGTTGTTTTTGAATCAACGGTTTACCCTGGTTGTACTGAAGAGGATTGTATTCCTGTTTTAGAAAAAGTTTCTGGATTAAAATGGAAAGAAGATTTTAAAATTGGTTATTCTCCAGAAAGAATAAACCCGGGTGATACAACTCATACCTTAACCAATGTTATTAAAGTTGTTTCTGGTTGTGGAGAAGAATCTTTAGAAGAAATTGCTAAAGTTTACGAAGAGGTTGTTCAGGCAGGAGTTCATAGAGCTACAACGATTAAAGTTGCCGAAGCAGCAAAAATTATTGAAAATACGCAGCGTGATTTAAACATTGCTTTGGTAAACGAATTGTCTATCATTTTTAATAAATTAGACATTAACACTTATGATGTGTTAGAAGCAGCTGGTACTAAGTGGAATTTCTTAAAGTTTTCTCCAGGGTTAGTTGGAGGACACTGTATTGGTGTAGATCCTTATTACTTAACGTACAAAGCAAAAGAATTGGGATATCATGCTCAAATTATTAATGCTGGTCGTTTTGTAAATGATTCTATGGGTGCTTATACAGCAAAGCAAACCGTTAAAAAGATTATTGCAGAAGGAAAACACATTAGTGAAGCAAAAGTATTGGTAATGGGTGCAACTTTTAAAGAAGATGTAAGCGATATCCGAAACTCTAAAGTAGTAGATGTGATTAACGAATTTGTATCATTTGGTGCTACTGTTGAGGTGGTAGATCCTCATGCTGATTCTGATTCATTAAAAGAAGAATATGGTTTTGGGTTAGTTGCTGAAATGGCAAATGATTACGATGCAGTTGTTATTGCTGTTAATCATGCCGAATATTTAAAATATGATGAGGCTTACTTCGCATCAATTACTTCTAATAATCCTGTTATTGTAGATATTAAAGGAACCTTTAGAGGGAAAATAAAGAATTTAACTTATTGGAGCTTATAACTAAATCTCATCAGATTACTTGTAGCAAAAAACGACAAGTAATTTGATGCGTTGTTTAGTATCCAAAAATATATAATACATGTCTCAAACAATATTAATTACTGGTGGTGCAGGGTTTATTGGGTCTCACTTAGTGAGGTTAATGGTAAACAAATATCCTGATTATAAAATAGTAAACTTAGATAAGTTAACCTACGCTGGTAACTTGGCTAACCTTACAGATGTTGAAAATAAATCTAATTACGAATTTGTAAAAGGAGATATTGTTGATGCCGATTTTATCAATCAATTATTTTCAGATTATCAATTTGATTCAGTTATTCATTTAGCAGCAGAATCTCATGTAGATCGTTCTATTGAAGGTCCAATGGAATTTATTATGACGAATATTGTTGGAACAACCAACTTGTTAAACGCTGCTAAAGAAAGCTGGAAGGCAGATTTTTCTAACAAGCTTTTTTACCATGTTTCTACTGATGAAGTTTATGGCTCTTTAGGAGATGAAGGAATGTTTTTAGAAACTACACCTTATGACCCTCGTAGTCCTTATTCTGCATCCAAAGCAAGTTCTGATCATGTGGTTCGGGCATATCACCATACTTATGGGTTGCCTATTGTAATTTCTAATTGTTCTAACAATTACGGTTCTCATCAGTTTCCAGAGAAACTAATACCATTATTTATCAATAATATCAAAAACAATAAAGCTTTACCTGTTTATGGCGAAGGTTTAAATATTAGAGATTGGTTATGGGTAAATGATCATGCGCGAGCAATTGATGTAATTTTTCATGATGGAAATAACGGAGAAACGTACAATATTGGAGGTCATAATGAATGGACAAACATCGACTTGATAAAAGTGATGTGTAAAGTAATGGATGAAAAATTAGGTAGACCAATTGGTGAATCCGAAAAACTAATTACTTACGTTAAAGATAGGGCAGGGCATGATATGCGTTATGCCATTGATGCAACCAAATTAAAAGAAGAACTAAATTGGGTTCCATCTTTACAGTTTGAAGAAGGTATTAGAAATACTATTGATTGGTATTTAGAAAATGAAGAATGGATGAACAACATTACTTCAGGGGATTATGAAAATTATTACGCAAAACAATACGAAAAAAGATAAATGTATAAATCCCCATTTCATACAAAAGACATTACTAAAACTACTTTTTTAATTACAGGAGGAGCTGGTTTTATTGGCTCTAATATTGTAACTTATTTAATGAAGTACAATGCAGGTAAAGTTGTGGTATTAGATAATTTATCTAATGGATACTTATCCAATATTGAACAATTTATTGGGCAACCGAATTTCGAGTTTATTGAAGGAGATATTACCGATTTAGAGACTTGTAAAATGGCTTTAAAAGGGGTGGATTATGTTTCTCATCAAGCAGCACTTGGTTCAGTTCCACGGTCTATCGAAAATCCTTTGGCAACACATTTAGCTAATGCAACTGGGTTTTTAAATGTTCTAACTGCAGCTAAAGAAAGTGATGTGAAACGTATTGTTTTTGCTAGTTCTTCTTCTGTTTATGGTGATAGTAAAGAGTTACCAAAAGTAGAAGAAAATATTGGTAAACAGCTTTCGCCTTATGCCGTAAGTAAACATACCAAAGAGTTATATGCAAAAGTTTTTGCTGATGTATATGGATTAGATGTGATTGGTTTGAGGTATTTTAATATTTTCGGACCTAATCAAAATCCTTCAGGGCCTTATGCTGCAGCAATACCATTATTTATGGATGCCGTATTAAAAAATAAAGCTCCTTTTATTAATGGTGATGGCGAACAAAGTAGAGATTTTACTTTTGTAGAAAATGCTGTTCAAGCAAATATTAAATCTTTATTATCTGATAAAGAAGTTAAAGGAAAGATTATAAATATAGCTTGTGGAGGAAGGGTAACTATTAATGAACTCTTTAATTCTATTAAAAACATTGTAGGAAACGATATACAACCTATTTATAGAGAAGATAGACCGGGAGATGTAAAAGACTCTTTAGCAAATATTTCTTTAGCTCAAAACTTAATCGATTACAACCCTTCTGTTGGTATTGATGAAGGTTTATCGATTACTATTGATTGGTTTAAAAAAGAATTTATAACTTAGCTTCCCCTCTTGAGAGGGGTGCCGAAGGTGGGGTGTGTTTATATCCATTTTATATCGGTAGTTTTATTTCAAACCTCAGACGTTGAACATATTTAAAAACATATTTAAAAGAGAACCTAAACTACCTCCAGTGGATTTATCGGTGATTGGTACTGATTTTCATTCACATTTAATTCCAGGAATTGATGATGGTTCTCCTAATATGGAGAGTTCTATTCTGATGCTAAAAAAGTTTAAAGCTTTAGGATATAAAAAAGTGGTGACTACTCCGCATGTGATGTGCGACTATTATCAAAATACACCTAAAACAATTTTGGGTGGTTTGGATGATGTGAGAAATGAATTGGCTAAAGAAAATATTGACATTGAAATAGAAGCTGCAGCTGAATACAATTTAGATGATGGTTTAAGTCAGCTGATTAAAGATAAACAGGTGTTAATTTTTGGGAAAAACTACGTGTTATTCGAATTGCCTTTTATGACTGAACCACCAAATTTACAGCAGATTATATTTGATTTTCAGATGGCTGGTTATCAACCTGTTTTGGCACATCCCGAACGTTACAGCTATTGGTTTAAAGATCCCGAAAAGTATGAAGAATTAAAAGCTAGAGGAGTTTTGATGCAAATGAATCTCCTTTCATTAACAGGACATTATGGACCTGATGTAAAAAAAGCTGCAGAAAAAATGGTGTCTGCTAATTTAATTGATGGAATGGGTTCTGATTGTCATCGGATAGAACATTTAGGAACGATAGAACATCATTTAACAAATAAATACATTCATCAATTGGTGAACCAAGAAAACTTAATTAACAAAAAATTATAAAACTAATAATAAGATGGGAAGAGCATTTGAATTTAGAAAAGCTAGAAAAATGAAACGCTGGGGGAAAATGGCTAAAACATTTTCTCGTATCGGTAAGGATATCGTAATGGCAATTAAAGATGGGGGACCAGACCCAGAAAGTAATTCTCGTTTACGTGCAGTAATGCAAAATGCTAAGGCTGCAAATATGCCTAAAGAAAATGTTGAACGTGCCATAAAAAAAGCAAAAGATAAAGATACCAGTAACTATAAAGAAGTAATTTTTGAAGGTAGAGCTCCGCATGGAATTGCTGTTTTTGTAGAGTGTGCAACAGATAATAATAACAGGTCTGTGGCTAATATCAGGCACTGTTTTAGTAAAAGAAATGGAGCTTTAGGAACTGCTGGTTCTGTTGAGTTTATGTTTGACCATACGTGTAACTTTAGAATTGTTAATGATGATACTGATCCAGAAGAGTTAGAGTTAGAGCTAATTGACTTTGGTGCGGATGAAGTTTTTGTTGATGATGATGGAATTATAGTGTATGCACCTTTCGAAAGTTTTGGTTCTATCCAAAAATATTTTGAAGAGAATAATAAAGAGATTCTTTCTTCAGGTTTTGAACGCATTCCTCAAGTACTAACAAAGTTAACTGCTGATCAGAAAGAGGAAGTTAATAAACTGATAGAGATGCTTGAAGAGGATGAGGATACGCAAAACGTATATCATAATATGGATGAAAGCGAAGAAGAATAATTCACGATTTTTAATAAGTAAAGAGTATAAAAAAAGAGAAGCAATTGCTTCTCTTTTTTTGTTTTACGAAACTTCATAATGTGTTTTGAAAAGGTACGTAATCTGAATTTGCTGCGATGACTATCGGGTACAGCGAAGAGAATTTTAAATGGTTATTAATTTATTACGAGCTTAACTGGTTGTTAATAAATGATAGCAGATATTTTATCAAGATTTATCTTCCTCCTGGAGGGCAATGTAGTTTTAAATAATTGGTGTATAATGTTGACAAATGTTTCCATGTCCCTTCTCCTTCTCTAAACCCATGAGATCTATTTGGGTAAGGCATAAACTGAAATTGTTTGTTATATTTTATTAATTCATTTACTAATAGTTCTGCATTTTGATAATGTACGTTATCATCACCAGTTCCATGTATATATAGTAAGTTACCTTCTAAGTTTTTTGCATAAGTAATAGGAGACCCATTAATGAAATCTTCCATGTTTTCTTGCGGTAAACCCATAAAACGTTCTTGATAGATGTTATCATACGTTAATTGATTTGTAACTGCAGAGATTGAAATTCCCGTCTTGTAAATTTCAGGATAGCGAAACATCAAATTTAATGTTGCAGAGCCACCACCACTATGTCCCCAAACGGCTATTCGTTCAGGATCAACAAAATCCCACTTTAAAATTTCTTTGGCTGCCATAGCTTGATCGTCTATGTTAGTTACACCAATTTTTCTGTAGATAGATTTTCTCCATTTTCTTCCTTTTGGAGCAGGAGTTCCTCTATTATCTATAGAAATATAGATATAGCCATCTTCAGCCATATCTCCATTGTAGTGCCAATTTTTTTCAACCCAGTATCTGTCGGTTACTGTCGCCATTCCTGGTTCAGAGTAAACATAAAAAACAACTGGATATTTTTTTTTTGGATCAAAATTAGTTGGTTTTACCATCCATCCGTCCAATTCAACATTGTCATTAATTTTGATTTTAAAGAACTCCATCGTTGTTTTTACTTCTAATTGCTCTAAGCGATTAACAATGCTTTCTTTGGTGTTTAAAGCTTTCTGATCGGCAACTGTTATAAACTCAAAAGTTCCTTTTGTAAAGTGATTTGAAAAAATATGTTTGGCGTAGATACCATTGGGAGAAAAAGAATATTCATGACTCCCTTTTAAACTTTGCGGACTTAATAATTCGTTTTCTCCTTTTCCATTTAACTTACACTTGTACAAATATTTTTGAGTGGCATTATCAGGAGAAGCTAAATAATAGACATATCCGGTTTTGTTGTTGATGTGGATTAAATCAATAACATCAAAATTACCTTTGGTAATTAATAATTCTGGTTTTCCGTCTAAGGAAACCTGATATAAATGTCTCCACCCATCTTTTTCTGATACCCAAAGAATGCTATTTGTTTCTTTTAAGAAATTAAAATTATTGGTAAAATCAATTGAATAGAAATTACCTGGTTGAAATATATCTATCCAAGCTTCGTCTGATTCTTTATGAATAATTTTTGTACTTCCTTTTAAAGCATCTATGAGGTATAATTTACTCTTGTTTTGTTTTCTATTTAATTGTTGGATTAACAGATTGTTGGTAGTTGGAATAAACTCCATCCTTACTAAGTAGTTTTGGGAGGCATCTCCAGGAATATCTATCCATGTTGTTTTTGCATCTGAAAGTTTTACAATCCCGACTTTACAAGCCGATGGAGTTTCTCCAACTTTAGGGTATTCTAAAGGAATTATTTGTGGATAAATAGAATCTGTATTGTTAATCATATAAAACTTTTTAATAGCTCCTGCATCGATCTGCCAATAAGCAATAGATTTACTGTCAGGACTCCAACGAAATCCATCTCTACAACCAAATTCTTCCTCGTAAGCCCAATCAAAAGTCCCATTTATTAAGGAGCTCGTACCATTGGTAGTTAAGGGTTGAATATTATCACTTGCGTAATCTTCACTATATAAATTATTTCCGGAAACATAAGCTATAGTATTCCCATCGGGAGAGAATTTTGCAAACATCAGAGAGGAAGGTGGAAGGGTTTTTCCAATTTGCGTGAGCATCTTTGTTTTCAAATTAAAAATCCAATAGTCCCCTTTACTGTTAATACGCCAAACTTTTTTAGTGTTGGTAAATAAGAGTACTTTTTGTTGGTCTAAGGAAAATGAAAAATGAGTCACATCAATAGGTTCCAATTTACCTTTAGGAGTAAGTTCCTTTTTAGAAATGACTGTTTTTAAAACATAGTTAGGGAGAGTGTAAGTTACAAGTTCATTACTCTCTAAACTATAATAAGAATTACCATCGGTTGTCCACTTTACTTGAGCTACTAAGTTGAAATTAAGATGGCAAAAACAAATAAAAGCTATGGTTTTAAAAATACTTGCGGGCACTAAGTTCTTTATGTTTTTCATTTGTTGATTTTATAATAATTACCGTTTATTTTTTAGTGCAAACCAAGTAATCTTTTAGTTGGAAATATTGTTATTAAGAATTTTATATTTGTGATATGCACGCCAACGACAACTAGATGTAATGTGCTTTAGTTGCTTCAAGGCTTAAAAGTAATAATTTTTGTGAGGAATCTACCGAAACCGCACCAACCAAATAGTGAAAACCTTGTCAAGCTCCAAAGCAAGGATGCAACTTGCTAATTTGTTATTAAAAAGCACAAGCAAAAATTATGGCACTAACTGCCCAAGTTTCACAAAGCTAAAATAGCTAGCAACCAAAATGCATTATACACCGTGTTAGCGGTTGTTTTTATAGTCGTTTATTAAACCATTTGATTACCTCTATACTTAATTCCTCTTTTTTACCAGTAAACGTGTGATCCGTTTCAAATTTCATTAGTACGTAGTCATATTCTATTTTCTCTAATAAGATCGAAATTTTTTCTGCTTGTTCAGGCGGGCAAGCCCTGTCTTTTATTCCACATACTATTAGTAGACTACTTTGCTTACTTAATTCGTCTGCCCAATAAACAGCATAGCGCTTTTTTAATTCTGTTTCTTTATTTTTCCAATAGTTCGGTATAAAAACGGCAAATACTTTTTCTTCTACGAATGGTCGATATTCTGCTATTTTGAATAAATCTGATGGACCATTACCAACGATAGCTGTTTTTATTTTATCGGATTTTTGTAATGCTAAATAAGTCATCATACCACCCCTTGACCATCCAAACATTCCAATTCTGCTCGCATCAGCCTTATTAATTTCTTTTATCGTTTCGGTTAGATATAAAACATCATTGATATCTTCCCCTCCATACTCTTCCTCTTTTCGATAATTACTAGCAATAATAATATAACCTTGCTCAGCTAATTTAGCCGTGAAATATATTAATGTGGAGACATCTAATTCGGCAAATTTTGCATTTCCTCCTCTGTTAAAAATCACTACTGGGAAGACTCCTTCTTTTTTAGGTTCTACTGTTATTCCTTTGACAATTGAACTGTCGCTTTGATAGGTTATGGCATAGAAATCAAGTTTATCTAAATATTTATAATTAGTTTTCAAAGTATCATTTTCTGAAAACTGATACCAATATGGTGATGAACTGATGTCAATTAATTTTTTAGATAATAGTTTCCCATTTTGAGAAAAACAGAGACTTATCCAGAAGGTTAAGATTATTGTAACTAGTATATTTTTCATTAGCTATTTATTTTTTTTGGAGAGGTTTTGATACAGAAGTTCAATACTGCTGATATCAGGTTCAAGATACATCCATTTAAACCTTTCACTTTGAGTAGGCATCCATCTATACAACCAAGATATGCCCCATTTTTTGTAGTAGTTATTTTCTTGCTGATAGACGGAGTCTGTTAAGGCTTCATCTATGCTAATAAAAGTGAATTCATTTTTTTTAAGTTCCAAAATGATTTCATTAAGATAGTCTGCATTTAAGGTATTGTCATGGCATAGGTATATTTGATTTATACTTCTGCCATATTTTTCGTTGGAGAGAGAATCAAAGAAATGAATATAATCTATGGTTTTCGATACATACAGTTGTCCAATATCTTTTGCCTTTTCGGATTTAGATTGTGATAAATAGTATTCATAAATGTAATTAAACATCCAATCAGAACTCTCAATTGTGAAAGGCGAACTTTTATAATTTTTCACTTTAAGAATACTGTCAATTTTTAAATGTTGTAAAGAATCAATTCCTAAGTCGTTGTATGGAAACCGAAAATGAATTAATGGCTTGTGAAATTTATAGGAAAACTCTTTTAATAGAATTTCTCCTTTTTCTATATCAATTACAAATTGGTCATAACCAACCTCTGAATATCTTGAATGTGAAAAGGTATGATTGCCTAATGTTACATAGTCTCTTTTCGACCATTTTTCAAGTAAGTCTATATTTTTATTTATTGAATCCGTTTTATATAATAGGCCTTCATTTATAAAAATGGTAACAGGAATATTTAATGAGTCAAGTTGAGATAATAATCCTGAATGAAAATTATTTGAAAGGTAGTTTCGTGTGTTTGGAACATCATCAATGGTGATAGCAATATTTAGCTGGTTCTCATCATATAGCTTTGGCTCAAAAACACCTCTATCATTCAAAGTTTGCTTATTCATATCATAATGGCGCAAAGTCATAACGTTTAGATATTTTTCTAACGATTCAAAACCTAACTCTTTTCTTCTATTATTTACATTGATACTATCAGAAAGAGGCTTAGGGTAGGCTTGTCCTGTGTTTTGGTTATAGCGAACTTGTGTACCATAAAGTTGTTTTTCATCTATGTTTAAATGAACTCTGTCATAAAGTAATCCGTAATGTTTGGGGTTGGCATTTTTATTTGATATTTCTAGTTTCATAGAGTCCAAGACTTGACTTTGAAATTCTGGAGCAAAATCACAATGTTGAATGATTACCCAAAAACTAGTTTCTGCAGATTCACCTATTTCATTATATCCTAGATAACCATAAGAATTAAATATCCTCCTTATTTGATTATAGTTCAAATGAAAGATACTGTCTTTATAGATTGAAAACTCATCCCAATTCATTCCTTTCACGGGCATCCCTGCAGCAGTTTGGTCAAGTAGTCCCATTTTAACAATCGAATCTGACAATCGTTGATTATAAAAGGTGCGAGATGATGATTGACCATAAGCCAATGAGGAACTAAAAATTATAAGTAAAATAAGTAATCTCATTTTTTAAATTACCGCTAACGGTTAGTATATGAGGCGTTGGGTGTTTTATTGCTCCAACTTTTCAAGCTACTATGCCGTTTGTTTATATTCATAAAATTAAATATAACCGCTTATTGCCCAATGACTTATATCTATTGTTACCTTGCGTTGTGTGTCCTGCGTTACTTGGGGATACAAGATAAGAATTAGTTCTTTGAAAACAAGTAACAGAACTGTGTTTGAGATGAAAGAATGACTTTGGAGCCGCATCTTTGGAGTTATGGTCTTTCGGCTAAGATGTATGAGCATATTGGTCAAACCGCCTAGTGGTGCTTACCTTTCACGGGTTGGTACTGAGCGACTAGGTTAAAGGTTAGCCTGTCAGCTGTGAAGCTTGCAGAGTTTAACTATGGTGGGAACAAAGAAGCTGAATGAGATGAGAGTGAACCCTTGTAGAAGTGTCGTTAACAACTTAGGAATTGTCAAAATCAAGAGATTGACGGTCTTGCGATATAAAGTACAGAGAGCGTAACTTACTTATTGTCTGTACGGCAATCGGCATATAGAGGGCAGGAGCTTTGTTTACTGCTCAAGCACGGAACAGGAGAAACTTCTATAGTGGTGTTAAGGAAGACGGGCATAACCTCGAATGAGCAAGCCCAAGAGTACCAATACACGATGGGAGTGGCAGACTAACTCGTAGTAGCGAAAAGTATCTTAGAGATGTTTATGGAAACATAGACGTAGCGAAGGGGTTAGCAAGACTATTAAGTGATTGATTCTTACAACTCTTCGGAGGATGATTTGGTTAATCGTAACAAATCTCGTGGGATACACACGATGTTTGGGTCTTGAAGAGCCGTATGATGGGAGACTGTCACGTACGGTTCTGTGAGAGGTTTAGGGGTGAGATTCCCCTTTACCTACTCGATATTAATCACTGCTTTCAATCCTTTTTCTAATAGTCCAAACATTGTTTCTTCGTGTCCTTTTTCACCTTGAATAATTTGAACATTCTTTGTTTTTAAGAAATCAATTTCTTTTTTTGTTAATCTACCTACTGCATCATCTTTCATTCCGTAAACATACACTACATTAGACATATCAACATCTTTTAATAATTGAGTATATCTTTTATAGCCGTACCCTGCAGCAAGTCGGGGCATATTTCTATCTGTTACATCAGGGCTTTTATATGTTCTGGTAGTATTAACACCATCTTTAAATCCAAGTTGTTTGCCTTTTGAAAATGATTTCCAAACTTTTTCAGGCATATCTAATCTACCAACAGAAATAAGATAGTTATCGGCTATATTTCCATATTGGACAAGTAAATCCTCTACCATAAATGCACCATACGACAAACCTGTAACAATTACTTTCTTATTTTTAGATTTAAAATATTTTACAGCATTAGCAAGTAATTTTGTACTTTCATTATCAAAACTTTTTGCTTGTTCAAAACTAATATCCTTTTCTGTGAATTTTTCAGGGTGTAGGGTTTGAATTTGATTAATATTTACAACAAAAAAACTATCTTTCTTTAATTTTCCATATTCTGTAAATATTTCCTTAAATTCTTTAGTATATAAATCAAGTTCGGGACCACCTTGTGTATTAATAATTACGGTATTGCTTTCAGAATTGCCATAATAATATCCTAAGTCTTCGGGAAGGTCAGGGTAACCTTTGGGGTTTGTAGCATCTACAAATTTGCTTGCTATTCCCCATTTTTCCAATTCATCTTGCCGCATATAATGAATATTATCAGCAGAAGCTGCATTTAAAGTATAAAAGTAAAAATCTTCACCTTTTTCTCCAAGACACATATTAAAGTATTCTATCTGATATTGATGAGCAGGATGGTCTTTGGGTAATTCTTCTCCTGAAAAACCCATTGCGTCCCAAGAATGAACACCTAATTTTGCTCCTTTGGTAATAATTCTATCTTTTCCTGCACAGAATAAATCTACGCCCCCCGATGCAATGTCGCTATTTGCAAGCAGTTTGGTTGTAAGCCCTGCATCTCTAATCATTTTTCCTGTAAACATATTTACTTCATCATTTACAGAACCGGGAACATTTTCAAAAACAAGTGTTTTTACATTTTTATGCTTTGTTATTAAATCCTTTATTTGTTTGTAGGTAATTGTTCCTAAATCACCATTTAAAAAAGCTTCATTTCCTTTTAGTTCCAATTTGCTTGACCCTGCACCTGATAAGGCTTCATTAGTTACAAAATCAATATTAAAAACTTCTTTTTCTGATTTTAGTGTTCCTTTGAAACGAAAATCTAATTTATTAAATTCAGTAAATCGTCCAATTAACGAGCCTTTCGCAATAGGTTGCTCATCTGCAGAACCTGAACCCATTACATTTCCATTAAACAATAAAGCTGTTGTTGTAAAATCTTTATTTGGTTTTACTTTTTTTATACTCACAAACTGCACAATAGATTTTTGTAATTTATTTACAGTATAAACAGTAATAAATAGTGCTTTTTTATCTGCTTCTGCTTCAAATAAATATATGGGGTATTTATTTCCATTTATACTAATTGTTGCATTTTCGATTAATTCTAATTGTTTTTTTACTACATCATCTATACTGTCTTTATCAATACCAG